>Ga0307418_1000641_pt1 | contig 10783 bp, 7 predicted proteins | sample SalMarWE160220MG_2_FD_202160 | JGI IMG/M metagenome (GOLD analysis project Ga0307418, IMG submission 202160) | Salt marsh sediment microbial communities from the Plum Island Ecosystem LTER, Massachusetts, United States - WE1602-20 | ecosystem: Environmental > Aquatic > Marine > Intertidal zone >...
GCTGAACACAACCAAGCCCCGCCCGCTCAACAGGTGCTCGATTTCAACGACGATCTGCCCTTCTAGCTCGCTGCCGTCCCGCGCTGGCCGAGGGGGCTATTTCCCCTCGCTCAGCTCGGCGGGACTTCGCTTTGCGTCTCACCTCAAATAGGTCGGGACGTTCTCCCTAAATCAACGTGGGACGTAACAGCAGGGCTCTTTGCCCTCAGTCCGGCACAGGCATCTTACGTGTCCGCCCTGAGCGAGATGGCGGTCTCGAACCTCCAGTTCTCACCCACTGACCCAGCCGCACAGCTCTTGTGGACCGATGTCTGGTATGGCGAGGTCAGGGCTCATGCCCAGGACAGTGATTCGGCTCCCGCTGACGACTATAACGAGCTGCTTGGCAACGACGGGAGTGTTCAGGCGACCGCTGACACAGCCCACGTGGACTCGAAGGCGACCTACGACGTGACCGACGGCGACCTCGTGGCGCTTGACCCGAGCGGGCAGATAGGGGCCACGACCCATTCGGGGCTGCTGCTCACCCAGCCAAACAAACAAGGCGATGGGTTCGCCACCTCCGACTTCGACAACTATTTCATGGTCACCGGCGGCGCAACAGGCGAGTCCGTCGAGGTCACATTCACCCTCGACTACAGCGGCCAGCTCGCCGCCACAGCGGACGCGGAGGGCTACTTCCGGGTCGAGCTCGCGGCGCTCCTGCAGCTTTGGGAGACCGATCTCATCGGCTATGACATCGTCGCCGATTCCAAAGAGGGTACAGCCACATCAGTAGGTCTGTCTTACACCGGCACCCTCTCGGTCACCGCCAACCTTGTTTACGATCAGGAGTACTGGCTTTACGCCAGGGCGGACAGCGAGGTCTACGGAGCGACGACGCCAGAGCCGGGTACGCTCGCCCTGCTGCTGTTCGGCGCGGGGTTGATCGTTCGACGGACCAAGGTGAGATTTCAGAGTTAGGCGGAAAGAAAGAGAGTTGGCCCGGGCCAGGCGACAGGCGCTGGTAGAGGTCCCTCCAAAAGACAAGCAACGGAGACATGCGATGAAGACGCGGGGATTTGTCCTTTCGACGCTGGTCCTGATCACCACCCTCGCCGCGCTGCCGTTCGAAGCGGCTGAGGCCCGTAACATCGGCGGAAACGGGCTGTGCAAGTGCTGCGGGCAGCAAGAAACTGCCGATACCGGTTGCTCGGACAAGGGGGCCGACAATGCCCTGTGTAAGGCAGGAGGGAGCTGCACGTCTCTGGTCGATGGCGCCCCGAGCTTCAGCCAGCCGCTCTTCAGCGCCATTGGATCCAACGGCGTCGGGGCCGCTGCCTCGGTTCACTACAACTCCACTATGGCTGACGGCGAGCAGGCCACACTGGACACCGTGCTGGGCTTCGGCTGGAGCCACTCCTACAACATCTACCTGTTCAAGCAGGCGCGCGACCTGTTCAAGATGAGCCCGACCGGCCAGGTCACCACCTATCAGGGCGAACGCCGTGGCGGATACGTCGCGACCCGCGGACAGCGCCAGACGGTGACGGCGAACACGGACGGTTCGATCGACATCCAAGACTTCGAAGGTGGCGCGATCTACCACTTCGAAAGTGTCCCCAACAACCCACTTCGGGTCGCGGGCACCGCACCGCTGATGCTGAAGTGGATCAAGGACCGCGACGGCAACCAGACTGCGCTCGACTACAACGCGGCGGGGCTACTGTACAAGGTGACGGGCCCTTATGGCCGTCAGATCGCCTTCACATACAGCGGCACCCGGCTGACCCAAATCACCGACCCCGCCGACCGCCAGACCAGCTTCAGCTACGACAGCGCGGGGAATCTCAGCCGCATCACCGATCCCCTCGGTCATACGACGAGCCTCAGCTACAACTCGCGCCACCAGATCACCCAGCGCACGGACCGAGACGGCAACGCGTACAGCTATAGCTACGATGCCTCGGGCAACCTGACCCAGATCCGCGACGCCCAGGGTGAGAGCCTGTTCAGCCTGTCGAACGATGCCAACTGGGCCATCGACCTCAATGCGTTGAACCTCTTCAGGCAGCGCATGTATGTGCCTTCTGTCACCCGGCTGACGGACGGGAACGGCAACCAGTGGCAGTACCACTACAACGCCAACGGCGACATTGAGAAGGTGGTGGCACCGGACGGGTCGACGACGACCTACGCCTACGACCCAACGAACTACAGGTTGGTGAGCGCCACCGATGCCAACGGCCACACCAGCAGCAAGACCTATTACCCGAACGCCAATCTCAAGACCGACACTGATGCCCTCGGGCATGTGACCGCTTACGAATACGCGGACAGCAACTGCCCGGACTTAGTGACCAAGGTCACGTACCCCAACGGCTCGGTCACCGAGTACCAATACGACGCCGCCTGTAACCGTACCGGCGAGGCGCGGGATGTGGCCGGTCTGAACTTGGTCCGCCAGTGGGCGTTCAACGCCGATGGGACGCTCGCCACCGAGAGCGATCCCAACGGCAACGTGACCAGCCACGACTACGACGCGTTCCGGAACCTGATCAAGACGACAGATCCACAAGGGAACGTCACTCGCTACGGCTACGGCAAGATCGGCGTGCCCGATTATGCGGCACTCGGAAACCGCACCTGCACGGTGGACGGAAACGGGCATGCCACCGCCGCTGCGTATGACGAGCTCAGTCGCATCAAAGCGCAGGTCGCCAAGATCGGCACCGTCATCGACCCGACCGCCCCCATCCTGCCGGCCTGCGATCCCACGCCTGATGGCGATGATATCGTCACCGTCGAGGACTATTACGACGGCAACGGGAATCGGACCTTGGTGCGGCACCAGTCCAACGAGACCAAACCGGAGCAGTGGCAGGTCACCAAGTACGTCTACGACCAGCGCAACCGCATGGTCCAGGAGATCCGTGACCCGGCCGGAGAGCCCCTGAACCCCAACCCGTCGCCGTTGAATCTGGTCACCAGCTATACCTACGACGGTAACGACAACCGCATCCAGGAGACCGACGCCAACGGTCACAACACCTGCAGCCAGTACGACCCGCTGAACCGCCTGACGGTCCAGATCCGCAAGATGGGCGCGAGCCCCTGCAGCCTGACCGCCTGGAACGACTTGGTCACCCAACACTTCTACGACAGCGGGGCCACCATGGCGTGCAGCCCCGACCCCGGCTCGCCCCCGTGCGCCGGCCCCATGCCCGGTAGCAGCAACATCGCCTATACCATCGATCCAGAGCAGCGCCACACCCACTACAAGTACGACAAGGTCGACCGCCGCTGGGCGACCATCCGCAAGGTCAACCCCTACGTGGATACCAACGGCGTCTGCGACGGCAACGACTGGTGCGAGTACACCAAGTACGATCCGGCCGACAATGTCCTCGCGCGCATCGACGCCAACGGCAACCGCACCGCGATGGTGTACTTCGCCAACAACTGGCTCCTGAGCGAGACCCAGGACCCGGGCGGACTGAATCTAGTCACCAGCTACACCTATGACGGCGCAGGCAATGTGGAGACCGTCACCAACCCCCGCGGCAATGTCGTCGCCAACACCTACGACGAGCGCAACCAGCTCGTCCATGTCCAAGACTCGATCGGCCTCGTGGCGACCTACGCCTACGACGGCCTCGGCAACCGCGCCCAGGACTGCGACGGCAACGGCAACTGCACCGAGCACAGCTACGACTCCGTCAACCGATTGGTCGATACGGTCGACCCGATGGGTTCGACGGCCCTGAACGGCTATGACAGGAACGGCAACCTCATCAAGGTCACCGACCGCGAGGGGCACGTCACCTGCCACTATTACGATGCGGACAATCGCCGCTTCCGCACCGCCCAGCTGATGGGTGGCACCAACTGCGCCCTGCTCTCCACCTCGGACATCTGGACCGACACCGAGTACGACGCGGTCGGAAACGTCACGCGCCTCCTCACCGCCCGGCTGAACAGTACCCCCGCCGCCTGCGCCGGCGGCTCGCCCCCGGCGGACTGCGAGGTGACCGGCTACCAGTACGACCCGGCCGACCGCCTCGTCCAGGAGACCTATGCGGACGCCACCACCCGCCAGTTCGCCTACGACAAGGCCGGCAACCTGGCTCGGCGTACCGATCAGCTCGGGCAGGTCACCGACTATGTCTACACCGACCTCTACTACCTGGCTAAACGGGACTATCAGGACCCCGCCGAGCCCGACGACCTCTTCACCTACGACATCGGCGGGCGCATGACCGGCGCGACCAAGGACTACCCGGCGGCCGACCCCAGGCCGGACTGGGCCGTGACCCTCGACGCCTACGATGCCGCCAACCGGCTGCTCCAGACGACCCAGGATGCCACGGGTATCCCCATGGTCATCGGCTACAGCTATGACACGCCCGCCGGACTGCGCGACCTCGTCTACCCCGGCGGCCGAGCCTGCCAGGAGCAGATGGACCTGCGCGACCGTCTGGTGGACGTGACCTGCGACAGCTTCGATGCCCAGTACGCCTATGACCTCGGCAACCGGGTCGAGACGCGCGACTACAACAACGGCGTGACCGCCACCTACGCGTACAACGCCAACAACTGGATCACCGCCCTCGACCACGCGAAGGGCGCCGCCGAGATCGCGGACTTCGGCCACGGCTACGACAAGGAGGGCAACAAGCTCTACGAGCAGAAGAGCCCGGCCGCCCTGGCGGGCAAGTCGGAGGCCTACCAGTACGACGCGATCTATCGGCTGATCGACTACAAGGTCGGCGACCTGGTCGGCTCCACGGTACCCGTGCCGGTGACCCAGCGCCAGTACGACCTGGACAAGGTCGGCAACTGGGATCAATTCACCGTCGACAAGGACGGTGCTGGCCCCGGCGTGCCTGTCGTCTACAACAACACGCCGAATCAGATGAACGAGTACGACGACCTGTCCACCGATGGACCGGGCGAGATCCCGGACGACCTCGGGATACCCGACAACTTGGGGTTTTTGGCCCAAACCGTCAAAAACCTGCAGTAGGCATTGCAGGCCTCGGACCTTCTGGAGAAGGAGTGACGCCGTAACACCTCGACATTTTAGGCACTTGTCGTGGGTTCAGACACGACAATACTGTCGATAGCCGCATTGACGCGCCGTCGGGAGCCGCACCGATTCAGCTGACGTCAGATCCATATCCGTCCGCGAGTAAAGGATGCAGAACGTACTTTTTGCTCCGCACAGGCTCGCAACCTTATGATTTCTCGTGATGGTTGAGACGCGCTGACCCGTCATTTCCCTTAGTGCAGAAAATTGACGGTTTGGGCCAAGAACCCCATAGACGGAGCGCTACCACACGCAAGCACCCGCGCGACACAGTTCTACGACCGTCGCCGGGGCGAGCGCACGCGCGCTTTAGCCTACAGGCCAACAGACGGCTGATGGGTCTCCGTTAACCGCTTTTCGAGATTGAGTTTTTTGTCAAGGTATTGAAGCACATCCGACGGGCACCTAGAGACAAGCAAGACAATGTCCTCACGTGATCGCACGTCAAGAAATTCGCCCGAGGCAGACCGGTACACCACGACCCGCTTTCCTTGTTGGATCAAATTCAACACATTATTCAACGTGCCTTTACTTTCCCCATCCCAAATCATGAAGCCATAGTCCGCGTCCAAGCTTGCGTAGAAGTCTTTCGTCGCAAAGTACGCGAAGTCCTTCTTTTTTCCACCGGAGTCAACGGCTTTGACCGGCGCGCACCCGACGTTATTGCGACAAACGCCCTCCATACAATAGACAACAACGTCCTTATACCTTTCTTCGGCGAAGAAGGTCTGTACAGCCGCATCCACCCCGTCCGCGTCCCCAACAAGCACCATATGGTTGTCGGTGATCATGTTCCCTAGCCGCGTCCGGACTTCCGGATGGAGGCACCGGATCGTGCGTGATCCGCCTACAAACACTTTGCTCATCTGCGCACCCTGGCTTGCGTTAGCGCAAGAACAGACGCGATTTTCGCATGACCACGAACGCATACCCCGTTCAGCAATCCACCTTACGAGCGTGCCTGTATCCTTTTTACGCAGCCCACCGCTCGGAAAGGACCTCGGCTTGCTGCAAGACGGTCTGCACGGCCGCGTCCTGAAGATCAGGCGGATAGCCGTACTTGCGCAGGATTCGCTTCACGAGGACCCGTATCCGCGCGCGTGCCGGCTCGCGCTGCGCCCAGTCGATCGTGACACCGCTCTTGAGACTGTTCAGGAGCTCCTGGGCAATGACGCGTAGCTGCTCGTCGCCCATCACCTCGACCGCGCTCTCGTTCTCAGCGAGGGCGTCATAGAAGGCAATCTCGTCCTGAGAAAGGCCCTGCTCTTCCCCGCGCTGCCTTGCGGCGCGAATGTCCTTGGCCAGTGCGATCAGCTCCTGGATCACCTGTGCCGTGGTAAGGGCGTTGTTGTGGTAGCGGGCAATCGCGTCTTCGAGGCGCTCGGAGAAGGCCCGGGTCTGCGCGACGTTGGTCTTGCTGTGCGAGCGGATCTCGCCATTCAGGAGCTTGCGCAGGGCCTCCAGGGCGAGGTTCTTCTTCTCCATCCCCTGCACCTCGGCCAGGAACGCATCCGAGAGGATCGAGATGTCCGGGGTCTGCATCCCGGCGGCGCTGAGGATGTCCACGATCTCGGTCGAGACCACCGCGCGGCTGACGATCTGCTGCACGGCGAAGTCTCGCTCCTGGCCAGTCTTCCCGGCCCCGGGAGCGCTCTTGACCAGCGCCGCGCGCACGGTCTGAAAGAAGCCGACTTCATCGCGGATCTCGCGCGCCTCATCACTGGCCGAGGCCAGGGCGAAGGCCTTGGAGAGGGTCAGCACCGCATCGATGAAGCGCCGGTGTGCCCGCTTCTTGCCCTCCTCCGTCGTCTCCTTGGCCGCATCCTTCTGCTGCATCTCCAGCACCCACTCGATCGCGCCGGCGAGAACGCCAAGTCGGGCCTGGGGGGTCCCGGAGAGGCCCTTGCGGTAATCGAAGCCGTGGAACATGTCGCGCACGATCTCGTACTTCTCCAGCAGCACCGCAACTGCCTGGGCCTCGTCGATGCCGGTCTGGGCGCGGTCGCTGTCTGAATACTGGTTGAGCGCGCTCTTCAGATTCTGGGCAATGCCAATGTAATCCACGATCAGGCCCGCCGGCTTGTCCCGGAACACCCGGTTGACGCGGGCAATCGCCTGCATCAGCCCATGGCCCTGCATGGGCTTGTCGATATACATGGTGTGCAGGCAGGGGGCGTCGAAACCGGTGAGCCACATGTCCCGCACGATCACCAGCTTGAGCGAATCTGAGGGGTCCTTCGCCCGCTTGGCGAGGAGCTCCCGGCGGGCCTTGCCGCCGAGGTGCGGCTGCCACTCCTGGGGGTCGGCCGCGGAGCCCGTCATCACGATCTTGATGACGCCGTCCTTATCATCGTCGCTGTGCCACTCGGGGCGCAGGCGGATGATCTCGTTGTAGAGCGCCACACAGATACGGCGGCTCATGCAGACGAAAGATGCGCTCTATTGTCTCCGCAATTCCGTTACCCGCCCAAATATATGCAACGCCGCATCAGCCCCATAAGTATCTCCGGGAAAATCGTAGCGCGGATCGAATCCATTCCGCAGTATTACGGCGCTAAACACGACCGGGGTCCCAGCAACGACATTTTCCAATACCGGACGCCATTTGGCTAAACTGCCCAATTCATCACCTGGACTCCCCCCTTGGCCATTCCAATCTATAAATCTGAAGCTTATCCACGCTTGACAATTAGGCAACTTCACTGAAAGGTTTGCGGCAGGACCTTGGCTGTAAACCTGAGCTTCGATGCCACCTACGATACCTTTAACGTTCTTCCACGTATAATCAGGTCCGATCAATTGCTTTAGTCGCGCGTTTAGCGCATCAAGCTTCCCCTTAACATTGTCCATAGCATCAGCTTGCCGCAGCGGATTGGCTTCGTTCTTTGCTTGGCGAATTAATGCCCTCAAGGTGGTTTGCCCGTCCTTGATAAATGTGCACAAAGCCGCCGTATCAATGCTAGGCGCCCTCTCCAATGTTTCCTTTCGTTCTTGCTGATGCCGGTACATCGCCGTCGCGTAGTTCGTCACGTGCCACGCGGTGCTTCCAATGTCTTTTTGCGCGAAGATCAGATAGTCGTCTCCGATGACGGCGCTGGTGCACGGAACGTTACAAATTCTCGCAACAAAACGGTTGGCGTTGTTGTGCGCATTACTTTGGGCATTCCTATTGCAGTCATCGATCGCCTGCTGCATTCCGCCATTCAACAGTGACAGCACAAATGAGGTCGATGCCAGCTGCTGCAACGTCGCAGGTACCTGCATTTTAAAGGTCGTGCCATATCCATCGAACCGACTACCTGGAGCGCAAGAGCTGATATTTATGTGTGTTCCCTGCGGCAGCCTGCTTTGGGTTAAGGTGGATCTCCCAGACGATAGCGGCTCTATCCTCTGTGACTGCGCCGGCCTACTGGGTCGTCCCAGTGCCTCAGGGGGATGGGACGCAGATACCACGAACCATGACCCCTTTAGGTATCCGCGTTCATCGACATCCGACGATTGCATTATCACCGGTTCGGGTCCCTGACACCGCCAGGTAGAAGAAAAGCCGCCAGCGACGGACATTGGGACAATGGTGCTATTGGGGTTTTGCTGACAGAATGTGCGTATCGCATCATTTGGGACACGGCTCGTGTTCATCCTCATACAAGCGCGCCCACTTGCGCCAAGGCGGCAGATATACGCCTGATGATGCATACAGCGCCAGACGGTACCCAGCGTTCCCGGGTAATTATTACCTTCTCCGCTCGATGCACTGTTGCCCACCTTGTGACAGTAAGCGCCGATGTCGCGCGGGGTGGCGTGTCCAGTGCCATCACCTTGCGCATCTACGAGCTTGTCACCTGCCCCCACACCTCTGCCCGCGATTCCCGAGCACGCGGCCTGGTAGGCCGCATTCGCGATAGCGCTCCTGGCGCTTATCGGGTGCCACTCCGCCCCCGCGCTGTTGCCGGTGTCTTGTCCCGTAGAAAGCAGGACGTTTTTCGTCCACAAAAACTGCCGGGTCGCGCAGTTGAGGCTGTAGCTGTTCCGGTACCCCTTGCTGTCGAACGTGAACTCAGCGAACGGCGCCCCCTGCGCCGCCGGCCCACAGCTCACCATCTTGCCATTCACCACAAGCGTCCGTGTCCCTCCACCCTCCGCCGTAGCAACAGACGCGACACACAGCAAGCACACACAAACAAGTGCAGTCAGTCGAAACGGTCTCATGTATGTTCCACCTTGCCACGCGCACCAACGGTTAGAGGTACGCCGCGCTCCAGCATGCACCCCACCTGATTTACTTCTTCCTCTCGCACTTCTTCCCAGGCGGGCAGTACGGCCGCTGTTGCCTCGACATGCGTTGCGCCTGCCCTCTCTCTTCCATGGAGTGCGGCGTACCCCCTGGGGTGGCTCATTTGGTGAGCCACCCGCGGCCAGGTCGGGTAGATTTGTAACGGCGCCTCAGCCCACCACATCACACCCCGCAACACCTCCCTCATCCTGTCAATCCACCCTCGAACAGCCGTCTTAGTTGGATGCAAATGGCACTTCGTTGAAGCTTCGCTCCCTCGTGGCCAACTACTGATGTTATGCACCCCTGCGCTTACCGTAATGCGCGAATATCAGCAAGGATTTCCTTAGCAGCGGAGTTAGGGTTGCCCTCGACGCCTCCACCGTTGATATAAACGTACTCGTAATCGCCGTCGCGTGAAAACTCGACCTCCAATTGGTCTGTGCCATATCCTGTCTTCACCGCGAAATACATGTTCCCTTTCCATCCGTTGTACTGTGAAGGTTTTACGTACGAAGTCAGATTGCTGTAGCCATTGTCGGCGGCGTCTCGAATCACAATAGCCTTAATTTCTCCGTAGTGAGTCTCAAAGTCGCTCAGTCGGAGTTTGAATCCTTCGTTGGCAAGCGTTACGCAAGCCGACAGCACCAACGGCATCGCACAGCTGCATAACAGGCTCAAGGTCTCTTTGCGCATGGTTTTCTCTCTAAGAGGCTGTCTGAAAAGTGGTCCCCATGGTAGCTTCCGCCCCTTTTTATGGGGGGAGACGCTATGGCGCAGGGTTATCCTATACTGAACGAATACAGAATTTCGGCTTCTAATTCCCGATAATCTGAAAATTCTCGGTGAGAAGCGTTCGCAGTCGCGGGGCATGAGCATCAAGCTCCGCAAAGAACGTTTCGCAGGCATCTCGGAATTCGGAAAAGTGCTCGTAATAGCGATTGTACAGGACTTGCTTCTTGAAGAATTTCCAGAACCGCTCGATCAGATTGAGATTCGGGCTATACGGCGGTAACGGTTCGAGCTGAATGCGGGAGGTCTTCAAATACTCCGCCACAGCTTTGGACTTGTAATAGCGGGCGTTGTCGCAAATCGCGATGATCCGCGGGGCCGTCGGGTTTGCCTTCTGCAGCTGGTCGAACAAGGCCAGGGTGGAGGCCGCATCGATGGTCTCGTCAAAGCGGTACGTGAGCTGAATGGCACTGACTTAAGCCCAAGCGACTGTCTGGACGGGAAAAATTGGGGGCTGGCCGCTCCGGATGGTAGGCTGAAGGCGACGAAACCGAATCAGCAGGTCGGGATAGAAATACGGCGCGCGCAATCTGAGGTTGAAGCTTGGCTGTTTCGGCGTTTCCACTGTACGTGCCCGTTTAGCTTTGACCATAACCCACGTTTCCGTAAGCCCCCCTACAATCCCGGACAGCCGGATTTCCCGGGTCCGG
>Ga0307418_1000646_pt1 | contig 10731 bp, 9 predicted proteins | sample SalMarWE160220MG_2_FD_202160 | JGI IMG/M metagenome (GOLD analysis project Ga0307418, IMG submission 202160) | Salt marsh sediment microbial communities from the Plum Island Ecosystem LTER, Massachusetts, United States - WE1602-20 | ecosystem: Environmental > Aquatic > Marine > Intertidal zone >...
GATCGCCATCGGCGCCCTGCGTGAATGGCTGGCCCAGCATGCCTCGGTGGTCAAGGTGTCGATCCTCGCCAAATGGAAGACCGCCACGCAGATGATGGCCATCACGCTGCTGCTGCTGCATATCCCCGTCGCCGGCATTCCGACGGAAACGGTTGGATTGGCCTTATTGTGGGTCGCGGTGCTGCTGACCCTGTGGTCCGCCTATGAGTATCTGCGTGATGCCTGGCCGGAACTGATCAGGCCCCGCGGCGAACCTGCAACCTCGGACACCCCGCCATCCTGATCCTAGGCGCGCCCAACATTCCGATCATGCGGGGAATGGTAATATTCGCTCTCGTTCGCGGTTTGTTCCACCAGTTGCCTTAGCTCAGCCATCCGTGATTCTGCGGTGCGGATGGTGGCGCAATCCTCGCAGTCAGGATCGTCGCAGGGCTGGCGTGAATACAGCCAGTACTGCACGGCGCCGGCCAGGATGCCATCCGCGATATCCCACAGATCGGCATCCGGATTGGACTCGGCCAGCCCGTTAGCCAACTCAACAGCCTGTTCAGCCGCCGACCGGTACTGCTCGTCGTCCTGTTCGTCATGCATGGCATACATCCTATCGCATTCGTTCAAATTGGGGAGTCTGCCTACAACCGGCGCTGCACGAGCTCGGACAGCTCCTCATCGTCCAGTTGGATCGGATTGGTCCGCATGCTGTTGCCGCGACTGCCTTTGACGATGCGCGGGAGATCCGCTGAGGTGACACCATAGGAAGACAGGCGCAGCATCGCCAGTTTCTCAGTCCAGTCGTCCAGCATATCCAGCAAAGACCGCCTCGCCTTCTCGTCATCCAGGTCGGGATTATCCAGCATGATACGCCCGGCCTCGGCATATTTGATCAGGGCCGGATTGCCGGGATCACGTGCCTGCATGCAAGCGATGTTCATGCGGCTTGCCTCATACACCAGGGTCCCGCAGACCATTCCGTGCGGGATCGGGAAAAAGGCCCCGAGCGGCGAGGCAAGGCCATGCACCGAACCAAGGCCGGCATTGGCAAGCGTCAAACCGGAAAGTGATGACGCATAGAGCATGCCGGTGCGCGCTTCAAGATCATCGCCATGCCTGACCGCTCGCAGCAAGCTGCCCCGCACCATGGCCATGCCGCTTGCCGCCAGGGCATCGGTCATCGGACTGGCCCCGTTGGACACATAGGATTCCAGCAACTGGGTGAAAGCATCCATGCCACAGGCCGCGGTAACATCCGGCGGGCAGGACAGGGTCAGTTCCGGATCGAGGATGATATGGCGTGCCACCAGCAGTTCATGGCGGAAGGATTTCTTGAATCCACCCTCACCAAGCTCGGAAAGCACAGCATTCTTGCTGGATTCCCCTCCCGTCCCCGCCGTGGTCGGCACGGCGACGAACGGGGTCGACGGACCGCCAAAACTCCTGCCACGGCCGACGCCTTCCAGGTACTCGAGTACGGAATGCCCCAGTGGCAACAGGCCAGCGATGGCCTTTGCGGCATCCACGGCGCTGCCCCCGCCGATGGCCACCACGACATCCGCACCAAAACCCCGGAATTCGGCTACGGCCTCATCCACCACCGATGGGGAAGGCTCGCCTTCGATGCGCAGTTGCTGCAATTCAAACCGAGATTGAAGCCCTTCCCGCAGGGACTGGCACAACGGCGAGTCATCGAAGGAACGGGCCCCGGTCACCAACAGCACGCGCGGACCGAAACCGTCCAGAATGCCGGTAAGTCCGGCCCGCATGCCGGCACCGAAATGGATGTGCGGACAAGCCGCAAAGCGGAATTCGGCAATCATGGCTATACCTCAGGGAACGACTTGCTGCACAGTATATCAAACCTCGCGCATGCATGGACGGTGATTCGGCCGCTACCAAACAAATGCATTGAACGTGAAGGCCCCATGCGCTATCCATGCACCATCTCATGAGTCGACACAACCGAAATGCAGGGACGCCGTCCCCCCGACATCACAGCGATGGGCAGCGCAACGGCCTGCCCACCGGCATCTGGGCGCTGGGGCTCGTATCACTGTGCATGGATACCTCCTCCGAGCTGATCCACAGCCTGCTGCCCGTCTTCATGGCCTCCGTGCTCGGCGCCAGCATGGCCACCATCGGCATCATCGAAGGCGTGGCCGAGGCGACCGCCGCCATCACCCGCATCTTCTCGGGCGTGTTGAGCGACTGGCTTGGCCGGCGCAAGGCCCTGGTGGTGCTCGGTTACGGCCTGTCGACGCTGACCAAGCCGATCTTCCCGCTGGCCACCAGCATCGGCTGGGTCTTCGGCGCTCGCTTCGCCGACCGGGTCGGCAAGGGCATCCGCACCGCACCGCGCGATGCCCTGGTCGCGGATCTGGTGCCGGCCCGGCTGCGTGGGGCTGCCTACGGATTGCGCCAGGCGTTGGATTCGGTCGGCGCCTTTCTCGGGCCCATGCTGGCGCTGCTGGGCATGCTGCTCTTGGCCGACCATATCCAGTCGGTGTTGTGGATCGCGGTCATCCCGGCCGTCATCGCGGTACTGCTGCTGATCTTCGCCGTGCGCGAGCCTGAACGAAAGCGAAAGGCATCGGTCAACGTGCAAAAAGCGCCGATCCGGGCAGCGGAAATCCGCCGCCTTCCTGCCGATTTCTGGCTGGTGGTGCTGCTCGGATCGGTATTCACGATGGCCCGTTTCAGCGAGGCCTTCCTGGTCCTGCGCGCCCAGAGCGTGCATCTGGCCCTGGCCTATATACCGCTGGTGATGGTGATCATGAATGTGGTGTACGCCGCCGTATCCTATCCGGCCGGTCTGGCTGCCGATCGCCTGCCCCGCCGTACCCTGCTGCTGACGGGGCTGGCCATGCTGATCCTGGCCGATCTGGTGCTGGCCCTGGCGACGACGCCGCTGGCCGTGTTTGCCGGCGTGAGCCTGTGGGGGCTGCATATGGGCATCACCCAGGGCCTGTTTGCCAAGCTGGTGGCCGACAGTGCTCCGGGCGATTTGCGCGGTACGGCCTTCGGCCTGTACAACCTGATCAACGGCCTGGCCCTGTTGCTGGCAAGCGCCTTGGCCGGGCTACTGTGGGACCTGATCGGCCCGGCCGCCACGTTCATCGCCGGCGGCGGCTTCGCCGTCATCGCCACCCTGGGCATCCTGTTCCATCGCAGACAGCCGCAGCTGCCTGCCACCTAGCGCAGACTTACAGGCGACAGACGTGCTCCCGGTCCGGCCCGGTGGAAAGCATCTTGATCGGACACTCGCAGACCTCCTCGATCCGCTGCAACAATGCATGGGCGTTTTTCGGCAGGTCAGAGAAATCGGTCGCTCCGAACGTCGACTCATTCCAGCCCGGCAGGGTTTCGTAGATCGGCTCACAGGATTCGAGCACCTGGGCATCGGCGGGAATCGACTCCACACGCGAGCCGTTGAGCTCGTAGCCCACGCACAGCTTCACCGCCGGCATCTTGTCGAGCACATCCAGCTTGGTGATGGCCAGACCCGTGACGCCGCTGATGCGCACCGCATGCCTGACCACGACGGCATCGAACCAGCCCGTGCGGCGTGGTCGCCCGGTCGTGGAACCGAACTCCTGCCCGACCTCGGCCATATGCTTGCCGGCCGGATCGAGCAGGTCGATGCCATTGTACAGCTCGGTCGGGAACGGCCCGGCCCCGACGCGCGTCGTGTAGGCCTTGGCAATGCCCAGTACTTCGTCGACCCGGTTCGGGCCGACGCCGAGCCCAGCCAGGGCGGCACCGGACAGGGTGTTCGATGAGGTGACGTAAGGATACGTGCCATGATCGACGTCCAGCATCGACCCCTGCGCCCCCTCGAACAGGATGCGCGCACCCTGGCGTGCCTTCTGGTCCAGGATCAGCGGCACGTCGGCCGCCATCGGCAGCAACCGCTCACGGGCAAGTTTCAGGCAGGCATCCACGTCCTCGTGGGACACCGCGACCGCCCCGAGCAGTTCGGTCAACAGGAAATTGGTGTAATGCAGATTCTCCTGGATGCGCTGGTCCAGGTCCCGGGAGACCACATCGATCAGGCGGATGCCGCGACGGGCCACCTTGTCCTCGTAGGCTGGGCCGATGCCGCGGCCGGTGGTGCCGATCTTGGCCTTGCCCTTGGCCGCCGCCTCGCGGGCCGCATCCAGGGCTCTGTGATAGGGCAGGATCAGCTGGCAGCGATCGGAGATCCGCAGGCGCTCGTTCACCGGCACACCGGCATCGAGCAGTGTATCCATCTCGTTGACCAACTCCTGCGGATCCACCACCGTGCCGTTGCCGATCAGACTCAGCACATTGGCATGCAGGATGCCCGAAGGGATGTGGTGCAACACGGTTTTCCTACCCCCGATCACCAGCGTATGCCCGGCATTGGGGCCGCCCTGGAAACGGGCGACGACATCCATCTGTGGTGCGAGCAGATCGACGATCTTGCCCTTGCCCTCATCACCCCACTGGATGCCGATTGCCACGATATTGGCCATAACGAACCCCTATTCCTGCAGGGCGCCGGTATCCAGCCAGCGCCATAAATCGCATGAGAATCCGGTCGCTGGCATGTCGCGGCCATGCGTCTTCATCATGTCATCATACCGGCCGCCATCGATCAGGGCCCGGGGCGCACCGGCGGCGAACCCCGCAAACACGATGCCGCTGTGATACAGAAAGTGCGGCACCAGTCCCGCATCCACGCGGATCTCCAATTCCTGATGCAGGCGGGCGCGCACCGCCTGTGCCAGATGCAGCAATTCATCGACGGCCAGGGCCACGTCACCACCCAGCGGCCGGGCAACATCCTGCAACCAGGCATCCCCGGCCTCGCCGGTGGCCAGGGCCATCAGGGCCCTGACATGCGTTTCCGGCAGCGGATCATCGGCCAACAGTCGCATGATATCCTCCGGCGAGCGCCGTGCCAGCAACCTGGCCCAGGTGTCCAGCGATTGGCGGCTGCCGGCAAGCAGCGCCCGAATCAGCCCCATGTGTCCGACCTGGATCACCGGTCGTGCGAAACCGGCCACGCGCATGGCCATCGCCGCCAGGTGGATCACTTCCACATCGGCGTCGACCCCCGCCTCCCCCATCAATTCCAGGCCGGTCTGCCACTGCTGGCGTGCCCCGGTGCCGCTGTCGGGGCGTGCCGTCATCACCATACCGGAATAGCACAACCTCAATACCTTCTCATGCATCAGACGCGTGGCGGCGATGCGTGCGATCTGCGGCGTCATGTCCGGGCGGATGGCCAGCACGCCCGCACCCGCCGGATCGGAGAACACGATCATCTCGTCGCCCAGATACATGCCCGCACCCGAATTCAGCGTGGCCGGCCGCTCCACCAGGGGAGGAATCACCTCCTCGAATCCGGCATCGGCGAACAGATCCAGCAATCGTCGCTGCAGTCGGCGCAGGGCCTTCGCCCGCTCGCCGAAGGCCTCGGTGACACCGATGATCGGCCGCATGTCCGGGCCGTTCATGCCTTCAGCTCCAGATAACGCACATCGATGATGTTCGGCAACTCGTGCAAGGTCCCCATGACCTTTTCCGGAGGACGCGAATCGACGGTGACCAGGGCAATGGCCGAAGCCATGTCCGGATTGCGGCCAAGGCGGAAATCGCCAATGTTGATCTCAGAGGCCGCCAGCGCCGCCCCGATACCGGCAACCACGCCCGGGCGATCGTAGTTTCGCACGAACAACATACGGCCTTCCGGTGCCATTTCGATCTCGCAACTATCGATACTGATCAGGCGCGGACGCACGCCATCGAACACGGTGCCGCCCACGCTGTGACGGCCGGCATCGCCCTCCAATTCGACACGAATCTGGCTATGGAAATGTTCCGAACGCTCGCTGGCCGATTCATCCACGACGATACCGCGTTCCTTGGCCAGCATCATGGCGTTGACCGCATTGACATCCTCCATGCTCTCGGAAAGCAAGCCCTGCAGCGTGGCATTGATCAGTGGTTTGCGGTTCAAGCCCGCTGCCTGTCCCTCGAAATGCACCGCCACGCGTGTATAGCCGGGGCTGAGAATCTGACCCAGCAACTGGCCCAGACGGCGACAAAGAAGAAGGTACGGCGTCAGCACCCTCGTCTCCTCCTCACTCAGGGACGGAACGTTGACGGCGTTGCGTACCGTGCCTTGCAACAGGAAATCGGCCATCTGTTCGGCCACCTGTACCGCCACGTTTTCCTGCGCCTCGTCGGTCGAGGCCCCGATGTGCGGCGTACAGCTGACATTCTCGAGCGCGAACAGTGGATTCTCCTTCGCCGGCTCCTGCGCGAACACATCCAGGGCGGCGGCACGCAAATGCCCGGATTGGCAGGCCTCGAACAGCGCTGTCTCGTCGACGATGCCTCCGCGCGCGCAATTGACGAGGATAGCACCCTTTTTCATGCGGGAGAGGATATCGGCATCAATCAGGTTGCGCGTCGCATCGACGAGCGGGACATGGATGGTCAGCACGTCAACGATCTCGACCAACGCCTCGACCGACTCGACCTTGTGCACGCCCATGGCCTCGGCCCGCTCGTTGCTGATGAACGGATCGTAGACATGGACCGCCATGTGCAGGCCCTTGAGCCGGTCACAGACGATGGCACCGATGTTGCCGGCACCGATGACGCCCGCCTTCTTGCCCGTCAGTTCCATGCCCATGAAGCGGTTCTTCTCCCACTTGCCGGCCTTGGTGGAGGTGCTGGCCTGCGGAATCTGGCGGGCAGCGGCCAGCAGGTGCGCGATGGCCAGTTCCGCGGTGGTCACCGTGTTGCCGAACGGTGTGTTCATCACGATGATGCCGCGCCGAGAACAGGCTGGCACATCGACATTGTCCACGCCGATGCCTGCGCGACCGATGACGCGCACACGGCCGGCGGCATCGAGCAGCTTGCCCTTCAGTTTGGTGGCGGAACGGACAGCAATACCGTCATAGTTTTCGGCGATTGCCAGCTTTTCCTCATCGGACAGCCCCGGCCGGTAATCGACCTCAATGCCGCGGGCACGGAAGACCTCGACGGCCCGCTCGCTCATTTTGTCGGCAATCCACACCTTAGGCATCAGACACTCCCCCGTTTCGTTCCACATTCGCTCCGCATTCTTTATCGGACTTTGGGGAAACGATTTCCCAGAATCGTTTGGACAGGCTTCAGAGAGCGTTCTGAAACGATCGCCAGGCGGGTAGAGAGAACGCGCTGCTCAGTCACGGGAGGCACTCCAAACGGTCATTCGCGCACCCGCAACCGGAGTGCGCAAGCATACTATAGGGGCTGCCCTTTAGGTCAAATCGGGCGGAACCGAAACAGCGTAAAACGACCGGGAATCCTGCCAACGACACTTGGCCCCGGTTCGCGGTCAATCGGACGGAAATTGTTCAAAGCAGCATCCCATGTTATCACCGGCTGCTTTCGAACTCCTGCATATATGCCACCAGCGCATCCACGCCCTCTTCCGGCATCGCGTTATAGATGCTGGCGCGCATGCCGCCGACGGAACGGTGCCCCTTGAGCGTCAGCAACCCCCTTTCGGCAGCGCCCTTGAGGAACTCCGCATCGAGATCGGGGTTGGCCAGCGTGAACGGCACATTCATCCAGGAACGGGCGTTGTTGGCCACAGGACTGGCGTAGAAATCGCTGCCATCGATCACGGCATAGAGCTTGTCGGCCTTACGTTTGTTGACCGTTGCCATCGCTTCCAGGCCGCCCCGCTGCTTGAGCCACCCAAAGACCAGTCCCGCGATATACCAGCCGTAGGTCGGCGGCGTGTTGTACATCGACTCGTTCTCGGCGTGGACCGCATAGTTGAACATGGTCGGCGTATTCGCCGCGGCCTTGCCCAGCAGATCCTCGCGGATAATGACGATGCACAGGCCGGCAGGTCCGATGTTCTTCTGCGCACCGGCATAGATCATGCCGAACCTGGAGACATCGATCGGGCGCGACAGGATGGTGGATGACATGTCCGCCACAAGCGGCACATCGCCCGTTTCCGGGATATAATCGAACTCGACGCCGCCGATGGTCTCGTTCGGCGTGTAGTGCACATAGGCCGCGTCGGGATTCAGTGTCAGCGACGCCTGCGTCGGCACGGTCGTGAAACCACCCTCGGAGGTGTCGGCGGCGAGATGGACGGCGCAGTAGCGCTTGGCCTCTGCAATCGCCTTCTTCGACCACATGCCGGTGTTGAGGTAATCGGCGCCGGCTTTATCGCCCAGCAGGTTCAGCGGAATCATGGCAAACTGGGAAGAGGCGCCGCCCTGCAGAAAGAGCACCCTGTAGTTGTCGGGAATCGCCATCAGATCGCGCAGATCCTGCTCAGCCTTGGTTGCGATGGACATGAACTCCTTGCCGCGATGACTCATCTCCATCACCGACATGCCCGAGCCGTTCCAATCCGGCATCTCCTGCTGCGCACGCTCGATCACGGCGGTCGGCAACATGGCCGGTCCTGCGCTGAAATTGAACTTTCTTGCCATGGTTAACGCGTCCTCTTACCGGGAATTCAGAATGCGGTGGAAGATAGCCTGATAGTGGCGATTCCTCAATGAGCGAAAATAAAAAGGTTACCCCCGAATACATTCAAAACGTGGATATCTGAGCCGCTCGTCCCGATCGTGCGGACGTGTCCGGATACACCTACATCGACACCCCCGGATCGGCTTGCCGAAGCATGCAACGCCATGCGCGTCCATGAGCAGAATGCACGGCGTGCAGGTGGTGCAAGCTGGTATCCTCGGCAATCCTTGGTAGTCTGCGCTCGATCATGGAGCCGAACGGGAAGTTTCAATACATCGATTCCGAGGAAGACCTTCGCCGGGTCTGTGGTGAACTCGCCGATGCCAAGGTGCTGTATCTGGACACCGAGTTCCATCGCGAGAAGACCTATTATCCCAACTTCGCACTGCTGCAGATTGCCGACAGGGAGCACTGTTACCTGATCGATCCGCTGGCCATCAGCGACCTGAAACCGGTATGGGAGCTATTGCTGTCGCCGCATGCCGTGAAGGTGTTCCACGCCGCCCGCCAGGACTTGGAGATCATCGTGCGCGAGGCCGGTGCCCTGCCTCTGCCGCTGTTCGACACCCAGATCGCCGCCGCCCTGCTCGGCTACGGTCAGCAGGTCGGCTTTGGCAATCTCGTGCAACGATTGGCCAAGACCTCACTGCCCAAGCTCGAATCCTTCAGCGACTGGCTGAGCCGGCCGCTGGCCAGACAGCAACTGGTGTACGCCGCCGATGACGTGATCTACCTGCGCCCGGTCTACCAGGCCCTGCTGCAGGAGCTGGAAGCCAGCGGTCGCCTGGATTGGGTGCAGGAGGAGATGGCCACGCTGTGCGATCCCACGACCTATGACAACGATTGCCGGGACATCTTCTGGCGCGTCAAGGGCGTCACACGCCTGAAGGGCCAGCAACTGGCCGTGCTGCGGGAACTGGCGTGCTGGCGCGAGCATGAGGCCAAACGTCTGGATATCCCGCGCAAGCGGGTCATCTCCGACGAGTTGCTCGTCGAACTGGCCCGGCGTCCGCATCTGTCCCTGGACGACATGGCGCGCATGCGCGGCCTGAATTCCGGTCTGATCCAGCGTTTCGGTCAGGCGCTGATTTCCGCTTGGCAGAAAGGACACGACTGCCCGAAGGCTGAATGGCCGCATACGGCCCGACGCGAACGCCCGTCCGATGGTACCGATGTGCGTCTGGAGCTTTTGGATGCCCTGATGCGCCTGCGCGCGGATGAGGAACGCATTTCACCTCACCTGCTCGCCTCCAAGGACGAACTGTCCTTGCTTGCTTCCTGGGCCGGTCACCGCAGCAACGCGGAACCTGACATTCCCTGCCTGCATGGCTGGCGCCGCACCCTGATTGGCGATGACCTTCTGCGCATGAGCAGGGGCGAGTTGTGCATGCGTCTGGATACACGTACCGGACGCCCCAAAATCGAGCGTATCCACCCCGATTCCACACCCAAGACATGAAGCTGGGGCTGAGCATGGATGCCCTGTCCGCCGCCGGTGACCATGCCTGGCGCCTGCAGGACGACCGGCAGCACTGGCAGCCCTGTTCATTCGCCGCCGACCTTCGCCCCGGTGATGCCCTGTTGGCTACCCCCGATGAAGCAGCGCCACTGGCTGGGCAAAGGATGAAGAAGGACAAAATACTGGGCCTGAAGCCTGCCGGCCGCCCCGGACTGTTCGACTTTCTGGCCCGGGGTATCTTCGCCCATGCAGTCGTGCATCGCTTCTCTCCGGCCGCAATTCCGGACAGCAAACAGATGACAGCCACCCTCGCCGATCTCAAGCCCGGCAGCGCCTGGTTGTTGTATCTCGACCTCGGCGGCAATTTCCGCGCCCTGGACAGCGATAGCGAGCCCATCATCGGCAATCTGAACATCGCCGTGCGCGGAGAGATCGCGTCGAGTACGGGGTTCGTTGGACCCGAAGCGGCGGCGGATACTCGGCTGATGGATGAGCTTTACCGCCAATTCCTCGCCGGTTGGCTAGACCATCTGAAAAGTCGAAGACCGGGTGTGTTCGTGCCGGATGTCGAAAAACTGAAGGATGAGCAGTCCCTGGTCCAGGCCATTGCTTCCTGGCAGCACGAATAGCGTGCGCATCATCAGTTTCAACGCCAACGGCATCCGATCGGCGGCTGGCAAGGGCTTTTTCGACTGGTTCGCCACACAGGATGCGGACATCCTGTGCATTCAGGAGCTGAAAGCACACCACCATCAGGT
>Ga0307418_1000648_pt1 | contig 10726 bp, 8 predicted proteins | sample SalMarWE160220MG_2_FD_202160 | JGI IMG/M metagenome (GOLD analysis project Ga0307418, IMG submission 202160) | Salt marsh sediment microbial communities from the Plum Island Ecosystem LTER, Massachusetts, United States - WE1602-20 | ecosystem: Environmental > Aquatic > Marine > Intertidal zone >...
TCATGATTGGATTGGTCCCGGAGAATGGGATACATACTTCTATTTTTGTAAAGATCAATGTACACAAACTGAAATTAATAGAATAAACAAACTTTACCAATGGAATAACGGCAGCCATACTATTTACGGAGTGTTCTTTAATCCTATAATCAGCAGTAATGATGCCCTCATTCTTGGAGTATATGGATATGAAGCAGACTATAATGATTATTCAGGAACGCCATTCGGTAAAGTCGGGGTTTACCATTCCCCGGACGGCAATAATATCCCTGCCTTGGACAACGCGGGGTATACACATATGGGCAGCTGGAAATCAGGGGGCACTTTCTATATCCGTAGTGATGCTGATGATTATCGGATCCATTATGAGATCGTGATGGAATATTATTAGTTAAATCTAATAACCGCTTTAATGAAAAACCACCTGGGATATCAAATCCATGTGGTTATTTCAGATAGTTGGTTCCAATTATCATCAATATAAGTTTTACTCATTTTTTGGTGCTGAGGATGAGAGCTGGTACATCTCCGGGCCAGATTTCAGACCCGGGATCTTGATGATCTCATATTTTATCAAGAGCCAGAAAATTCCGATGATGATCATCAAGCCCGCTGCAACCCGGGAATAACTGATATCCGTGCCGGCGATGCGGGGCTGGTCCGGGCGGAAAAATTCGATGATCTCCCGCCCAACACCTTCCAGGATCAACCAACCAGCGAAGATGGTGGCAGGTTTGATCTTCTTTTTGAATTCCAGGGCAATCCAGAGCAGAACTCCAGCGGCCAGGAAATTCCATAACATCTCATAAGCAAATGCTGGATGGAAACGTGTGGTCTCAAAGGGAAACTCAAACATATTCCTCCAGGGGGCGATGCGGTGGAACTCATCTATCCGAATACCCCAGGGAAGGTCGGTTGGCGGACCATACAGCTCCTGGTTGATAAAATTCGCCGGGCGCACCAGTGCCTGTCCAATTAACAGAGCCGGGGCGGCTGCATCCAGGAAGATCCGGAAATCCAGCTTGTTCCTTTTAACAAATATAAGGGCGCCCAAGGCGCCAAATAGAACCGCACCGTAAAAATGCAATCCGCCCTGCGGCAGGTTGATGATCTGCAGGGGATTGTCGATGTAGTAGCGCCCTCCGCCAGCAATGTCATTAAGAACGTACCAGAGCCTGGCGCCCACAATGCCAAAGGGTACAGCCCAGATCAATAACTCCCAGATATGCTCTCCATTTTCCCCTCTTTGCCTGACACCCCACTCTGCAACTAAACCTGCCAGGATGATTCCAACGGCCATGATCACGCCGTACCAGTGCAGGGAAAAGTTCGTACCAGGGATAGTAAAGATAATCGGATCCATAATTTCCTCCATAAGAGGGATTGAGTCCCTTGGAAGGACTCAATCCCTTAAATGTTCTGCTGTCTCGATAAGAACAACCGCGAATATCTTACCATACTCAAAAATCGCGGTTGATTAATTTTTAAGGCCATAAATTTCATTCAATCTTCCCCGGCCATCCAGGCAGGATTCAGTCCATCTTTTTCTGGAAATCTGGTCAAAACAGTAATTGCTATCGGCAATACAGATTGGCCGTTGATCTGCAAACAATCCTCTCGTGATCCACCGGCTGCTGTACATACGGTAAGCCCAGTGCCCGGAGATGTCAGCTGGCGATCAACCAATGCCAGTCCTACCAGATTGCCCTCTACATCCATGGAACAGCTGGTTACTTGTCCTACCTGCTTTTTATCTTCATTTATGAGCAAGTCCAATTCTTTCGGCCGTCGGGTCCGTTTTTCATCACACCTGAAACGTACAATCTCTCGCTGGCGGTTTGCCTCACAAGCTAAAAGAGCGCTCCTACCGATGAAAAATGGCTTATGGTACTTCACATAACCCGGGAATCCCGCTTCGACCGGGGAAATACCCAGAGAACCAGCCAGCTCATGGCCGTATAAAGGAAGGCCGGCTTCTATTCTTGTTGAATCCCGGCAGGCCAAACCAGCAGGTTTCACTCCAAATGGGTCTCCTGCTTCCAGAATCAAATTCCACAGTTTACCCATCTGCTCTGGATGGACCAGGATCTCAAAACCCCAATTTTCACCGGTATACCCGGTGCGTGCCACAACCAGGGGGATCCCGCTCAATTCACAGGACATCAATTCCGTCCGCCGCAGCCGGGAAAGGGCCCGCTTTACCGCGGGATCAGCTGTTAAATCCTGGAGAATATCCAATGATCGGGGACCCTGTAAGGCGAGGTCCCGTTTCTGGGCTTTGCCGCTAGCTGGATCTTTCAGGTTCCTTATCACAGCCGGTGCTTCCACTTTGATCCCAGGCCGATCCAGGTCAATGACCACTTTCCCATCATTGACCGCATTTAACCAGTCCCAATCCTTCTCTTCATTGGAAGCATTGATCACCAGATAATAATAATCCGCGCTGACCCGGTAGATAATGCCATCATCGATCACACTGCCATCAGGCTTGAGGAAGTAGCCATAGAGTGATTGTCCATCATCCAGCCAAGCAGCATAGTTGGAAAAAACAAGATCCAGGAAAGGTGTCGCATTGGGCCCGGAGATCTCAAAAACGCCCATATGAGCGACATCAAATAATCCGGCGCTTTTTCGAACTGCTTGATGTTCTTCCCTGACGGAGGAATACCTCACTGGCATTTCCCATCCGGCAAAGGGGACCAATTTTCCTCCCAATTCCTGATGGATAGCGTAGAGTTCGGTTTTCTTGAGTGGGGACTCTTTCTCATCCCAGACCCATTCTTTCTGCTGACCAGCTGGAGGATCCGCCCTGAGTGAATTCTGGCCGATAAAATAAGGTTTGGAGAGATCAAAATATTCAGGATGCCCCTGATACAGGTCATTAACTGCTGAACCAGCCCTCATTTCAGTTTGATAGGGTTTGCCCTGCCCCTCTACCAGCTCGAGTATGACCGGTCCTTCCACTTTCCGGTAAAAATCTTTTTGATCAAAGCAGATATAACCATCACTTATGCCCCGCATCCAGGATAGCAGTTTCCCTGTTTCAGCAGGTTGAGAAGATATTAAATAACAATTCCTTCCCCTTGAATCTGTCTCAACTCTTTGTATCTCAACTTCAGCAAGAAGGGTTCCCTCACTATTAAGGAAATATGAAATAGTTTTTTCTTCAACAGCCAGTCCCATTAAATTGGAAGAGGTCAACTGGTCCAGGAATTGCCTGGCTCTGAAACCGATCACTTTGATCTGGTGCGTTTCGCCTTCATCAACAGCCTCAATATCCTGATAATGGGGATAACCAAGGCCTTCAATTTTCAGATCAATACCTGCTTTTCCAGCAATATCAGCTACCTCAGATCGGACTTCTTCCAGAATATTCAGATCGACTTTAGCCCTGGGAAGCATCCCTGCCAATCCCTGATATACAAAAGGTTTCAGGTTAGAAAGCAATTTATGCATTAAACCTGCCAGGCTGTCCATATCCTTTTCCGCCAGGCCGCGCTGAGTTAGCCAAGGAGTGCCCAAACGGATGCCGGTTGCCAGGGGTGTTTCCAGATCACCCGGTATGGTGTTTTTATTGGCAACCATGCCCGCCAGATCGAGAATGCGCACTGCAGGTTCTCCCCAGATCGGGTAATTTAATCCAGTTGGCTGTGCTGAAGGGACGGGGATCGATTTTAGATCCAGCAGAAGCAAATGAGTGTCGGTGCCGCCGTAAGCCAGCCTTACACCTCGTTTGATAAATCCTTCAGCCAACGCCTTGGCATTCTTAACAATTTGGTGCTGCAGTGTTTTGAACTGATCAGATTTTGCCAGTTCAAAAGCTACTGCCATAGCAGCAAATTTATTGACATGCGGTCCCCCTTGTTCTCCCGGGAAAATAGCCAAATCGATTTTTCCCGCTATTTCCTCATCGGTAGTCATCACCACCGCGCCGCGTGGTCCCATTAGTGTTTTATGCGTGGTAAAAGTCACCACGTCAGCAATACCAACCGGGTTAGGATAAACTCCAGCAACAGCCATCCCGGCCACATGGGAAATATCCGCCATCAGGAATGCACCGCAGTCATCTGCTATCTCCCTGAACTGGCCCCAATCCGGAGCCCAGGGATAAGATGTGTAGCCAGCAACGATGATCTTGGGATGATGTTTCAGCGCCAGATCACGAATGGCGTCATAGTCCAGACGCTCCGTAGCCGGATCAACGCCATAAGAGATTACGTTGTAGCGCTGTCCGGATATGTTAAACTCTGACCCGTGGGATAGATGACCTCCCTGATACAGGTCCAAACCCATAAAAGTATCTCCCGGTTTCATCAGGGACCAGTAAACGCCCAGGTTGGCTGGTGTGCCGGATAAGGCCTGGACATTCACATAGATTTGATCAGCTGAGACGTCCTCAGTTGCAAAAATCTGGGCAGCCTTGCGTTGGGCCAGGCATTCCAGGATATTGGCGTACTCTTTTCCCTTATAAAAACGACGGTCTGCGTAGCGCCGGTAATTGGCCAGATGCCAGGCAATATCTCTCAAGCCTTCTTCATTTTCGAGGACCATTTTTGAAGGGGGATAACCCTCTGCATAGAGATTCTGAAAACGGGTTCCCAAAGCATCACGGACAGCTTGTGGCACATAGGATTGGGAGGGAATGAAGATCAATTTCCTGGCCTGGCGTTCATCTTCCCAGCGGATCAGGTCGGCAACAAATGGAGCTGCTTCTTCGATTTCCTGGCGGAACAGGAAATCATCAAAATCGTTATTCGGCATGGATACCTCAGTTTATATAAATCAGCATAGCCCAGTTAGAAAAAAATTCCTGATCCAAATCGGGATCAGGATCTATATCTGATTTAACCATAGACACGGGGCTGATTCAACTGACAAAAAACATGACCTGCTGCCGTTTATGAATTACAAACAGCATCAGGAATAGACCGAACACTTGCACCTTAATGAAGCTGGGGGTAAACTTATTGTCGGTGGAAGGAAAACAAGATTCCTTTCCGCCAATCGGGATCAAAACCCTTTTTTTTTTGAAATCGTTTTTATTGGGAAGCTAGACTATCAAAAAGGCTGATTACAATGCGGAAAATTGATACTTCTTTCCTGTCTAAGGATGAATGCTGGGGAGTCCAGATCAACGGACTTAAACATTGCCAAAACTGTAAATGGATTGGGATAAGCGCCTGTGAAGGCAAAAACGTCCGCCTCACCGGTTTTAATTCCAAAGGATATAGAATTGGGGACAATGGATTGATCGCAGACGAGTACAACCGCGGATATGATAAATCCGCAACCCTCGCCTAAACAAATCTAGTCTATTTTTCCAGTCAGGGTCTTTCTCATAAACTGAACCCGCTCAAACGCAGCAGCATTCTTTTCATCCCTGCTCAATTTGCCCTTAAATTGGTCCAAAGAAGAATAGTTCTTCTTTGCCATCCATTTTTCAAGTCCTTCCAGCATGGTGTCAATATATCCAATCCCGTTTATATAAAGCGTTGAACATACCTGGGCGGCTGCCGCGCCAACCAGAAGGTGTTTAATCACACCGTTCGCATCGTGGATTCCAGTATTACCTGCTATATCACACGTAACCTTGCCTGATAATAATGAGACCCACCGTAATGCCTGGGTGATTTCTTCCGGTGCGCTGAGTTCTATATCTCTGACTACTTTTTCATTTTCAAGATCGATATCAGGGCTGTAAAAACGGTTAAACAGAACAACCGCATCTGCTCCTGCAGCTTCCAGTCTTTTCACAATACTTAATGGGTTAGTGAAGAAAGGACCGATTTTAACAGCGATTGGAACCGTAACATACTTCTTTACTTCAGTGACAATTTCCACATAGGTGTCTTCAATATCCTGGCTGCTGATTTTGGGATCAAAAGGCATAATGGCAATATTGAGCTCCAGACCATCAATGCCGGCCTCTTCCAATTTTGCCGCGAATTTTGGCCACTCGGCAGGAGTAATGCAATTAACACTTGCCAGGATAGAGATCGAGGTTTTTTCCTTGGCTTCCTTGATCAGGGTGATATATTCAGCAACACCCATTTCTTTGGAGTGTTCATTGATAAATTCGACAGCTTCCGGATACCAGAAATATTTATCATCCTGGTCCATCAGATTTTCCACATCAACCAGCAGCTGCTCCTCATAAAGAGATTTCAGAACAATCGCTCCTGCGCCTGACGCTGCACAATCCATGACATAATTGATCGAGCTGGTAAGCCGCGAACTGCTGACGATGATAGGGTTTTTTAGTTTTAATCCCATGTAGGTTGTAGAAAGGTCCATATTTGAATCCTCTTTTGTCTTAACATGTTTTAAATTTGTTATTCAATTTCAGGACAAGATCTGGTTTTTCCAGAACAATCTTCATATAGGAGAGGGCTTTTTCCATGTTGTCCAGTGCCCTGTCTGAAATTCCTTCCTTGAAATCCCACTCATACCCCTTAATATGCAGCAGCATCACATGGGGGTCTTTTTGAAAGAGCTCTTTGCATAGTTCCACGACATATCCAGGGGAGGCAGCGTGGGTAGTAAAAGAGACTTTTGTATTTCCAGCAACCCTGCTCAAGCAAAAATCTTCAATTTCTTCCTGGGATGCATCGGCGAAGATCACAAGATCTTTATTGGAGATGGCTTCTGCATCTTCGATATTGAGCTGGTAGTTTTTATCAAATTCAATATCCGCCAACTCCGTTTCTACTGCCCACTCTTCCAATCTTTTTACAAGTTCTACGCCCAATCCATCGTCCTGCCTGCCGGGATTTCCATAGCCATAAATCAGAATCTGCATCAGAAGATCAGGTCCTCTTCTGGTCAATTAACCGGTCTTTGGCATCATATAACGAGATTTCAAGCGGCATCTGGCCCAAAGCGTGGGTTGCACAGCTGAGACAGGGGTCATAGGCCCGGATCGCCACTTCCACAGCATTCATCATTGGCTCGGTGATTTGCGCTTTGCCATCCATCCAGGAATGCGCAACGCTGTTGACCGACTGGTTCATGGGTTCATTATTATTGGTTGTCGAAACGATCAGATTCACTCTGGTCAGCTGATCATCATCATTGATCTCGTAGTGATGGAATAGAGTTCCCCTGGGAGCTTCCAGCAAACCGATACCTTTATTAACCTTGGTCCCTTTTGTGACCAGCTCACCTTCCATCAGGTCAGGATCATTCAACAGCTCTTTCATCATCTCAGCCGAGTGGAGCAGCTCAATCAATCTCGCATAGTGGTAGTGCAGGCAGTGATTGTTGGGCTTGCCGTTTGTAACGGCTTTATACTGTTCAAACTCAGCCTGCGCCAAAGGTGATGGAATAAAATCACAGGTATTCAGCCTTGCCAACGGTCCTACCCGGTACCAGCCCTTTTTCGGCCCCAGGTGTTTGAGATAAGGGAATTTCATGTAACTCCAGGACCGGACTTCCTCTTCGATATATTGTTCATAATCCTGGTAATCAACATCGTCAAGGATTTTATTTCCTTCCCAATCAACAGCTCTTAAAACACCATGGTAAAGGTCAAGCGCACCGTCTTTCCTAACCAGGCTGAGGTGATTGGAGGGGAAAGAAGCAAAATCATCGATAAAGCTCTGATTCTTCGAATAATAATCCTTGAAGAACTCCATCACTCCCGTTGACCAATCGAGCATCTTATCGATATTCTGGAGTTCCGGCCCATTCAGGAATAATTCTTTATCCTCAGGACTGAGGTGTTTGTTAATGCCTCCGGGGATGGCTCCAGTACCGTGGATCTTCTTGCCAGCTGTGGCGCGGATGATCTCCTGTCCAAACTTCCGCATCATCACTCCCTGAACAGCAAGATCTTTATGCTCCAGGGCCACACCGATAACGTTTCTGATCGCTGGATCCGCATCAATTCCAAATAACAGGTCTGGAGATACAAGGTGGAAGAAATGTAATGCATGGGACTGGAAGATCTGCCCATAGTGCATCAATCTCCTCATCTTTTCTCCTGTTGGGGTCAGTCCTTCGCCGGTGCCTGCTCCTACGATAACATCAAGAGCCTTGGCAGCTGCCAGGTGGTGGCTTACAGGACAAATACCGCACAGTCTTTGAACCAGCACCGGCGCTTCCCAATAAGGCCTTCCCTGCACAAAACGTTCAAAACCTCTGAATTCAACAATATGAAGCCTGGATTCAGTTACCTGATTACTGTCATCTAGGTGAATGGTAACCTTTCCGTGGCCCTCAACTCTGGTTACCGGTTCAATGGTGATTTTTTGTGACATATATGTATCCTTTTATTAGTCAAATTTTACAACTTCATAAGGTAGACTCAGCTCGTCGCCTGTAACCAATGCCACCAGGGCGTTCCAGATCAGGTCGGCAGTTGGCGGGCAGCCTGGAAGATAATAGTCTATCTTCACGATCTCATGGCAGGGATAGACTCTGTCCAGGAGCATCGGCAGTTCGTCATCATTGGGCAGGATCTTCTCAGTGTTCAAACCCACAGTGGGGCCATTGAGATAAGCCTCTTCAAGGCATTCTTTGACAGGTATGCCGTTTCTCAATGCAGGAAGGCCGCCCATAATGGCACATTCCCCAACAGAAACGAGGATTTTGCAATGTTTTCTGAACTCTTTCAGGACTTCAACATTCTCACTATTGCAGCACCCGCCCTCTATCAGGCCGATATCACATTCTTTTGTAAAGGTCTTGATATCATCAATTGGGGACTTGTTAAATTCCACCAGCTGGATCAATTCCAGGATCCTTTCGTCAATATCCAAAAAGGACATGTGGCAACCGAAGCAACCTGCTAGTGAAGTTGTTGCTAATACTGGTTTACTCATAATATTTATCCCTGTTGTATGTTATTTGTTTTCAATGTCGCTGCCGATTGGCAATTTATCAAATTTACGTTCCCCGATCGGCACAATATAACCCTGTTCTTTCTTGAGGATGGCGCCAACGGGGCAAATATCCATCGCTTCCTGGGCTTCCTGTTCGGTAAGCATTGAGGCAAGCTTCTCGTCCATCACTACATGCAGGTGTTCACCACCCCTGCCGTTGAAGGCAAATACGTTTTTGCCATCTTTTGTGACCGTCCGGATGCAGCGTTTGCACATGATGCAGCGGTTGCGGTCATGAAAGATATGGTCAGCGCTGGCATCGACTCCCTTGATGGGGAATTCATAGGGGAAGCGCGGCACCAACATCTGGAAGCGATACGCCAGGGCCTGCAGCTCACAATTACCGCTTTTTTCGCAGGAGGGGCAAAAGTGGTTTCCCGAAACAAAGAGCACCTCAACAATAGCCCGGCGCATTTCGTTCAGTTCCGGGATATCATTTTCCACGATCATACCTTCTGCTACAGGTGTGGCACAGGCTGTCATCACCCGCCCATTGACTTTCACATTACAGATCCTGCATGATCCTGCCGGTTTTACTCCCTCAACATGACATAGTGATGGGATAAAAACGCCATTGGCTTTTGCAGCATCTATGATTGATTGTCCTTCTTCGGCGTAGCAAGCCTTGCCATCAATTTCAAAGTATAGTTTTCCGTTTTTATTCATATCTATTTACTCTTTTATTCTCCCTGGATTAATGGGATTTGATGTTCGGTACCCGGTCAACGGCTGCACACGATTCAGCAACAGCATCTTCCATATTGAAGGATGACAGATAACCCTCATCTGTTTTAACGAGGTCTTCGTAGAGTCCTCTGAAATTTTCAATGGAAGTTATGATAGGGTTAGCTGCAGTTTGGCCAAGCCCACACCTGTTGGCAGGTTTCCCCAGCTTCGCCCAGGTGTATAGTTCGTCTATATCATTCCGTGTGCCATTGCCATCGAGGATCTTCTGCAATTTATCCCTTAATATCACTGTCAATGATCGGCAGGGAGCACATGAACCGCAGGACTCATCAATGAAGAAATTCGTAAAAGGCAAAATGAAGTCTGCCAGTAAATCACGCTGCTCTCCAATAATGATCATTGAACCGCCCGTAGCAAGATCTTCAAAGGCAATGCTTCGGCCAAAGTGAGATGGATCAATACAGACACCGGAGGGTCCTCCGACCTTAACTGCCTGGGTAGCTTTCGCACCTGCCATTTTCAACATCTCATTAATTGTCATACCCCATTCAACTTGATAAATGCCGGGGTTTTCACAATCGCCAGAAATACTCAGGAATTTGGTACCTGCCGATTCTTTAGTGCCGATGGATTTAAACCAGTCTGCTCCATTCTGTATGATCGGAACCACTCTGCAGAGGGTCTCTACATTATTCACTACGGTGGGTTTATTCAAGTAGCCGCTCTCTACTGGGAATGGAGGGCGGTTCCTCGGCTCACCACGTTTGCCTTCCATGGATTCGAGCATACCGGATTCCTCACCACAGACATAAGATCCTGCACCAAGCTGAATCCTGATATCAAAATCAAATCCTGATTTCCCCACGATATTCTTGCCCAGGAGATTTTGGTCACGCATTTCCTGAAGGATACTCTCCAGGTATTCTTTCATATAGCGGTATTCATAACGCAAATAGATAATGCCCTGCCTGGCATTCAAAGCATACGCGGCTATTGCCATGCCTTCAAAGAGCATTTTTGGGAGTTCTGTAAGGATCACCCTTTCTTTGAACGTGCCCGGTTCACCTTCATCGGCATTACAGACCAGGTAGACCTCGTCCCCTCCAGATTTGCGGCAGTATTCCCACTTTAGGCCCGTAGGGAATCCAGCGCCCCCA
>Ga0307418_1000651_pt1 | contig 10697 bp, 8 predicted proteins | sample SalMarWE160220MG_2_FD_202160 | JGI IMG/M metagenome (GOLD analysis project Ga0307418, IMG submission 202160) | Salt marsh sediment microbial communities from the Plum Island Ecosystem LTER, Massachusetts, United States - WE1602-20 | ecosystem: Environmental > Aquatic > Marine > Intertidal zone >...
GTTGACCTGAAAGGTCATGCTGACGGTCGGCTCGTCCACCGTGAGAGCAGGCAAGGGCTCTGGTCGCTCCGGGTCGCAGACGGTATCCGAGACATTGGGTGCCTCGAGTCCGGTCAAGGCGACGATATCCCCGGCGCTCGCCTCCTCCACCTCCACCCGCTGCAGACCGAAAAATCCCAGCACCTGCCCCACCTTGGACCGGTGACTTTCCCCGTCCCGCTTGACGAGGGTAACCACCTGGTTGCGGCGCACCGAGCCGCGCGCGATACGGCCGATCGCGATGGCTCCCACATAGCTCGAGTAGTCCAGGGTCGAGACCTGCATCTGAAAGGGACCACTCCGGTCTACGGGGGGCGGCGGACAGTGTGTGACGATGGTCTCGAAGAGCGGCGTCATGTCGCCGCTGCGCACCTGCTCCGTGAGGCCGGCATAGCCGTTCAGAGCGGAGGCATAGACGATCGGGAAATCGAGCTGGGCGTCGCTCGCCCCCAAGCGGTCGAAGAGATCGAAGACGTGATCGACTACCCAGCCAGGACGCGCCCCGTCTCGGTCAATCTTGTTGACCACCACGATCGGGCGCAGCCCGTGCAGAAAGGCCTTCTGCGTTACGAACCGGGTTTGCGGCATGGGGCCGTCCACGGCATCCACCAGGAGCAGCACGGAGTCGACCATCGAGAGTACCCGTTCCACCTCTCCGCCGAAGTCCGCGTGGCCCGGCGTGTCCACAATATTGATCCGGTACTCCTCCCAACGGATCGCGGTATTCTTGGCGAGGATCGTGATGCCCCGCTCCTTTTCCAGGACGTTCGAGTCCATGACCCGCTCCACCGGCCCGAAGCGCTCCCCCAAGGTGCCCGACTGCTGGAGCAGCTTGTCGACGAGCGTGGTCTTGCCATGGTCCACGTGAGCAATGATGGCAATGTTGCGGAGACTCTCGATCACTTGGGCCGGGCTCCCTGTGGCTCGGGGCAAGGGCTGTTGCGACGCCCTCGCCGACCGAGGCGTGGCGGGCGCCGCAGTATAGCCGATCCGCGCGCCGCAAGGGTCTGCTCGAAGAATCAGAATATTCTGATAATTCAGACCCCTAAGCGTTTTCCCCGGGGGCTTGCGTTTTCCACCTAGACCCGTCAGGATATTTGATCCGGCGCAGACGAGGACGATCCGCCCGCAAGGTCCACGCCGGACCAAGACCAAACCTCCACGGAAGCGCGAGCAGTATCCCAAGCATGACCCCTGCAGACCTGAAGCCCGTCCGCGACCACATCTCCTCCCGCATCATCGGCCAACAAAGATTCATCGACAGCATGCTCATCTGCCTGCTGAGCGATGGCCATCTGCTCGTCGAGGGCATGCCGGGTCTCGCCAAGACCACCGCGGTCAAGGCCCTGGCAGAGGCTCTGGAGGGGGACTTTCACCGCATCCAATTCACGCCGGACCTGTTGCCGTCGGACCTCATCGGCACCGACATCTATCGCCACGAGAAGGGGGAGTTCGAGTTCCGCCCTGGTCCCCTGTTTCACAACGTCCTCCTCGCCGACGAGGTGAACCGAGCCCCGGCCAAGGTGCAATCGGCCCTCCTCGAGTCGATGGCGGAGCACCAGATCACGGTGGGCCAGCGGACCTACCCTCTGCCCAAGCTGTTCATGGTCCTGGCCACCCAGAACCCGGTGGAGCAGGAGGGCACCTATCACCTCCCGGAGGCCCAGCTCGACCGCTTCCTCATGGAGGCGGTGGTGGACTATCCCACCCGGGATGAAGAGCTTAAGATCTTGGAGCTGGACCATCAGCAACAGAAAACAAACTACACCCCGCCGGCAAAGCGGCTGTCGCAGGCGGAGCTCTTCGCCATGCGCCGGGACGTGGCCAACCTGTATCTCGACCCAAAGCTCAACAGCTATATCGTTGACCTGGTGCAGGCCACCCGAAACCCGAAGATCTACGATCCGGACCTGGCCCGCTGGTGCCGCTTCGGGGCCTCGCCCCGGGCGAGTATCGCGCTGGCCCGCTGCGCCCGGGCGCGGGCCTGGATCGACGGGGACCAGTTTGTGGCACCCCATCATATCCAGTCCGTGGCACCCGAGATCCTCCGCCACCGGCTCCTCCTCACTTTCGAGGCGGAGGCCGAGGGCATTACCACCGACGAGTTCATCAACCGACTGCTCAACCTCGTCGCGATACCGTAGTACGAGCTCGCGGAGGTCCATGAGTCTCTATCCCCGTCTTGACGACCTGCTGGAGCTGCGTCACCAGGTACATACCCTGGGCCTGGCATCCCACCACCTGGTCAACTCCACCTTCGCCGGCCTCTACGCTTCGGTCTTTCGGGGCGCTGGCGTCAACTTTGAAGAGGTCCGGGAGTACCGGCACGGCGACGATATCCGGTACATGGACTGGAAGGTCACCGCGCGGACCAACGAGCCGCACCTGAAGGTCTTTCGGGAGGAGCGCGAGCGCTCGGTGGTGCTGTGCGTGGACAAGGGCCCGCACATGAGCTTCGGTACCCGCGGCACCTTCAAGTCGGTCCAGGCCGCCCGGGCAGCCGCGCTCGTCGGCTGGGCGGCGAGCCGGCTTAACGACCGGGTGGGCGGCATGACCTTCGGCGACCCGGTCGCCGGTCTGCAGCACTTTCGGCCTTCCCGCGGGCGACGCGCCTTGTGGCAGCTGCTGCGCACCCTGACGATCCCGGGAACGACGCAGGACAAGTCCATAGACTGCCTCGGGGGCGCGCTGCAGCGCGCGACCAAGGGACTACCCACCGGCTCACTCATCTTCGTCATCGCCGACCTCAATCGGGACGCCATGGGGCTGGAGCACATCCTGGGCGACTTGATCCAGCGCCACTCCGTTGCCCTGATTCCGGTCGACGATCCGGCCGATTGGGAGATTCCGTCCATGGGCATGACCACCTTCACCGGCACCGACGGGACCCTGATCGAGATCGATACCGACGAGCCGCAGGCCCGCCAGGCGTTCCGCGAGGCGTGGGAGGAACGGCGCGAGATCCTGCAGGCCATCGCCTACCGGCTCAATGTCATCCTGTTGCCGGTACGCACAGACAAGGAGATCCACATCAGCCTCATCCACCATCTGGAGCAACGATCTCGCACACGGGCGGTCTGATGTATCCAGCTATCGATCAGTTACGTGACATCCACGGGATCCATGGGGTGCCTTGGTGGCCGCCGGGCCCCGGCTGGTGGATTCTGGCCTTTGGCATCTTTGGGCTCTCCGCGCTGGCTTGGCGCTTTCGCACGAGCCTGCGGCTGCGGATCCCCCCCCTGCCCGTCGTCACCGTGGGGAGCTGGCGCTGGGACGCCGCGCGCAAGCTACGGGAGCTACGTCGGCGGGCGCCCAAGCAAGAGCTCAAGCAGACCGCGGGCGAGCTCTCGGAGCTTCTGCGGCGCATCGCCATCGCAAGGCTTGGTCGCGAGAGCTGCGCGGGACTGACTGGAGAGGATTGGCTGGAGTGGCTGGGCGGGCACGACCCCAAGGGCTTCGATTGGGCCCGACGCGGTCGCGTGCTGCTCAGCGCCCCCTATTCCCCGCCCGCCAAGGCAGGCCGCCCGGAAGAGCTGCTCGCGCTAATCGACGCCGCTTACGACTGGGTGGCCGCCGAGGACAAGAAGCATGTTTGAGTTCCACTGGCCCTGGGCCGCGCTGCTGCTGCCGGTGCCGTTTCTCATCCCCCTCCTCTGGCCGGAGAAGCGCGAAGGTCAGGACCACCAGCTCGAGGGGGAGCGCATCACGCTGCTGCATCCGCGCCTGGAAGAGCTGCAAGCCGCCTACCAGGCACGCCGCCCCCGCCGACAGCTCGCCGGGTGGCTGTACCGCATCCTTCTCTATCTGTTGTGGGCAACCCTGGTGGTTGCCCTCATGCGGCCCCAATGGCTGACGCCGCACACGGAGGTAAGCACGCCGGGCTACGACCTCATGCTGGCCATCGACACCTCCCACTCCATGGAGGCCCTCGACTTCTCCACCCAGGGCAGACAGGTGAGCCGCATGGCGGTCATCAAGGGGGTCATGGGGCGGTTCCTGGACGCCCGCAAAGGAGACCGCGTGGGTCTCATCATCTTCGGCAGTCAGGCATTCGTGCTGTCGCCCCTGAGTATCGACCGCGCGGCCGCGCACCAGCTTCTTGACGCGGTGGTGCCGGGAATTGCCGGCGAAGGGACCGCCATGGGCGATGCCATCGCGCTGGGGGCCAAGCGGCTGCGCGAGCGCCCGAAAGGCTCGCGGGTGATGATCCTGATCACCGACGGCGACAACACCAACGGGAGCTTTGCACCCTTCGAGGCGGCGGCGCTGGCACGGGCCTGGGGGATACGCATCTACACCATCGGAGTCGGCAGCAAGGAGAAAAGCATTCCAATCCTGGAGGAGGGTGTCATCAAGTACCGGGACGACCTTGGCATGGACGACAGCGTCCTCAAGCGAGTGGCCGACATCACGGGCGGGGCCTACTTTCGGGCCACCGACACGCGGGCCCTGGAGGAGATCTCCGCCCGCATCAATCAGCTGGAGAAGACCGAGGCCCAGGCCCGGACCGTATTCCTGCCCCATCCCCTTTTCCGCATACCTCTTTCGCTTGCCGTGCTCGCGCTGCTTGGCCTCGGTCTGTTTCCCGAAGGGCGCCGGCGCTTCGCCAAGAGATTAGCCAGTGCCTGACATCAAACTGTACTTCGCGCAGCCGGCTTGGTTCTGGGGCCTGCTGGCCCTGATTCCGGTAGCCCTCTGGCTTTGGCGCAGCGCCGCTAGGGCGGCCCGGGGCCCTGTTCACCGGTACGCGGACCCCCACCTGTTGCCGCACCTCACCGGCACGCGGGAGCTCAAGACGCACGAACGCTGGGGCCGCTTCCTCCGCTGGTCCCTGCTGTGGGGGCTGCTGATGACCGCGATGGCCGGCCCGCGCTGGGACTACGAGGATATCCGGCTCTTTCATCCAGGCAATAACCTACTGATCCTGCTAGATATATCGCGCTCCATGCAGGCGGATGACGTCGCCCCGAATCGTCTCGCCAGGGCCCGTCAGAAGATCCAGGACATCATCATGCTGGATCGGGACGTGCGGTTGGGCCTCATCGCCTTCGCCTCGCTCCCCCATGTCGTGTCCCCAGTCACAGAGGACACCTACACCATTTTGAACGACCTGCCCGCTCTGTCCACGGAAATGACGCCCCTGCAGGGGAGCCGTCTAGACACTGCCCTGGACCGGGCACAGACCCTTCTGAACAGCCTGCCTGCCGACAGCGCCCGGTCGATCCTCCTCGTCTCCGACGGGGACCTGGACGAGCCCGACCTGGCCGCCCGCGTCAAGAAGCTTGCGGGAAAGGGCATCAGGTTCAATGCGCTGGGAATCGGCACTCCCGAAGGCGCGCTTGTGCCTGCCGACCGGGGCGGCTGGATCGTCGACCGTCACGGCCAGCCTGTGCGTTCGGCGCTGAACGAGCCCCTGCTCGAAGCGCTTGCCCGCGCCGGCAACGGCATCTATCAGCGCGCGGCTTTTCGAGACGATGATGCCCGGGCAATTCTTGCAGCAGCCGCGACCAGCCAACTGCCACCCCAGCTCGGCGACGAGCGCACACGCATCTGGAACGACCGCTTCTATCTCCCGGTGTTAGCCGTGGTCGCGCTGCTATTGCCTCAATTCCGCGGTCGCGGGAGGAGACGCCGGGCATGAAAGGACTCTCATTCAGCGCAATCGCAGCAGCCCTTTTTATGGCCGGGACAGCGCAGGCCGCCTGGTTCTTGAATCAGGAGCAGGAGGCGCTCAAAGAATTTCAGGCCGGCAACTACGGTAGAGCGGCGGAGGACTTCTCGGATCCCTACAGGCGAGGCGTCGCCCTGTACCGGGCGGGCCGCTACCAGGAGGCCGCCAACGCTTTCAGCCGGGCGGTTCAACAAGACAAGACGGAGGATGCCGGCTACAACCTGGGTAACGCACGCTTCCAGCTCGGCGACTTCGCCGGGGCGATCGCGGCCTACGAGGGCGTCTTGAACAAAGACCCTCAGCACACGGATGCCCAGCACAATCTGGCCATTGCCCGTGCCCTTCTCGCCCGGATGGAGCAAAAGCAGTTCGAGAAGAAGAAGGAAGAGCAGGAGAAGAAGCAGGAGGAACAGCGCCAGGAGGAACAGCGCAAGGAAAAGGAAAAGGAAAAGAAGCGCGAGCAGGGGCAGCAGCAGAAGCAGCAGGAACAGAAGCAGGAGCAACAGAAGCAGCAGCAGCAGCAGCAGCAGAAGCAGCAGCAGAAGCAGCAGAAGCAGCAGCAGGAGCAACAGAAGCAGGAGCAACAGAAGCAGGAGCAACAGAAGCAGGAGCAACAGAAGCAGGAGCAGAAGCAGCAGCAGAAGCAGCAGCAGCAGGAGCAACAGAAGCAGGAGCAACAGAAGCAGGAGCAACAGAAGCAGGAGCAGAAGCAGCAGCAGAAGCAGCAGCAGCAGAAGCAGCAGAAGCAACAGCAACAGCAGCAGCAGCAACAGCAACAGCAGCAACAGAAGCAGGAGCAGCAACAGCAGCAACAGAAGCAGGAGCAGCAACAACAGCAGCAGGAGCAGGAGCAGGAGAGTCAGTCAAAGCAGCAGGAAGGCTCCCAGGGCAAGCCGAGCGAGGAGCGCAAGCCGAAAGAAGGCGAGAAGCAGGAGCAGGAGAAGCAGTCCGGGGAGTCCGCTGAGCAGGAGAAAGAGGGCAAGTCCGAGGCCAAGCCTACTGAGGCCAAAAAGGGCGGCCGGGAAAAGGAAAAGAAAGAGGAGAAGAAAGAGAGCAAGGGCGAGCAGAAGGAGAAGCAAGAGTCCCGCGGCGGGAAGCCTTCCAAGGAACAGCAGGTCGAAAAAGGAAACGAGCAGAAGGAGGAACAGAAGAGGAAGGAGAAGGCCGGCGGCGAGAAGGAGCAGAAGCCCCAAGAGGAACAGGCGGCCGGCAAGAAAGAGAAAGAAGAGAAGCAGGACAAGGCTGGCGGAGAAAAGAAGCAACAAGAGGAGAAAGCCGGCGGAGAGAAGAAGAAGGCGCAGGAGGAAAAGGCCGGCGGGGAAAAGCAGACCGAGAAGGAGAAACAGGCGGGGGGCGAGAAGAAGGCCGAGCAACAAGAGTCCGAAAAAGGCGCCCAGCAGGAGCGCAAGGAGAAGAAGGGAGAAGGCGGCGAGGAGAAAAAGCGGAAAGAGGCCGCGGGGGGAGAAAAGGAGCAGAAACCGGAGAAAGGAGAGGCGGAACAACAGGCCAAGCCGGAAGAGAAACAGCGTGAGGGAGGTGAGAAGGAGCAGGCAGGAAAAGGCAAGCACGCCGCGGAGCAGCAGAAGGAGGCCGGAAAGGCTGAGCAGGAAAAACAGCGCAAAGAAGAGGGCGGCGCCAAAGGCGAGCAGCCGCCAGAGGAGCGGCAGCGCAGCGCCCGCGGCGGCGAGCAACGTCAGCCGCGGGCTGAAGCTACTCCGCCCAAGACGCCGCCTGAGGGCCGCTCCGTGCAGGCAGTGGACCGGTTCGACCAGCTCGGTCAGCAGCCCATGCCCGACCAGGAGCCCAACGACCAGCAGGCAGGCGCCGCGGCCCTGGGGGGGCTGCCTACTCAGGGGCCTGGTATGGCCATTATCGAGCAGCGGCTTCAGCAGGTGGAGGGAGATCCCACCGTGCTGATGCGCAACCAGTTCAAGATCGAAGATATGCAATACATGCGTGCGGCCGGCGGCCCCCTTCGAGAGAGCCGGCCCTGGTGAGGCGAGGGAGTCAGCAACAGATGCGTAGGTACCAGGCGGTTGTCGTCCTGCTTCTGGCCTTGGCGGCGGTCGGCGACGCACAAGCGTTCAACTTCTCCTTCCCCTTCTTCCCGGGCTCGTCCGACCGGGAGCGCCCACCCATGGGTCCGCCACCCTGGCAATTTCGGCCGCAGGGGCCCTCCAACGCCACGGGGGTTCCCCCGCGCTACGAGCCCTCAACACCACCACGGGACCAGGCGCAGGGCTATCAGCCCGGACCGGCCTCCCCGTCGGGCCCCGGCTACCAGTCTGCCCCCGGATATGCCCAGGGCCCAGGCTATCAGGGCGGCCCGCAATACCCGTCAGGGCCGGGCTATTCATCCCGACCGGGTTATCCCCCAGGCCCTGGCTACCAGTCCGAGCCAGGGTACCGGGGCTATCCGGCAGGCCCCGGGTATCAGCCCTATTGGCCTGGACAGTACCGCGGAGCTTACCAGCACCAGCCCCAACAAGCGGCCCGGCCGCCTCGGCTGGACGTAGAGATCCAGGATCGCCAGCCCTACGTCCTCGAGCACGTCCTGGTGAAGCTGCAGGTGATCAGCGACCAGAACCTTGCGACGGCCGACCCGGATCTGCCCAACAGCAGCGATTTCCTCCTCGAGAGTCTGGAAGGACCGACGGCACGATCACGCGTCACCGACGATGGGCGACGGGATATCGTTAACGAGTTCGTCTATACGCTGACGCCGCTGCATCCGGGAGACATAGAGATCCCTGTTCTAAAGGTCACAGGCACCTCCGCCGGGAGCAGCTACTACGGCCAGTCGAACCGCTTCGAGGCGAGCACCTCCGGTCCAATCCAGCTTCAGGTTCGCCCCGCCATGGCCTCGGTTCAGCCGTGGCTCCCGCTCGAAAGCCTGGCCATCAAGGCGACCCTTGACCGCGAGGGAGAGGTCGAGGCCGGACAGCCGGTCAGCCTCGCGTTGGAGCTCTCGGCCGCCGGAGCGACCGGCAGCCAGCTCCCGAGCCTGGAATCCCGGCTGCGCTCGAAGGAGTTCCGCGTCTACCGGGAGCAGACCCTGACGGACGGAAAGCTGTCCGCGGATGGCAGGCGGCTGGAGGGCAAACGTACCGAGTATTACACGCTGGTGCCTGTGGCCGGGGGCAAGTTGACACTACCGGAGATCCGGCTGCCCTGGTGGAACATCACGACCGGCACCCGGGAATACGCGAGCCTGCCCATTCATACCCTGCACGTGGACGGGGAATCAGGACTCGCGGCCTCGGCAGCGACCCTAACCGGCAGCGCGGTGAGCTGGTTCTGGCTTCCCGTCTCGGCGGTTGTCCTGCTGCTGCTGGGGTACTGGGGCGGCGTCTGGTACCGCGGGTACAGGCAGCGGCACCCAGAGCGCGGCCCCCTCACCGCCCGCCTGGGGCAGGGGGTCCGCACCGCCGCATCCGAGGCGGCCGCCGGGCTCAGCAGCGCCGCGAGCCGACTCAATCCCGCGCCGGTCCTCCGGCGAATGCAATCCCGGATTTCCTCGGCATTCCTCCCTCCCTCGACCCGTTTGCTCATGTGTGTGCGGGCCGCCAATCGGGAGCCGGACCCAGTCGCCTGGGTCCACCGTTTTCAGGACATGACCTGCCGCCAGCTTCGGTTTGATGCGAAAACCCCTGTGCACGGGGTTACCGGCAGGATCCTTACCCTCCGTCCGGGAGCGGACGCAGAGCAGCTCCGGCGCCTGATGGAGCAGCTTGACGCCGCGCTCTACGGCCGGCAGGACATCGACTTCGGACGGTGGAAAGCGCAGTTCATGCGCCAAGTGGGGCGCACCCGCGGCCTTGTTCGCGCCGGGTGGCGCCGGACCTATTGGCGGCGGCCTCTCCTGCCGGAGCTGAACCCTCAGCCGGGCCGGTAGGCGGTCTTAGAACCGGTCAGGTCCCAAGCGAAGGTGCAGTCGAGGTGGGAGAGGACGGAGATCATGCCGCTTTCCCCGTCTTCGACCATGACGGCCACGGGGGCCTTCTTTCCAAACTGCTTGTTTCCCCGTTTGACCCAGAGGTTTCGCATCTCGGGATTGCGAGGGAAATAGGTCTTGAGCGCATCCTCGATCCGCATCAGATAGGCAACGCGGCGGTTCACCACGGGCTCGTCCGGAAAGGGGGTCTCCTCACGAAAGCGGGCAATGGCCCGCGTCTTGACGGTGTCCGGCAGACAAAGAATGGCCGCGATATCCCGCGCGGAAAGGCCCCAGCCCTCCAACAGCTCCATGGTACGGCGGGTCACCGCAAGACGTTCATCGAGGGTCATTTCAACCATTGCCGATACCTTGACAACAACGTAAGGAGGGATGCTCGCTTTGGCGGCGACCGAAACAGACGAAAAGACTGCAGCTTCCCTGGAGATTGCGGCGGAGGCGCCAGAATCCAACCCCCGTCTTGCCTTCCGAAAGGCGCTCCGGGGTTTCGAGCTCAGGTGCGGAGCCTTTGGGTAGTTGGAATCGAGGTCATCCGCCAATGCCCCGGATGTCAGCGCCAACATCGGGGCAACAGATCAGGAAGACCCTTCAGCCGCTACCGGTAGACCCGGGAGATGCGCATGACCAACGGGATACGCCTCAGGCGGCGCATGATACGCGCGAGGTGTTTTCGGCCATGGACGCTGATGAGAAATTCCAACGTCGATGTCATCCCATCCTTTTCGCGCAGCTGCACGTTGTCGATGTTGGACCCCATCTCCGCGATGGCAGCGGCGACGGTCGCCAGCGCCCCCCGCCTGTTGCCCACATCCACCCGGATCTCGGTGTAGAAATCGGCGGCAGACTCGCCCGACCATTCAACATCCAGCCACTTGTCCCTTTGGCTCTGAAAGTCCCCTACATTTCGACATTCCTGGCGGTGGACAACGATGCCCTTCCCGGGGTTGAACAGCCCCACGATGGCGTCGCCCGGAATCGGTCGACAGCACCGGCCGTAGTTCACCACCATTCCTTCGGTGCCCTTGATGGAGA
>Ga0307418_1000652_pt1 | contig 10696 bp, 10 predicted proteins | sample SalMarWE160220MG_2_FD_202160 | JGI IMG/M metagenome (GOLD analysis project Ga0307418, IMG submission 202160) | Salt marsh sediment microbial communities from the Plum Island Ecosystem LTER, Massachusetts, United States - WE1602-20 | ecosystem: Environmental > Aquatic > Marine > Intertidal zone >...
GGTGTCCGCGTCGACGACCGCCGCGAGCTGGACGCCGGCGAAGTGGTGGCCCTTCGCGACCATCTGGGTTCCGACGAGCACGGCCCGCTCGGCCTGGCCGAAGCGCTCGAGCGCGGCGCGCAGCTCCGCCGGCTTCGCGATCGCGTCCGCGTCGAGCCGGATCCGCTCGAGCTCCGGCACGTGCCTGGCGAGCTCCCGTTCCAGCCGCTGCGTGCCGGAGCCGATCCGCGCGAGCTCGGCGGAGCCGCACGCCGGGCACGTCTCCCCCACCTCTTCGCGCGCGCCGCAATGGTGGCAGCGCAGCGTTCCGTCCCCATGGAGGGTCAAGGCGACGTCGCAGTTCGCGCAGCGGCGGGTCGTGCCGCACGCGCGGCAGTGGAGCGCGGGCGCGACGCCGCGGCGGTTGAGGAGCAGGATCGCCTTGCCGCCGTCCTCCGCGAGCCGCCCGAGCTCGGCGAGGAGCGGTGACGAGAGCGGGTAGCCGGGCTCGCGGCGCAGGTCGACGATCCGGACGGCCGGCAGCGGCGCGCCGAGCCGCCCTCCGAGCTCGAGCCGTTCGAGCGCGTGCCACGACTCGGGCCGGGGCGTCGCCGAGCCGAACACCGCGACGGCTCCCTCGAGGGCGGCCCGCTTCGCGGCGACCGTGCGCGCGTCGTAGCGGGGATCGGACTCCTGCTTGTACGAGGAGTCTTGCTCCTCGTCCACGCAGATCACGCCGAGCGGCGCGAGCGGTGCGAACACGGCGGAGCGGGCCCCGACGGCGACCGTCGCCTCGCCGGCGAGGATCCGCTCGCGCTCGTCCCGCCGCTCGGCCTCGGAGAGGCCCGAGTGGAGAAGCGCCACCCGGTCGCCGAAACGGGCGCGGAAGCGGCCGACCGTCTGCGGCGTGAGGGCGATCTCGGGCACGAGGACGATCGCGCCGCGTCCCTGTGCGAGCGCAGCCTCGCACGCGCGGATGTAGACCTCGGTCTTGCCGCTGCCCGTCGCGCCCGCGAGGAGGACGTTTCCGCCCTTCGCCGCGAGCAGCTCCTCGATCCGCGCGAGGGCGTGCTCCTGGGTAGGAGAGAGCGTGAGCGGCGCGGCCTCGGCCGCCAGTGCGGCGCCGGCGACGACCTCCCGGCGCTCGCCGCGGCGCGACGGCAGCTCGGGAGCGACGAGCGAGAGCGCGCGCGCCGGTGTCGAGCCGTAATAGTCGGCGAGCCAGAGGGCGAGGTCGACGAGGGCCGGGGGCAGCCGCTCGACGACGCGCTCGGCGGCGACGGGCTCGACGTCCTCGGGCGCCTCGACGCCCACCTCGACGACGACGCCGCGCCGGCGCGCGTTGCCGAAGCGGATCGCGACGACGGCACCCCGCTCGACCTCGTCCGGCACCTCGTACGTGAACGGCCGGGCGAGAGCTCGCGCGCTCACGAGTGGGTAGACGGAGGCGAGGCGCGGCACGGCGGCGAGCGTAGCTCCGGGTATGGTCGGAGCTGCTCGATGTCACAGTTCCACTTCGATCCTGCGACCTACGCGGCGGAGATCCGCGAGGACATCGTGCGCTACGACGAGCTGCAGGAGGAGACGGCGCGCGCGACGGAGGGCGTCGCGGCGACGGCGATCCTCGAGCTCGGCACGGGCACCGGCGCGACGGCACGCAAGGTGCTCGAGCGGCATCCGGGCGCGCGGCTCGTCGGGATCGACGAGAGCGAGAGGATGCTCGCCGTCGCGCGGAACGCCCTGCCCGAGGCCGACCTGCGCGCGCAACGGCTCGAGGATCCGCTGCCGGACGGGCCGTTCGGGCTCGTCTTCTCCGCGCTCGCCGTCCACCACCTCGACAGCGCGGGCAAGCAGGACCTCTTCCGGCGCGTCGCGGCGGTGCTGCAGCCGGGCGGGCGGTTCGTGCTCGCGGACGTGATCGTCCCGGACGATCCCGCGGAGGCGGGGATTCCGCTCAGCGACGGCTACGACCACCCCGACCGGCTCGACGACCAGCTCGGCTGGCTCGCGGCGGCCGGGTTCGACGCGCGCGCGATCTGGGTCGCCGGCGACCTCGCCCTGGTCGCGGCCGGTCTCCCGGCCGAGCTCAGATCCGCTCGGGCTCGGTCGTGAGCGGGCCGCCGGCGTCGCCGGTGTTGACGGTGCCGCTCGGCTCGATCAGCAGGACGGACGCCTCCTCGTCGGCGCGCGGGCAGTGCTCGACGCCTCTCGGCACGACGTAGAGCTCTCCCGCGTCGAGCTCGACGTCGCCGTCGCGCAGCTGAATCGTCAGGTGTCCCGCGAGCACGAGGAAGAAGTCGTCGGTGTCGTCGTGCTTGTGCCAGACGAACTCGCCCTGCACCTTGACGATTCGCACGTCGTGGTCGTTGACCCGCGCGACGACCTTCGGCTGCCAGTGCTCGGCGAAGAGCCCGAGCTTCCTTTCGAGGTTGATCGCTTCGCGCATACCGCTGTCTTACCCGAATGGACGCTGCCCCGACGGTAGAGGAGAATGGTCCGGTGGGGCTGTCCGAGACCCGCTACGCGCAGAGCGGTGACGTTGCGATCGCCTATGCCGTGGCAGGCGAGGGGCCGGTCGATCTCGTGCTGACGCCGGGGTCGTTCTCCCACGTCGAGCTCTTGTGGCAGCACCCGTTGTTTGCGGCGTTTCTCGATCGGATGGCGTCGTTCAGCCGGGTGATCGTGTTCGACAAGCGTGGCACGGGTCTTTCGGACCGGGTGAAGAAGATCGCCACCCTCGAGGAGCGTTCGGACGACATTCGGGCGGTGATGGACGCGGCCCGCTCGGAGCGTGCCGTCTTGATGGGCGTCTCCGAGGGCGGGCCGATGTCGATCATCTTTGCCGCGACCTACCCGCAGCGCACGGCTGGTCTCGTCCTGTACGGCACCGTCGCCCGCAGCACCTGGGCGCCCGACTATCCGTGGCGGCCGACCGAGGACGAGTACCGCAGGTGGATCCGCGAGGAGGAGCAGTCGCCCTCGCCGATCACCGAAGAGAGCACGCGCACGATGTTGCAGGAGTTCGCGCCGAGCCTCGCCGGCGACGCCGAGTTCGCCCGCTGGCTCGCGATGGTGAGCCGCACGAGCATCAGTCCGGGCGCGAGACTCGATCTCACCCGCATGAACATGGAGATCGACGTCCGGGACGTGCTGGCGACGATCCGGGTTCCGACGCTCGTCGTGCAGCGGGCAAGCGAAATGATCGTCAAGGTCGAGGCGGGTCGCTACCTCGCCGAGCACATCCCCGGTGCCCGCTACCGGGAGCTTCCCGGCGACGACCATCTGATGGTGGCGGGCGATTCCGAGTCTGTCACCCGCGAGATCGAGGCGTTCGTGGCCGACCTGCCCGCCGACGTGTCCGAGCCGGACACGGTTCTCGCCACCGTGCTGTTCACCGACCTCGTCGGCTCGACGGCGACGGCCGCCGAGCTGGGCGACCGCCGCTGGCGGGAGCTGCTCGAGCGCCACCACGCAGCCGTCCGCGGCGAGCTTGCGCGTTTCCGCGGCCGCGAGGTCGACACCGCCGGCGACGGGTTCTTCGCGACCTTCGACGGCCCGGCGAGGGCGATCCGCTGCGCCCGGGCGGTAACGGACGCGGTGGGCGGGCTCGGCCTCGAGATGCGCGCCGGGCTGCACACCGGCGAGTGCGAGCTGCTCGCCGACAAGGTGGCCGGCATCGCCGTCTCGATCGGCGCCCGGGTCGCTGCCCAGGCGGCGCCGGGCGAAGTGCTCGTCTCGCGCACGGTCAAGGACCTCGTCGCGGGTTCCGGCATCCGGTTCGCCGACCGCGGCACCGCCGAGCTGAAGGGCGTACCCGGCGAGTGGCAGCTCTACGCGGTGGAGCAGGACGGCGAGACGCAGTGACGCGCGAGGCGTTCCGCTCGGTCTAGATGTGACGCGTGGGCGTGGGCGGCAGCGGGCCGGAAGGATCCATGCCGTGGAGCTCGGAGATGATCTCGACGAACCACCGGTCGAACTCGTGGTCGGACGCCATCACGTTCGCCAGGAACTCGTCACCGCCGGGGCCGTCGTGAACGGCGACCACGAGAAAGCCGCCGTCGGGCGTCGGCTGCAGGTACGCCCGGTGCTCCGTCAACCCGTGCCGGGCGTTCATGTCGTCGAACTCGGCCTTGCGGGAGCCCCTCAGCTCCTCGGTCCAGCTCTTCCACGCCTCGAGCTTCTCGGCCGGCAGCGGTACCGCGAACGCAGTCATGGGCTCTTCCTCTCTCGATCGGCTTGAACGACGACTCTCGCACCACGGTCGGTGAGGCGTCAAGCGTGCACGGTCCTTCCCCCGGACGATCGTCCGCGCCGGTGCCGGGGCGCTGCGGCCCCGGCGTCTCGGCGCGAGAGTCTCCTACCCCAGCGGGATCTTGCCTGCGTTCGCCGCCAGCCAGGTGTCGAAGTCCTGGAGCTCCGGGTTGAGCGAGCGGGTGAAGTCGAGGTCGCGCGGGCCGGCGTACTCTGCCTCGAAGTCGCGCTTGAACTGGAACATGTTCCCGACCTCGTCCGCGGCCGGGAACCCGAAGCCGCGGAAGACGTCGGGGTCGATGTCGTTGTAGCGCACCTCCTCACCGAGCGCCCTGCTCATCGACTCCGCCAGCTGGTCGCCGGTCAGATGCTCGCCCGCGATCGAGACGGTCTTGCCCACGAACTCGTCGCCGCGCGCGAAGATCGCGTACGCCGTCTTGCCGATGTCCTCGGAGCTCATCCCCGGCAGGCGCGAGCTGCCCAGCGGGAACGTGAGGGCGAGCACCCCGTCCTCGGCCCGCTGCGGGCCGAGCCCGAAGTAGATGAAGTTCTCCCAGTAGAAGGACGTGCGGAGGAACGTCGTGGGCACGCCGGCCTCGCGGAAGGCGGCGTCCGCGTCCTCCTTGCCGTCGTAGTGCGGCACCTTGTACTTGCCCTGGAGGGTCGGCATGCGGTCGTCGGTGACCCAGCGCCGCGTGTCCTCGAGCGTCGACCAGACGACGTGGCGAACACCGGCCGCCTTCGCGGCCGCGGCCAGGTTGCGCGCCTGCGCGAGCTCGTGCTCCGCCGACATGTCCGCCCAGAAGAAGGTGACGCAGAAGGCGCCGTAGGCGCCCGCGAACGCACGCTCGAGGCTCGCCTCGTCGTCGCTGTCCGCCTGGACGACCTCGACGTTCGGAAGGGCCGCGAGAGCCCGTGCGGCGTCGGAGTCCGGCTTGCGCGTGATCGCACGCGCCGTGAACCCGCCGTCCGGATGAGCGGCGATCGCGCGGACGACGCCGCCTCCCTGGGCGCCGGTGGCGCCGACGACGGCGATGACCTTCGTGTCTGGCATGAGTACCTCCGAAGTGGCCTGGGTGATGGGTACGGCTGCGCGGGGGGAAACGACCCTCCGGAACTTGTCTACCGGAAGCCGATCCGGTCTCGTCGAGGTACTCGCGACCGTGCCGGACCCGCTGGCGCGACCGGCGCCCGGGTACCCTCTCCCACGGGATCGAGGGTCGGCGAGGAGGTCGGGATGGTGTTTCGGCAGGGCGGGCGCCCGGAGGGCGAGAAGCGCTGAGCGAGCCCTCGGCGATCGAGGCGGAGGGGCTGCGGAAGCACTACGGCGACGTGGAGGCTCTCCGCGGCGTCGATCTCCACGCCCCCACGGGCAGCGTGCTCGGACTGCTCGGTCCCAACGGGGCGGGCAAGACGACCGCGGTCCGGATTCTGACCACGCTGCTCGAGCCGGACAGCGGAACCGCGAGAGTCGCCGGATTCGACGTGCTGCAGCAGCCGGCGCAGGTGCGGAGCCGGATCGGCCTCGCCGGCCAGTATGCGGCGGTGGACGAGAACCTCAGCGGCTTCGAGAACCTCGAGATGGTGGGCCGGCTCTACCACCTCGGCCGGCGCGCGTCCCGGCAGCGCGCCTCCGAGCTGCTCGAGGACTTCGGCCTCGCCGACGCGGGCAGGCGGCTCGTTCGCACGTACTCGGGCGGGATGCGGCGCCGGCTCGACCTCGCCGCCGCGCTCGTGGCGCGCCCGCCGATCCTGTTTCTCGACGAGCCGACGACCGGGCTCGACCTGCGCAGCCGGATCGCCCTCTGGGACGCGCTCGGAGCCCTCGTGACCGAGGGGACGACCGTGCTCCTGACGACGCAGTACCTCGACGAGGCGGACCGGCTCGCGCACCGGATCGCCGTCGTCGACCACGGAGTGGTGATCGCCGAGGGGACGCCGGACGAGCTGAAGCGGCGGGTCGGGGGCAACCGGCTCGAGATCCACCTCGCCGACGGAGCCCTCGCCGCTTCGGCCGCACGTGCCCTCGAGGCGCTCGGCGACGGCCCGCCGTCCGTGACGGAGGGCGTCGTGTCGCTGCCGGTCGTGGAGGGCGGCGGGGTCGCCGACGCCGTCCGGGCCCTCGACCGGGCGGGGATCGCGGTCGGCGACATCGCGACGCGACGGCCGACGCTCGACGACGTCTTCCTGCAGCTGACGGGCCATGCGGCCATCGGCGGGGAGGAGGAGTCCCTGTGAGCGCGGCCGCCCGCGAGCTCTCCGACATGTGGGTGCTCGCCGTCCGCAGCGTCAAGCGGATCAAGCGCCAGCCCGACCTCCTCGTCGGCTACACGGTGCAGCCGATCATGTTCGTGCTCCTCTTCGTCTACGTCTTCGGGGGCGCGATCTCGACGCCCGGGCTTCGCTACGTCGACTTCCTGATCCCGGGCATCGTCGTCCAGTCGATCGTCTTCGGCGGCTTCGTCACCGCGCTCGGGCTCTCGGACGACCTGAGGAAGGGGCTGATGGACCGGTTCCGGTCGCTACCGATGTCGCGCTCCGCGGTCCTCACCGGCCGGACCTTCGCGGACATCAGCACGAACGTCCTCCAGCTCGTCGTGATGCTCGCCGTGGGAGGCGCCGTCGGCTTCCGCTTCACGACCGAGATCCCGACGATCCTGGGCGGCATCGCCCTGCTGCTGCTGATCGGCTACGCGTTCTCGTGGGTGTTCGCGTTCATCGGGCTCGCCGCGTCGTCCCCGGAGGCCGCCAACGCCTACGGCTTCACCATCCTCTTCCCCCTCACGTTCGTGTCGTCCGCGTTCGTCCCGGTGGGCTCGATGCCCGGCTGGCTCCAGCCGGTCGCGAGGCACAACCCGTTCACGACGATGGTCAACGCGATACGCCGGCTCTTCATCGACACCCCGGCCGGCAACGACGTCTGGCTCGCAGCGGTGTGGTCGGTCGCGATCACCGTGGTCTTCGCGGCCCTCGCGATCTGGCGCTACCGCCACGTGGTCGCCCGCTAGCGACACCCGGGCGTCGCTAGGCCGGGCGTACCGCCCGGTAGAGCCGCCAGCGGTCGGGGATGCCCTTCAGCTCGTGCTCTCCCGCGTCCTCGAACGTCAGGCCCGAGCCCACGGTGAGGTCCTTGACCGTCTGCGAGACGAGGACCTCGGAGGCCCCCGCCTCACCGCCGACGCGAGCGCCGATGTTGACGGCGAGACCGCCGATCTTGTCGCCGATCGTCTGGATCTCCCCCGTATGGAGCCCGGCGCGGATCTCGAGCCCGAGCGGCACGACGGCGTCGACGATCGCCTGGGCGCAGCGTACGGCGCGCGCCGGGCCGTCGAACGAGGCGAAGAACCCGTCGCCGGCGGTGTCGATCTCCTGTCCGCGGTAACGGGCCAGCAGGGTCCGCACCGCCTGATGGTGCTGCTCGAGGAGCTCCTTCCAGCGCCGGTCGCCCAGCTGCGCCGCCTGCTCGCTCGAGCCGACGATGTCCGTGAACAGGACGGTCGCCAGGACACGATCGAAGTCCGCCTCCTCTTCCGCGACGGAGGCGAGGAACGACTCGACCGCCGCCGCGAGCGGCTCCGGGTCCTCGGCCCACACGACCACGGCAGACCCCGGCAAGCCGACCACCCGGGCGCCGGCCAGACGGCTCGCGAGGTAGCGGGCGTGCTCCTCGCTCGAGTCCCCCTCCGCATCCACACGGAAGAACACGAGGGCGGGCGCCCTGACCGCAGGCAGGATGTCCCGCACATCGGTCTCGAACCACATGCGGCTGAACGCCCACGCCGCGCCCGGTGTCGCCGAGAAGCGGGCCCACCTGGCGAACCAGCGCTTGAAGCCTTCGTCCTGGGGCGCGTCCTCGGGCCGCCCGCCGAACCCGTATTGGGGCATCCGCTCCTCGTGGCCCCAGTCCGCCATGAACCGGGACTCCTCCTCGTCGTATTCGCCTGGATCACCGCCCCACGGATACCCGGGCGCCTGCCGGTCGAGGATCTGTGGATCGCAGCAGACGGCGATCGTTCGCTCCGGATACGTGGCCGCGAAGAACAGCGCCGAGGCCGGGCCGCCCGTACCCCAGCCGAGCAGGGCGGCACGCTCGACCCCGGCCGCGTCCAGCACGGCCCGGACGTCGTCCATGCGCGTCTCCAGGTCGGGAGGCTGCTCGAACCGGTCGGACATGCCCGTCCCGCGCTTGTCGAAGACGAGCACCCGCATCTGCCGGGCGAGCCGGTTCATCAGCTGCGCGTATCTCGGCTGCTCCCAGTACACCTCGAGATGCGAGAGCCAGCCGTGAACCACCGCGAGGGTGATCGGGCCCTCGCCGAAGTCCTGGTAGGCGATGTACGCGCCGTCGACGGCTCTCGCCCACTGCGTCCGCGGAGTCACTCCGGAAGTCGTAGACGCTCCGGGCGGAGCGGTCAAACCGCGGGCGCCGCGTGCTAGACGCCGGCCGCGGTGACGACGAAGTCGGTCGCGAAGCCGAGCAGGATCCCGACCAGGAGCAGCCAGGTCACGAGCAGCGGATGGCCGTACCTGCGGTTGACCGCGAACAGCTCGCGCACGACGTAGAGGATCGAGCCGCCCGCAACGGTGAAGAACACGACCGAGACCGCGTCGCTCGCCCACGCCTGCCCGACGACCGTGCCGAGGAACGTCGGGCCGCCGCCGATCAGCCCGAACAGGCCGAGCAGGCCCCAGCTGGGACGGACACCCTCGCCGCTGAGCGGGCCGCAGATCCCGAAGCCCTCGGTCGCGTTGTGCAGGCCGAAGCCGATGATCAGGGTCACCGCGAGGCCGATCTCGCTCGCTGCGGCCGCCTGGCCGATCGCGAGCCCCTCGCCGAAGTTGTGGACGCCGATGCCGATCGCGATCAGGAAGGCGAGCCGGATCGCCGGATTCGACAGGTCGAGGCGCCGCCGCGCGACGAACTCGTCGACGGCCGCCGCACCCGGGCCCACGAGCGGAGACGAGCGCCTGCCCGCGCGGCCCTTCATCCACACGTCGTAGTAGACGAGGCTCATCAGCCCTCCGACGAACCCGGCGGCCCCGAGCGTGCTGAGCTCGGCGAAGCGGCCCCAGTGGTGCGCGTGCAGCGCAGAGTCGATCGGCTCGACCGCGTTCGAGAGCACGTCCCAGAGCAGGAAGACGAGGATCCCGGTGGCGAGCGAGGACAGGCCCGTACGAGCGCCGGCCGGCAGCCCCTCCATCCGCCCCACGGGCAGCCCGAGGAAGATCGTCGCGCCCGCGATCGCACCGAGCAGGAGAATGTGGCCGGTCGTCATCCGTTGAGCACCAAGTGCGCATCCCCGTGTAAGGCACCCCTTACACGCAACACGGCGGGCAATATAGCGGGGTGCCGGTGGTGAGTCACTCCGTCGACGACTACCTCGAGACGATCTACTTCCTCGCCTTCCCGATCGGCGAGTACACGCCGCGCGGCGCCGGCTCCCCCCCGCTCGCCTCCCGCGTCGCCGAGATGCTCCACGTCTCGCGCGCCTCGGCCGGCGAGATGCTGAAGCGGCTCGAGGGGGAGGGGCTGATCGAGCGCGGCGCCCGCAAGGAGGCGCTGCTCACCGAGACGGGGCGGGAGCGGGCCGAGCGCGTCGTCCGCAAGCACCGGATCATCGAGCGGCTCCTCACCGACTTCATGGGCTACACCGGCTACGAGTCGCACGAGCGGGCCGACGAGCTCGGCAGCACGTTCGACGACGAGATGATCGCCCGGATCGACGAGAAGCTCGGCCGCCCGGAACGCTGCCCGCACGGCTGGCCCGTCGACCCGGAGGTGGAGCAGGCCGAGAACGCAGAGCTCGTGCCGCTGGCCTCGCTCGGCCCCGGCGCACGGGCCGCGATCGTCCGGCTCGCCGAGCACGACGGCGACCTCCTCCACTGGTTCTACGACCAGGGGCTCGTGCCCGGGACGGAGCTCGTCGTCGAGAGTGCCGACCCGGCCGCCGACCAGTTCGTCGTCCGGCTCGACGACGGGACGCGCGCGGTCTCGGAGAAGGCCGCGGCCGGGCTGTTCGTCAGGCCCGAGTAGCGGAGGCCTCGGCGAGGCCGGCGGCCGCGCGCAGCGCCGCCGCGCGGTCGGTGCGCTCCCACGTGAAGTCCGCCTCATCCCGGCCGAAATGGCCGTAGGCAGCGGTCTTCGCGTAGATCGGGCGCCGCAGGTCGAGGTCGCGGAGGATCGCGGCCGGGCGCAGATCGAAGTGCTCGCGGATCAGCTCCTCGATCCGCGGCACCGGGATCTTCTCCGTCCCGAACGTGTCGACGAGCACCGACAGCGGATGCGCGACGCCGATGGCGTACGCGATCTGCAGCTCGCAGCGATCGGCGAGACCGGCGGCGACGACGTTCTTCGCCACCCAGCGGGCCGCGTACGCCGCCGAGCGGTCGACCTTGGTCGGGTCCTTCCCCGAGAACGCGCCGCCCCCGTGGGGTGCAGCGCCTCCGTACGTGTCGACGATGATCT
>Ga0307418_1000654_pt1 | contig 10693 bp, 8 predicted proteins | sample SalMarWE160220MG_2_FD_202160 | JGI IMG/M metagenome (GOLD analysis project Ga0307418, IMG submission 202160) | Salt marsh sediment microbial communities from the Plum Island Ecosystem LTER, Massachusetts, United States - WE1602-20 | ecosystem: Environmental > Aquatic > Marine > Intertidal zone >...
TGATTATTGGGGCCATCTTTCTTTTTGCAATTATTCCATATATTCTTTCATATCTGCATAAAAAAGATATTAAAAATTCAGGTAAAACTTCTAAAATTCATGCGTTACCATGGTATCTGAAAATATTTCCTTGGTATCTTCTCTCCTTTGCATTTACAGCTGTTATATTACATGGTACAACAGGTATTACTTCAAAAGGGTATGGTGACATAAGTACTATTTTTGAATTTTTTACTCAAATTACGATACCTGCCGCTCTATATTATGTTGGTGCAGGTATTCATCCTCATGATTTAAAAATAGATGAAATGAGGAAACTGTTTTGCCTTAAAAACAATAAAAAAACACAGGATCATTGGCCATGGGTCAGAAATATATTTTTCCTCACCGTTTTATTAACTCCGATACTAACAACCAGTATATTTGTTCCATTATTTGCATTTGAACTAGTACCAAGTGCATGGTTTTCAGTAATTATTATTAATTCAATTCTTCCGATAACCAGTACTAATATGTTTCTTGTCCCATATGGAATTGATAAAAAGGTTACTGCTCTTTCTGTTACATGGACAACTATTGTTTGTGTACCGATTGTTGTGTTATTGATAACCATTTTTAAAACATGTTTTATGTGATTCCTTTTGAGTGTGAGGCGGAATTTCATTGATACATGTTTTTATCGCATAATTTGTAGATTTTTGGGAGATGCGGTTCCCACTGACAGAACATCATACAAATATTGAGGGAGTCAAATTACTAGGATATGACCTGCTTGGATTATGGAAAGAGCTTCCCCTCTAAAAATAGTAACAAACTTCTTGAAATGGCTATAGCTTTTTCAATATAAGTTCTGCCGCCTTTTTACCTGAAAGAAGCATACCACCAAATATTGGCCCCATTCTTTGTGAGCCATATACTGCATTTGCACACATACCTGCTACAAAAAGACCTGGATAAACTTCCCCTGTATTTTCAACAACGGCCCGCTCACCAATATCTGCACACATTGATCTTTCATTCTCAAGATCTCCACTTTTCGTGTCTAAAGGGCCGCATTTCTTACGTACGATTCTACAGATTTCAGCAGGGTGACCAGTAGCATCAATGCAATATTTAGCTCGAATTGTAAGTGGATCAACATGTAAGCCAGCAGCTTCTATTGCACTCCAATTGATAACAAAGCCATTTACTTCTTTGTTTTTGTTTAGTAGCACATCTTCGACAGAGATTGCATTAAAAAATCTAGCACCTGCATCAATTGCAGATGAACAAAGTTTTGTAACTGCTTCTATAGAATCAGCACTATAATATCCTTTACCTTCATCAGCAACCTTGATGTTCGCTTCTTCAAGTAGATGCTTAGATTCTTTCTGAACAACAATAACTGGAAATGTCATGCCACCACCCCACATGCCACCACCAATTGAAAGTTTTTTTTCAAACAGAACGGTTTTCTTACCTGCTTTTGCTAAATACTGTGCAGCAATGAGGCCAGCGGGACCAGCACCAGCAATAGCAACATCAACATCGAAATAATCTTGAAACTCTTTAGAAAAACGATTAAATATAGTTCTTGTTACAACAACATCGTCAATCCCCATAAACAAAGCCTCGCAGCGACTATGAATTAACCTGCAGTTATTAAAGATACCGTTAATCATTTACCACAGCAGTGTGATACTATTCTGTGTTTACAGTTAGAATATTCCAACCAAATGACATGTTTCCAGTTATAAAACTAGCATCCGAGACGCTGACTGAACGCTACAATCCAAGTCTCTTTAACTATTTCTATGAAACATTTAATCAGGGGTTTTTGGTGGCCGAAAAGCATCATAAGATTGTGGGATTCATTATAGGGGTAAAGACAAGTTTAGAAGGCGCAAAGATACTAATGATAGCGGTATCAGAAAAACAGAGAGGACAAAACATAGGATCTGCCTTGCTAAATCACTTTTTGAAAGAGATAATTATCCAAAAAATAAAACATGTAGAATTGGAAGTGAAAATAAGCAATAACGTGGCTATTGAGTTCTACCGAAAACATGGATTTATTGTTATAGATACAATACCAAAATTTTACCAAAGTGGTGAAGATGCATACACTATGCACCTGATACTTTAAGCCTGAACAAGTTCTTTTTCTTTACTTGTCATAAAACGCTCAGACATTAAATCTAATCTACAAGAAATCTTTTCCAAGCCTGGGCAATCGTTATCTACCAGAAGGTCTGCAATGCCCCTACTCAGCTTGAATACTGCCAGCTTATGCTCTCTTTTAGATTTATAAACCTGATATGGAGTAACATCCAGTGTATAGTACGCCTGAAATGCACATGAGCCATCACTTTCGACCATATCTTCCAAGTGGGTTTTCAGTTGAAGTAAAAATGTATGTAACTGAATAAGTTCGTCTTTCTGCATTATAATCTTCCACCATCATCAAAATAACATGCTGAAATGAAATACAGGGTTTTTATCCTTTTCTATCCGCCTTTTAAATATAACTACCTCTAACTATGTGAAAATGTAAAAAATGAATAGAAAAGATGTAGATTATTGTACATCTTTCTTAGTTAAAACCCTTACGGACGTCGGCATTTTTACAACATTGCCGATTTTTATACCAACTATTTCCTTTATGTTTTTATTATTTGCAATATCTAGAAGTCGCTGGGTGATAATACCATCAAATACTACAGTAGAAATATTGTCACTTTTCTTTAGTTCATCAGTTAATTCTCTCACCGGTATTTTCTTCAATTCCTTGTCCTTTCCATCAAGCAGCACTGCCTTCAAAGAACCTGAAATCTCATTAAGCATAGCCGCGTAGTTCTTCTGTTTTTCATCAGATACTTCCCCTACCTTTTGCTTTTCTTCTACTGGCCCCTCAGAACGTTGCTTCGTTTTTTGTTCACGTTTTTCTTTTTTAGGTTCGATATCTTTATCCTTTTTCTCGAGTTTTATGTCATACATCTCAGCATATTGTTCAGCAGGAATCTTATTTTTTAAAGACTTCATAATAAGTTTCTGAGGGATTTCTTCAACCTCGCGAGTCTGAGGAGCGCGTGCTACAAAATCGATATCTGCAGTTTGCAATAGTTCTTTCAAAATAAGAATGCCTCCTCGATCTCCATCGACAAAAGCGGTAGTAATACGTTCCTTCGTTAAATCTATCACCGTTTTAGGTATATTTGTTCCGCCAACCGCTATGACATTCTTAATACCATATTTCAAAAGATTAAGTACATCTCTTCTGCCTTCAACAATAACAATCGCATCACTTTTATCAATATTTGGACCTGCGGGACAATGATCATGACCATAATTGATAATCTCTTCAATTTGTACTGCCTGCCTAACAGTATCAGCTATGCTTTCCCCATCGACCCTACTGTCTTCAATTACTTTATTCAGCAATTCCTTAGCTCGATCTATCACCTTTTTTCTTCGAACAACACGCACATCCTCAACTTCTTCTGCAACAATAGTTGCCTTGCATGGACCTACTCGATCTATACTTTCAAAAGCAGCCGCAAGGATTACCGTTTCAACCCTGTCCAGAGACGTCGGTAAAGTTATAGTTCCGTTACTCTTCCCACCTTTCGACTCCAATTCTACTTCTATTCTTCCCACTCTTGCAGATCTTTGCAATTCTCTTAAATCTAATTCATCGCCAAGAAGCCCCTCGGTTTGACCAAATATAGCCCCTACCACATCAGATTTCTCTACTATGCCGTCTGCTTTAATATTAGCCTTAATCATATATTTTGTTGTTGATGGATCAATTACCATGACTTTCACCTCATTTAATTTTCTGAAAAGTAGCACCTTTATCCGCATTTTAGCAAATAGTAGGTGTTGGACCTCACACCCCTTTATCTTGGTAATTTGTGCAGGTCAGTATGTTCTTGGTTAAGCGGTTAAGTTAAACTAACTACAATATGGATTAATTATACCTAATTAGTGCTATTTTTCATTAATATTATAGCCATATACTAGGCTTGCGCCATATTTAAATGTTGTGCTCATATTCAGCATAGAGAATTTCACATGAAAGAAAAGATTTACATTGGTGTGGCATGGCCTTATGCAAACGGATCACTACATCTTGGACATATGGCTGGATGCTATTTGCCAGCAGATACATTTGCACGATATAACAGAATGAAAGGTAAAGACGTCCTAATGGTTTCTGGAAGTGATGAACATGGTACACCCATCACAATCAGTGCAGAAAACGAAAAAACAACGCCACGGGCTATTGTAGACAGATACAATGCCGAGCATAACGAAGACTTGAAACATTTTGGCATTTCTTTTGACCTTTTCACGCGTACAACCACTAAAAATCATGAAAAAGTCGTGCAGGACGTCTTCTTAACTCTCTATGAGAAGGGGCACATATACAAAAAAAATGTGGATGCGTTTTACTGCAACAACTGTAATCGTTTTTTACCGGATAGATACATAGAGGGAATATGCCCACACTGTGGTAATGAAAAAGCCAGGGGTGATCAATGTGATGAATGTGGGAAGATACTAGATCCATTGGAACTTCTGGATGTGAAATGTAAAATTTGTGGAAGTACACCTGAAGTGAAGACGAGTGACCATCTATTTCTTGCGTTGAGTAAATTTGAATCAAAATTGCTTGATTGGACGGAGGATAAAAAACATTGGAAATCAAGTGTGCTAAAATTTACCCAGAATTGGCTAAAGAATGGACTGGAAGATAGGGCAATAACAAGAGATATGGAATGGGGCATAAAAGTTCCAGTTGAAGGTTTTGAGGGTAAACGAATTTATGTCTGGTTCGATGCAGTAACAGGCTATCTATCTGCCAGCAAAGAATGGTCGCAGAATTTAGGAGATCCCAATAAATGGGAGGAATGGTGGAAAAACAAGCAGGCAAAGCATTACTATTTTCTCGCAAAGGACAATATTCCGTTTCACAGTTTAATTTGGCCATCTATGCTTATGGGTTATGATGATTCATTGAATTTACCGTATGATATTCCCGCCAATGAGTATCTGTGCTTAAAGGGAGAGCAATTCTCTAAAAGTAGAGGACTTGGCATTTTTGTTTCAAACGTTTTAGAAAAGTTTGATGCCGATGCAGTACGATATTATCTTTCCATAAACATGCCTGAGAATAAGGACAGCAACTGGTTATGGGATGATTTTGTAGCAAAAAACAACGACGAACTTGTTGGAACCTACGGCAACTTTATCCATAGGGTTGTCATGTTCACACAGAAGAATTTTGGTGAAATACCAAGTCAAGGATCACTAGATGATTTGGACAAACAAGCAATCAAAAAAATAGATGAGGCATATAGGCATGCTAGCGATGCTTTGGAAAAATGTAGATTTAAAAACGGTCTTAGAACTGTAATGAATCTAGCACAGTTCGGGAATTTCTATTTTGATCAAAAGCAACCTTGGATCATGGTAAAATCAGATAAAGACAAATGTGGTACTACACTGCACATCTGTTTGAAGATAGCTAGTGCACTAGCAATATTTATGGCTCCATATCTGCCATTTTCCTCAGATAAAATATGGACTACTCTTGGCCATACAAATTCAGTACACCTTGCTAGTTGGGATGATGCTTTGTTGGATTTGAATGTAGGTCATCCGTTAGAAAAACCAAAACCATTATTTAAGAAACTTTTATTGGCGGATTTTGTGACTGAGACAGATCCATTTTCTAAACTTGATTTACGCGTTGCAAAAGTAATTGATGCGAAAGACCACCCTCAAGCCGATAAACTGTATATGCTTCAAGTTGATCTGGGGGCTCTGGGAAAAAGGGTTTTAGTTGCAGGTATGAAACCATACTACACAAAAGAGGAAATTACGGGAAAAAATATTGTAATTGTAGTAAATCTTAAACCTGCTACAATCCGTGGTGTTAAATCAAATGGTATGCTTCTTGCTGCTAGCGATGGTAGTGGTGTTGTCTCCCTAATCATTCCAGAAGATGCCAGTCCAGGATCTGAGGTATTTATAGAGGGCATACCTAGAGAACCTGTCAGCATTTTAGAGTTTGATGATTTTAAACAGGTGGCCTTGATAGTAAACGAAAAACAAGAGGCGACATACCAAGGAAAAACTCTGCAGAGTGAAAAAGGCAAAATCATTTCAGACAAAGAGGTTAAAAAAGGAGCGGAGATATCATAAAAAAATAGAAAAAATGGGAGAGGAAAAAAATGAGTGTTGTTACATATACAGATCTGCCGTTTAAGGTATTTAAAAAAGGTAAAGTGAGAGATGTTTACGAAGTTGATAATAATCTTCTTCTCATTGTTACAGATCGCATATCTGCTTTTGACTACGTATTGGAAGATCCAATACCGTACAAAGGAGTTTGCTTAACGCAGATATCGAAATTCTGGTTTGATTTTTTCAAAGATACCGTGCCCAGTCATGTTGTCTCTGCTGATGTTGCTGATTTTCCTAGCGAATTAAAAGAACATAAAGATGTGCTCTCTGGCAGAAGTATGATTGTGAAAAAAGCTGAAGTATTTCCTATTGAATGCATCGTGAGAGGATATATTTCTGGCTCAGCGTGGAAATCCTATAAGAAGGATGAGACGGTATGTGGTAGTAAGTTTCCAAGTGGACTTAAGGAGTCCGATAAATTTGATGAGCCGCTTTTTACCCCGTCTACCAAGGCTGAAACGGGGCATGATATCAATATTTCTTTTGAGGAGATGAAGAAGACAATTGGCGATGAACCTGCAGAAAAGCTAAAGGATTTATCTTTGAACATCTACAAGACTGCATCAGAATATGCACGTAAAAGAGGTATTATTATAGCAGATACAAAATTTGAGTTTGGGAAAATCGGTGATGAGATAATACTTGTAGATGAAGTTCTCACTCCCGATTCTTCACGTTTTTGGCCTGCGGATTTATACGACCCCGGGAAATCTCAGCCAAGTTTTGATAAACAGTTTGTCAGGGATTATTTGTCAAGCACAGGTTGGGATAAGAATTCCCCGCCACCTCGTCTACCCAAGAATGTTATTTTAGAAACTCAGAATAAATATCAAGAGGCTTACGAAAAGGTTACAGGTAAAAAGTTTATATTTGATCAGACTACTGTAAAGAGAGAGTTATAGTTACATCACTCTCTTTTTCAACTTCTGATGCAACATAAATCTCGACTGTGTCATTTTTTTCTCTTTGCATTAGAATTTCCCCATTTTCTACATTGTATCCCCCCAAAGGAAGTACAAATGTCAAATGAGCCTTGATATCCATTTCCAAATCATTTGTCACAACTGCAGTATGCGAATCTGTAAACTTACAGCTCAGTTTGTATGATGGAATAGAGAATTTCGGTTCTTTATAATTGTATGATGTAATTTCCCCATCCTGTATATCAATTAGTCTGTATCCCCAATAAGCATCTTCACTCGACAGGGAACTTGACACGGTTGTCGTTGTTACATAAAGTGTGTCATTTCGAATTGTAATATCATCGTAATGCACATGTCCTGCAAAAACTGCATCCACACCATATTCGTCAATTAACGAAAGCAGTTCTTCCCTTCCCCTATACCCATTTTTCAGCAAAGAATCATTCTTTGTATCCCATATGGGATTATGATGCAAAAGCATGAATTTCATTGTTGCATTGCTATTTTCTAAATCCTCTTCTATCCACTCCATCTGTTCTTCCTGTATAGAGCCACCCCAGTTAAAAACAAGATATGAAATACCAAATCTAGCAAACTTAGGCCAGTCGTAGGAATTCACGCTAGTAAAATGATAGTCACCATAGTCAAATGAATAGTAAAGAGGACCAAAATATTCCTGCCATAATTTGAAACCGTCTTGCCCAGTTTGAACATATCCGTCATGATTCCCCGGGCATAAAAAAGTAGGCACTTGAAACATTTGAAGGATTTCATAACATTTTTTGTATTCCCACGTGTATTCAAATGGATATAATTGTCCAAAGACCAAATCGCCTGTTATCACAACAAAATCTGGGGATATCAGGTTTATCTCCTCTACACATTTCTTTGCAGCTTTCCAACCTATAGTCTGCCACATATTTTCCCTTAGACCTCTTGGATCTCCAATGTGAAAATCTGTGACGTGAATAAATGAAAAATTGTCAGAAAACTCATCTATTACGCTTACGGCTCTGGGTTGACTGCATGATACAAATTCACCATTTTTCTCAATAATTATGGTAAGATTATAGAGCTCTTCTGGCGTGTTTAAAGAAACAGATGCTGTGACATGCCATGTCGAATCAGTTTTCCATACATTCTCTAGTTCTAGTTCAATCTCGTCTACAATGGGCTCATATGCCGTAGAAATGCATGCAGATATGCTGTCAAAATCTTCTGATTGAAAATCAATAGTAAAGTTTCCCTCTTTTTCAACCAACACAGGAATCGATGAAAGAGGGTAGAGAATCTTTACAGTGCCTAGTTTGTCAAAACTTTGGATAAAACTTGGTTTATTTTGATAGTTAATTTCTTTAGAATTAAATGAATTAAACATTGGTGTTTTTTGTTGAGAAGCTGCCGAGACAAAACTGCTAGATAGGAGGATTACGACTGCAAATATTGGGACTAACGTTAGAAGATATTTGTTATTCATTTTTTTCACTTCTGGGATTAATAGCATTTGTAAGAATTTATATTTTTCTATGAATAACTATCATCAAAGGATATTCTATTCCAAACTTCCCACTATCTTTTCAACTTCTTTGAGTATTTCACATGATTTAACAAGTTCTTTCATTGTCGTGTGATCTTTATACAGTGGTCTATCAACATCCAAGAATTCAACATGTTTTCTTATAACTTCTTTGGCCTTTGTGACACCTTTACCGAATTTATAGTCACGGAAATCAAGAGCCTGAGCAGCAGCCATAAATTCAATACCCAAAATACCGTAAGCATTGTCAAGTATCTGAAAATTCTTGATGGCTGTATTCATGCCCATAGAAACGAAATCCTCCTGATCAGCGGCAGCTGGAATAGACTGAACAGATGCTGGTGCAGAAAGAATACGTTGTTCAACTATTTGCATATCTGCAGTATACTGGGAAAGCATCATTCCTGAAAACATTCCTGCACCTTTTGTCAAGAACGCGGGAAGCCCCACACTCAGTGCAGGATTATTTAGTCTGTTTAATCTTCTTTCAGACATGACACTTACCATGGTAATGGCAGCACCTGCCATGTCCATAGGAAGAGAAACAGGGCTTCCCTGGAAATTAGCACCAGATATCTGAAGATCTTCGTCAGGGAAGAAAACAGGGTTATCTCCTACACCATTGAGTTCAATTTCAACCTGTGAACGAGCGTAATCCAAGGCATCATGAGCAGCACCTATCACTTGCGGTGTAGATCTCATTGAATAAGCATCTTGCACCTTGCATTTGATTCGCTCTTCTTTTAGATCGCCGCCCTCAACAAGTTTGCGTATTGTCTCTGCACTTCTAACTGCACCTTTAAAACCACGTACTTTGTGTAATTTTACAGTATATGGCTTCATGTTGGCTTTTAATGCCTCAAGTGACATTGCTGCAGCTATTTCAGCCTGCTTTAACCAGTTATTTGCATCATAAAGGAGTATTGCACTCATTGCAGTAAGAACATTGGAGCCATTTATAATCGCAAGTCCATCTCTTGCCTGTAAGCCAGGAATTGGAATTCCCGACTTTTTCATGGATTCTTTTCCATCAAGAAGTTTGCCTTTGTAGTATGCTTGACCTTCACCTAACATAAGTAGCGCAATTTGAGACATGGGGGCTAAATCACCGCATGCACCAACTGAACCTTTCTGGCAAACGTATGGGGTCACACCCTCGTTCAGCATTTCCACAAGCGTTAGCGTTATTTCTGGACGACAACCTGAATTGCCATGTGCATGAACATTGATTCTACCAAGCATTGCTCCTCGCACATACTCAATAGGGGCAGGATCACCAATGCCAGCAGCATGATTATATACAAGATATTTCTGAAACTCTTTCACCTGATCATCAGTTAACACAACTTCTGAAAATTCACCTATTCCTGTATTCACACCATACATTATTTCATGTGCATCGATCTTCTTTTCCAGCATTGCTCTGCATGCTTTAATGCGTTTCAAGGCGTCAGAATGAAGTTTCACTTTTTCATTGTTTCTTGCTACATCAACAACTTTCTCAATTGTCAGTCCGGAACCACCAATAACTACTGTCATATGAACCTCCCAGAATCAATTAATTATTGAGCCCTGTATCAAGTAACTATGTATTAAGTTTACCAATAACTTTCTCCACGCTCAATCAAAAAGTTATCCTTCCTGTATTGGTGAACGCCAATCAAGACCAGGAGTTCTAAGGCCAACTTTTGGAATTAAAGGAGTTCTTCTCTTATGCTGACTTTTAATTCTCATTTTTTTAACTCTTTCAACATCAGATTTTTTCACACCTGCAATATTTGCTATCTCCCCAATATCCATCTTCTGCTCTAAACCCGCAAGTATTTTATCCAAATATTTGTAACTAAGTTGTAGTTCTTTTTCATCCGTCTGCCCCACAATTAGACCAGCAGTCGGCGGTTTTGAGATCAATTCACCAGGGACCTTCAAATACTCTGCCAACTTCCAAACCTGGGTTTTATAAAGATCGGCAATTGGCATAATATCAACACCACCATCCCCA
>Ga0307418_1000655_pt1 | contig 10683 bp, 25 predicted proteins | sample SalMarWE160220MG_2_FD_202160 | JGI IMG/M metagenome (GOLD analysis project Ga0307418, IMG submission 202160) | Salt marsh sediment microbial communities from the Plum Island Ecosystem LTER, Massachusetts, United States - WE1602-20 | ecosystem: Environmental > Aquatic > Marine > Intertidal zone >...
GTCTTTCAGTAGAACAAATAGAAAAATTTTTAAAACCTCATGGCAAAGTAATTCCGGCTGGCAAAAAGTTTGGATCTTTAAAACTCTTTACAGATTTTGGTGAGTTTGATTTTACTGCTCCACGAAGAGATAACAAATGCGGAGTTGGTCATAAAGATTTTATGGTTGAAATAGATCCGGATATGACTATCGAAGAAGCTGCCAGACGAAGAGATTTTACTATTAACACAATGTCAATTAATATCTGGACAGCTGAATTAATAGATCCATATGGCGGAAGACATGATTTACAAAATAGAATACTTCGTCATGTGTCACAACAATTTGGAGAAGATCCGCTACGAGTTCTTCGAGGGTTTCAATTTGTAAGTAGATATAATCTTGATGCTGATCGTTCAACAATTGAACTTTGTAGAAGTTTGCTTGATGAGTTTAAATTTCTTTCTAAAGAACGAGTTTGGGAAGAGTTTAAAAAATGGGCAACCAAATCAACAACGCCATCAAAAGGATTAAAATTTCTATTAGATACTCATTGGATTTATCTCTTTCCAGAAATAGGAAGATTGATTGGTTGTCAACAAGATCCGGAATGGCATCCAGAAGGAGATGTATTTCAACACACATGTGAAACAGTAGATAAAGCTGTGGGAAGCAATCTTGTGGTTATGCTATCTGCTCTTTGTCATGATTTTGGAAAACCAGATGTAACAGAGTTTATTGATGGAAGAATTAGAAGTCCCGGTCATACAAGCTCTGGTGTTGAAATTACTAAAAGTTTTTTAGATCGAATTGGATGCCCAAATGATATATCAAAGCAAGTTCAATCTCTAGTAAAAGAGCATATGGTTCATCTTCAAGACGTAAGCAAAAGAAACGTTAGAAGGTTAATTCTTCGTTTAGGAGATGCTTCAATTGAAGATTTAGTTTCATTGATTGGAGTAGATCATAATGGTCGTGGATCAGCATCTATTAGTTGGCCAGAATCAGTTATTCAAATAAAAGATATAGCTGAAGATATTGGCAATGAAATAAAACCAATATTAATGGGTCGTCACTTAATTAATCTTGGAATGAAACCAGGTCCTGAATTTGGTTCAATTTTGAGAGCTGCTTTTGAAGCTCAACTAGATGGCAAATTTGATTCAGTTGAAGATGGGATTGAATATCTTAAACAAGAGAGGTTAATTTGAAAGTTATAAAATAAGAAAGGAGATTGGTATTTAGTATGCAGGATATAAAGAAAAGAATGGAAGAAAACGGGTAAACATTATGGAACTTATAATAAATAAACTGAATCCGATATTTGATTTTAGTAATGAAGTTTTTTGGAATCGTGAATTTGTAAAACTTTCTATGGATTTTATGATGGAAAGACCACATCATGTAAAACAGATTGAAATGTTCAAAACTACTTTTGGAAGACAAAAAATCTGTAAGTTACTGGGAAGTGAAAATAGAAGATTTTATATATGGACATTTCAATCAGCAGAATTTCCAGAATCATTCTTATATGCTATGGTTCATAATGTTGCTGGAACTACTTATGAATATCCGCACAAAACTAGAAAAGATCAACATCTTAAAATTGTCAAAGAAGTTCAAAAAAGAATCCTTAAACAATACATCTAAGATTCTATAAAAGGAGGTTTTTCTAATGGTAATTGGTTGGTATAAAACATCAAGACAAAGGAAGTTTCATGCTGTTGTTGTTAAGTATGATCCAACAGATCCAATTTCTAATAAAAGAGAATTTCTATGCAGTAAAATTAATATTGATTCAATAGATCTTACAAAACTTATTGATCCAGGTCCAAATAACACATCACAATGTTGTAATGCTTGTTTACATAAACTTGGTATTAGATAAGGAGGAGTTAGTTTGAAATATATTTTACTATTTATAATCTTTGTGATACTAGCTCATGTTATAGAACATAAATCAAGTCCAAAACTAAAAACATTTGGAGCATGGAGAACAACAAAAGATAATACTTCTATCGGAAATCTATCTAGAATTTTTACACGAAATGGCAAAAACTTTTGCATAGTGGGACGTATTAAAAATTATCAACATGATTCGTTATCATTTTCATTTGAAAATAATATAAGTGATAAAGTTGTCTATGCAAAAGTGGATGATAATCCAATTGTTACTATCTATAGTCAAAAGATAAAAGGAAACGATTTGTTATTTGATCTTAGCAATCATGCAGTAAAAAAATTAGTAGAACAAATGCAATCTGGAAAAGTTTTATCTGCTGAATACTCAGTTGCACAGAACGAACAAAAAGAAGTTCATTTCAATCTAGAAGGATTTAAAAAAGGGTATAAGTGGTTATTTGAATAATGAATGGGGGCTCTGTCCCCTATTCATTTTTTTGTTTGATTACTATATATATTAATAATTGAATAGTAGTTCTTAATCTTATATTTTAACTTTAAAAAGGAAAGGAGATGAATTATGAAAGACGATCATGATGATAATGATTCGGGCAGATTGTTTGAGCATGACGTACTGGGCAAGGGTGTAGATATATGTTACAGAGGTAAACAAGTAATATATAAATCTTACAAGAAGGCAATGTCAGAAGTTATTGATTTTGTTAACAGAACTAACTGGCTTCCGTTTGATCCTATTCATGACTTGTGCAATGATATTCATGCATCAGTTGCTGAAGAACTAGGATTAGATAACATTAACCATCTTAAAGTATATCCCGCTGTTGGATCTTCATTAGATGTTTATCATGGTGTAGATATGTTCTTTACTCTGGGCAAAAAAGTTGTTACAGTTGATCTTACTGTAAAAGAAAAAGATGATTATAAAGCAGACATAACAATATGTCCAGATGAAGTTGAAAATCTTCCTACGTTGGCGAAGAAAATTTCCAAAATGTTTTAGTTAGTTATTTATAAAAAGTGAGCAATGATTACGCTCGCTTTTTTTATAACAAAAAAATAAAAATAAAGAATTGTAGCATCTACGGAGGCGTAATGGCAAAGTTTACAACAACACAAACAAAAAAATCTTTATTGAATGATATTAGCTTAATGGAAAAAGACATAGAAAGAGTTTGGGTCGAGTTTGATGAAATACCAATCTATATAAAAAAAGGATTTACTTTATTCAACATTGAGAAACAAAAGTTATATGAAAAAATTAAAAAATGAAAACCAAACGAGAAAATAATAATTGCACACCAAACATATTTTGTGTTGATATAGAGCTAGCTCATTGTAATGAATGTCCATGTAAAACATGTTTGGTTAGTGTTATATGTAATGAAATATGTAATAAACGGTGCTTGTTTTATAATAAACTTCGAGAAAAATTCTATGCTCTTTTCGTTAAAACAGGAGGTTAAGTGAATAAATACATAGGTTTATTTTTGTTGATAGTAATTCTTTTGATACCGATGATTGGTAATTCTTTTGTTAACGAACCAAGTGGATTCAATGGAATAAAATGGGGTACAGATTTAAGCTCAATTAAAGAAATGAAAGTTATTATATTTAATGGTAGCGATATAGCATATATAAAAGATAATGATAAGTTTAATATAAAAGGCGTAACTCTAGATAATTATAGAGGCGTTTCAATTATATATGGAGCTTATAAAGGACATTTTTATCAAGGTGCAGTTATGTTCAGAGGGTTTGGATCTTTTAATGTTTTAACAGATAAATTCACAGATGATCTAAAAGCAAAACCAGAAGTGGTTGTTGATAAAAATAGACATATAATAAAATTTTTATGGTTAGGAAAAAAAGTTTATATAGAAATAACATACAATACTAAATTCCATGTTGGTAATATAATTTATACTTATATTCCAATTTACTATTAAAGATAAATAAAAACAGAAAAGATTAAGGTGGTAATAATGCCAATGATTGGAATCAAAGATCATAAACTTCACGATTGTGATTGTTACTACTATCACTGTCCGACGAAACAAAATGAATGTCCTTGTTATATGTGTATAGTAAGAACTACTTGTAAAGGTGGCTGTGAAAAACGAAAAGTAATGTTTTATAAATCAGATTATTATACAATAATAAAACAAAACATAATTGTTCCTACAGAAGAACAATATGATGAAACATAAAATTAAACGAAAGAGAGAAGTTTGTAAAGATGAACAATGTATTATCAACAATAAAGCATTCAAATATTATACAAATTTTTGCTTTATATTTCGAGAAAATAAAATAGAAAATTGTCCTTGTCGAAAATGTATTATAAAAATGATTTGTGTTATGCAATGTAACACAAGACGAGACTATTTAATTAAGCATTGTAAACAATAGACATAGTTATTGAACAAAATATTGATTACCATTTATATTTTTAAATACTATATATATTAATAATTGAAGAAGTAGTTATTAGCTTATTTATTAACTCTAATATTAAGGAGAATATAAAATGGAAAATCTTAATATCGCTATTGATGTATTTGGTAAATTTCATGCGCTTATTGGAAATACAGATAAGTGTATAGTTGGTACTCTTGAGAATGCATCTCAGGTTCATAGATGTATGGTAGAGTTTAATTCTAAATTAGAAAATCATGACGATGCTATAATGGATCATTATAACAATCAGATTAGTGTTAAGATTCTATAGGAGGTCTATTAAATGGAACAGGATAATAAAGTTATTGACACTGATTATGAATGGTATGTAGATTATTATAGTATACCATTTATATCAATTGATTGGTTTATTATGCTTGGGCTGGCATTTCATGATTGGATTTCAAATGTTAATTTATTTAAAAAGGAGACCAAAGTGACAATAACAAATATTCCATTAGAAGATCGATTGTATACAAAAAAAGAAGTTGAAGAACTTATTCTTGCTTACAAACTTATCTGGCTTGAACAAGATATGATTAGACTAGAAAGGGAAAGTGAGCTAACGAAAAAGATCGGTATGAAAGTTTCTGAATTGGAAACTGAACAGACTAGAGGCAATGTTCATCCTTGATAAAAATCTTAAAGGAGAATAACTAACATGATGGATTTAAGCCAAGAATGTCCGCATTGCAATGCAGGTGTTGGTGAGATTTGTGAAGTAACTTGTGAGGTAAATGGAAAATATATCAAAAAACTTAGTAAGAATCTTGAAGATTTAGATCTCAACCCACTATCACTTTCAAAAGAAAAATGTATACAAAGTAGCATATCTAAAGATGGAGTAACTATCTTTATTGGGAAAGAGTACTTAAATCTGGATTCAAAACAATTACAAAATCTTATCGAGCATGAAATACTTCATACCAAATGTATTATTGAAAAACTTTAACTATTAAAAAAAGAAAAGGAAATTATTAAAATGATTATTCTTTCTACTATCTTTATAATTGTATTTGGTTATTTCTTTATGTATTATCTGATCAGAATTGGTTTTGCAGTTCTAGCTGCGTTAGCTTCTTTAGCTGCACTGTTTGTTATTATTATGGCCCTTACTTCTATATTTGGTATAGCAGTTTTGCCCATAGTAATTGTACTTTGTCTTGGTATAATGATTGGTCGGGCACAAAAACGAGTCGTGTTATACTAAAGATACAGATTAAAAATATTTCTAAGGAAGGAGAAGTAAGTGAAACAATCAGTTGTTAAATACAAAAGAACTGGCGATAATCAAATTAAAATAGTTGCTTTTAGAAACATCGCCACTCTTCATGATGTAACAAAACAATGTGGAGTCGCTGCAGCCAAAAGATATTTTAGCGGAGCTCCTACATATGAGAAAGGTGAAGGAAAAAGAATACTGGTAAAAACAGATGTGGAAGCTGGATATGATGTCGAAGTTGGATCTTTAATGAAAGCTGAAGACTTTCAAAGTCTTATAGCCACAATGAAAAAAGCCGGTAATCGGTTAACTAAAATCAGAGATGAAATTGACAAAGAAGTTGTTAAAGAAGTTATAATTTAATGGGTTACGCACATCATCGGTTTTGCCGGATATTAACGGAATTTGCCCAGCCGTTATAATTCCGGTTTGGCGATTATCACCTGCCGCATTGTCGGTCCGGCACATGATGAAAATTAGAGAATAAACCTCAAAGGTTGCAAGTCCTTATCTAGATGCCCTTTCAGGTAATCGCCATTTTCGGCGGCCCGGATACGATAGTCACTTAGCGTTCGACAACCGACCATTAGAGTCGATTTGCCGTTCGATAACAAGACTATGAGTCGGTTGCTGCCTGGCGGATTAAATTCCGCGGTTCGTAGGGAGTTAAAATAATAGAGTCGGGTTGAAATCCCCAACTTCCTAATTTTCGAGAGGGGATTAAATCATCCCCATCACCGGGAGGTGATGCTTTGATTCTTTAGTGGAGCCATTGGCTATGAAGCGGAGAATCTAGATAAGTATTGCCTCATTTTCTAAGAAGAGTAAGACGATAAGTTCACTTACTCTTCTTTTTTTACGTCGAAAAGGAGAATAGAATGAGTGTAAAACTCAAAGAAAATTACTCACAGGTTTGTGTATGGCCGTCCTGCATAATTGTTCAAGATGAAAAACAAAAAGAAGAAGCAATAGAAAATTTTGAAAAATTAATGTTAGACAAACTCGATACTAGAGTTCAATATTTAGAAGAAATAAAAACTAAACCAGATACTGATAGCTTTGGTAATCCAGTTAAAGATACCGGCGGACGTAATGATGTATTCTTCGCAGTTCATAATGACGATATTGGTAAGTTTGCAATCCCAAGATTAAGTATTGGTATTAGATGGATTGAAGATGTATTAGCAGTTGACAATTATAGAATTCATATTTATCCAGATCATGTATATAATTATGTAAGTTGGAATAAAGAGCATATAGATTTTCCAGAATAAGTAATAATGGGTGGGAACTCTAAGAATGAATTCCCACTCTTTTTTTTTGTTTTATAAACATTAATCGAGTCAATTTATATATGCTTTTCTATATATATTAATTAGTGAAAGGAAAACATTTTTTAATTTTTAAATTAGAAAGGAGGTTTTATGAAACAGAATGTTACAGAAGCGCAAGCAAAGAACAAATGGTGTAGACATAGGATAGATTATTGTATCGCATCAGAATGTATGGATTGGTCTTGGGCTGACTCAAAAGATCGTGATCCTGATGACGAAAAATATGTTCCAAAAGGTTACTGTGGTGTTAGTGATTATAATTTCATCTTACAAAAGAGAAAGGAAGATTTATGAAAACATTGTGGATAATAGCTAAGCGAATATAAAGAAAATTTTAAATAATGATCGAAAGGATCTAACATGACACATGTGCGTATTTCATGCGAAGAATGTGGAATTAAATGTGCTTATAAACATTTATTATGTCCATGTTTAAATTGTATGATAAAAGTTGTTTGTGAAGATGCTTGTGACGATGGTTATCAATATTGGTACAGATTAGCAAATATTAAAAATGGTTATGGTTTAAAATACCCTTGGAGAAATCCAAGTAAAATTTCGTAAAAAACTATGAACGGGGTTAAAGAAAAAATGGATCAAAAAATGCCATGTAAAAATTGTTTAGTATTACCAATATGTTTGTCTAGAAAAATTATATTTAAAAGAAACGGAATCGAAATTCTTTCTATAGGAAGAATAGCTCACAACTGTGATATTTTAATGAACTATTTATTTAAAGAAGATGATTTTACGTTATATAGAAAACGATCAGTTATAATAGAAACATACTTTAACGAAATGATAGAAGGTTAAATTATGAATGATAAATATCCATGTGATAGATGTATAGTAAAGCCAGCATGCACATCTAGATGTGATTTGTATGTTAATTATTATGGCAGGCTTATAAAATCATATGCAAGATATGGTGATAGATCAAAACTAATGATGTCAGCCGAAAAACAACTTCCGTGGGATGTAATTTTAATTTTTAAATCAGCAATTAAGAAAGCAGTTAAGAAAAACCATTTAATTCAATTATCATATGGTCATCGTTCAGATAATGTATATATTTTTAATACAAATGGTAAACTAATGAAACGAGATAAAGAATAGAAAGGAGAAACATATGGAAAAACCAACTTTAGTAATTCCTTTCTGGGATAACTCAGGAAGTCTTACGTCAGAAGAAATGAAAAAAGTTCTAAAAGATATTGAAGACCTTGCGGAATCAACGAAAATCAAATCAGACAAACAAGAGCGATTAAGGAGATGAATCATTATTATGCAACAGGAGCACCTATATTTGAAGGACCTCCAAGAAAACACAGTTCGCCAACATATGGATCAGTGGGGCATCTAGAAAACTATCTTCACAAATATCAAATTGAAGTTAAATATACATGTAGGCACGGAAACTCTGCATTAGTAGATTTGCATCTCACTGCACCAAATGGTAAAATTTTATTTGTTGATTCTAAAAAACTTGATGATAAACTTCGTAAAAAAATTTATAAATGGATAAAGAAAAATGGAAAGGAATAAATTATGTATGAACTTAATTCTGAAAACTTAACTGCCCTTGGAGGACCAATGGGATCTTCTGAGCATACATGGTCTAACTTCAGAAAGTATTATTCAACTATGGAGTTAGCCAAAGAAGCTGCAGAAAAAGATTACGGTAAAAAACTCCAATGGATAAAAACTAAAACTGGATTTAGAACAAAAGATTTAGGTTATGTTATGTATCATATTAAAGAATTGAAAGTAGAAAAATAGAAGAAAAATATCTCGTTAAGATAATTTTAAGAGAATGGTTATTACATCAGATCAAGATGTTTGCTAAAATATAACAATTACAAAAAGGATATAATCATGAATATTAAAAAAGTTTTAAAAATATTTATAATGTTACTTTTGTTAATAGTTTTTAATAGTGTATTATATGCATCTGAAAATAAACCTGTTATTTCATTGCTGGGGGGAAATGGATCTTCAGATATAGAAGGCAATGAAAATAATCAACATAATTTTGATTATAAAGTTACAATTGGTTCACAGGTTTATAATAATACATACTTAAAGTTTTCTTATTTAAATGAAGGGCATCTGGTTAATCATCATAGAGATTTACTTGGTGGGTTAGCAAGTTACAGAATACCAATATGGAAAAATTTAAGTTCTGAAGTTGAAATGGGACCAGTCCTAACATTTGACACTACAACTCAAAACCAGAAACAAACCGACGATAAAAACTTTGGAATGTTAGTTTCTGTAGCTCTTCTATATAATGTTGGATTTCTTGGAGAACATACTGACATTCGTTTTGAGTGGAACAGGATTATAGTACCAACAACTTATAATAGTAATATATATTTAATTGGTATTGATTTTTCATTGGATGGATCTTCAGCAAAAGATACTTATGATGGCTATTCGATTACTACTATGCTATCTCATTTTAAAACTAATATTGGAAGTAGTAGTTCAACACTGTCTGAGTCAGTTGATGTTAAAAAGATTTTAAACAAAGACTGGTCTGCTTCAGTTGGATTAGTTCATCAAAGAGATGATGAAAATACTTCAAGATCAATTGCTTTAACTTCTATGTTTTGGAGAGATTTTTCATTAACAGAAGCTTTACAAATTTCAACGGGGGCTGGAATCTATTATGCTCAAAATAAACTTGACGATAGTTCATCTCCAGTCAACGCTATAATATCAATTCAACCATCTTACAGATTGTCTAAAGATAGTAGATGGAGCATCGTAGGAAGGTTTAGTCGTGTAGTCAATCCTACAGGAAAGAATTTTGACGCTGATATATTTGGTATAGGAATCAGTTGTAATTTATAAAAACTAAAATATCAAGAAGGTAGTTATGAATAAATGTACAGACTTGTGTGGATTAAAAAAGAAAAAATTATGTTTTATGTATAGTACGAAATCTAAACACTTTTGTCCATGCATGCAATGTATATTATACGTTGTGTGTAACCATTTGTGCAAAGAACGTGAATTATTCTATATCGAATATTGTGATAAATATGAAGCACAGTTGCTTATTGAAATTGAAAGAAAGGAATCTTAAGGAAAAAATGGAAAGGAGAATTAGAATGCAAAACCCAGAAGAAACTTATCAAGCAACTACAACAATTGTTGACAATGGTCAAACCATAATTTCTAATTTTGAAATTATGGTCAAGGGTGAACCAGATAGAAAACTATATGATATCTGGAAGGACAACTCAATCTGGATGGTTAAAAGTTATGAAGCTGGAAAATATATTTTAACTATTGAGACCCACGAAAATGACAATACCATCCAAAATTTTGTGTCAAGATTGGCGTTAGCATTTAGACAAGGTAAAGTTTTGGAAGGAACTTTTGAAAATGGTTATGTCTGGAGATCGCACAAAAATGCTTTCTGGAGGATATTGAAAAGGCCTCAGATTCAAGCCATTCTTCGTTTTGAAAGAGACAGCGGAGCAACAAATCTTCCGGTTGGAGTTGTAGAATCAAATCCAACTAAACTCAGTGGATTTTATGACTTTGGAGATTATGGAATTGAAGTCTGGAATAAATCAGAAAAGAAAAAGAAGTATGAGTATATTACCTTCAACCCTACTGCTAAGAATTTCCTCGACAAACTTATTGCCAAGCACTAATATGATAGGCGGGGATGACTAAGAATCATTCCCGCTTGCCTTCTTTTTTTGTCGCGGGAATCTTAGGAAGGTATATTAGATGGTGTCCTATAGTTGTTTA
>Ga0307418_1000658_pt1 | contig 10666 bp, 6 predicted proteins | sample SalMarWE160220MG_2_FD_202160 | JGI IMG/M metagenome (GOLD analysis project Ga0307418, IMG submission 202160) | Salt marsh sediment microbial communities from the Plum Island Ecosystem LTER, Massachusetts, United States - WE1602-20 | ecosystem: Environmental > Aquatic > Marine > Intertidal zone >...
ACACCCACGCTGTACGACACGCCGTAGCCGACGAGTACCGACGCGATCGCAACCTGGACGAGCCCGACGTTGCCGGGCCAGAAGGGGAAGACCGTGACGACGTTCATCAGGAGCAGGACGACTCCCGCGGCCGGCAGCGGCGAGTGGATGTCGAAGGCGCGCATCGCGGTGTAGACGGCGAAGATCTGACAGGTCCAGCCGCAGATCTGGAAGAAGATCGCCAGCGCCGTGCGGTACGGCGAGCGCATGACCGCCAGCCCGGCGCGGCCCATGGCCAGCAGCCGGCGCACCTGTCCGAGTCCCTCGAGCGGGGCGTGGGTGTGCCGGCGCCCGCTCACGTAGGCGAAGGCGAAGAGGCCGGCGCCGACTCCGATCACCGTCAGCAGGCTCGCCTGCGCCGAGGTCGGGATGTTCGCGGTCACGATCACGTAGAGCACGAGCAGGAGCACGGGCACGATGTCGAAGACCCGGTGCGCGAACACGGTGCCCACGAGCGTCGCCCAGGCTCCTTGCCGCTCCGGCAGCTTGCGCGTCAGCACCGCGACGCGGGCGAGCTCGCCGATCCGGCCCGGCAGGACGGCATTCGCGAACAGGCCGACCGAGAAGGCCGAGAAGACGAGCAAAGGCTTGGGATGGGGCGGCTCCATCGCCGAATGGATCACGGTCGTCCAGGCGAGCGCGCGGACGACGACGGAGAGGAGGTTGAGCGCGATGGCGACGACGACCCACTCCCAGCGCACGGCCGTGAAGGCGCTGCCGATCGACGCCAGGCTTCCGTGCCGCCACCAGACGACGCCGACGATCGCCCCGAGCAGAACGAGCGCGACCGCCACGCGGACGAAGCGGCTGTGCGGCAGCCGCAGCCAGCGGTTCGGCAGGGGCAGCCCCCCGCGACGTCCGGTCCCGTCCTCCATCGCGCCATTATCGTCGGCGATCCGTACGCGTCCGCCCGCTCTCGCCCTCCGGCGCCCTCGAGGCCCGTAATCCGCTACGACTACGATCGCGGGATGGACGGAGGCCTCGCCGAGCTGCACACCCACCTCGGCGGCTCGGTCTCGTCCGACATCCTCTGGTCGCTCGCGCACCGCCAGGGGATTGCGCTGCCGGTCAAGGACTACTGGGACTTCGACCGGCTCGTCACCGTGTCGGATCCGCGCGGCGTGCCGGATCTCGACGCGCTCGACGCGATCTACCACTGGACGGAGCTGATCCAGTCGAGCCCGGCCGCAGTCGAGATCTCGGTGCACGGCGCCATCGGGGGCGCCTACCGCTCGCAGGGGATCACGACGCTCGAGCTCCGCTTCAACCCGATGAAGCGGAACCGCGGCGGGGAACGGGACCTCGACCACATCATCCTCGCCGCCATCCGCGGCCTCGACGTCGCGAGCCTCGAGTACAGCCAGGTGCGCGCGGGGCTGATCCTGATGATGGACCGGACGTTCACGCCGCGCCAGAACGAGATCATCGTCGAGAAGGCGATCCGCTGGGCGCCGCGGGGGATCGTCGGGATCGACATCGCCGGGCCCCGCCCCGGTCACGCGCGCTACGACTACTCGCAGGTGCAGCCGATGGTGGAGGAGGCGCGCGCCGCCGGCCTCGGCGTGACGATCCATGTCGGTGAGGAGGGCGCGGAGATGGGCCGGGCCGAGATCGGGCAGGTGCTCGAGTTGCTGCGGCCCGACCGGATCGGGCACGGGATCCTCGCAGCGGGCGATCCGTCGCTGATGCGCGAGCTGCGCGAGCGCGAGGTGGTGCTCGAGATCTGCCCCACCTCGAATCTGCTCACGAAGGCGCTGCCCGACGAGCAGGCGGTGCGGGACGTCTTCCGCCTGTTCGTCGAGAACGGCGTGCGGTTCACGATCGCGACGGACGGCCCCGAGATGATGCGCACCCACCTCCGCGACGAGCTCGACCTGCTGCTGCGGATCGGCGCCTTGACGCAGGAGGAGCTCGCCGAGGCGAACGCGCGCGGCCACGAGGCGAGCTTCATCGGCGGCCGGAGCGCCAGTCCCGCAAATACCCCCGTCGGCCGATAGATCGTCGTCCGGCGCGCTCGTAGCCTGCCCGCTCATGACAGGCAACGAGGAGACACGCCCCGACCTCACCGAGCGCCAGCTCGAGATCGTCGCGTTGATCGCGCGCGGGTGCTCGAACGACGAGGTCGGGGAGCGGCTCGGCATCTCCCCGAGAACGGCCAAGGCGCACTGCGACGTCCTGCGCCAGAAGCTCGGGGTGCCGAGGCGGAGACAGATTCCGGCTGCGTTCCGGGCGCTCACCGGCGAGGACCCCCTCGCGCGGGATCTCGCGCCTGCGCTGGCCGGTACCGGGGGCTGACGGCGAACCCGCGCCTGGGCCCTACCCCAGGCGCGGGGCCCCCTTTGCGACACTCGTGACGAGCGGCGACAAGAGGAGTAGGGTCCTCGGAATCTGGGCGGCGGGCCCAACAGGGGAATGGTGGAGGCGATCACAGCGACGGTCTCGCCGGCGCTCGAGCACATCATCGAGCGGCCGAGGTTGATCGCACGGCTGGAGGAGGAAGGCGGGGCGCGCGTAACCGTCCTGGCCGCCCCGGCGGGTTACGGCAAGACGACGCTCGCCCGGCAGTGGTCTGAGCGGCGGACGGGTCCCGTCGCCTGGTACCGCACCACGCGGGCGTCCGGCGACGTCGCCCTGCTCGCCGTGCAGCTCGACGAGCTCCTCGCCTCGATCGCTCCGGACTTGCCGCGAGAGCCGCGCCGGGTCGCGTCGATCGCCTCCGTGAATCCAACTCCGGAGCCCCTGGGGCGTGCGATCGTCCGGACGTTCGAGCCGCTCCGCCAGGACGTCCTGCTCGTCGTCGACGAGTGGGAGGCGGCGGGAACGGACGAGGCGGAGGAGCTCCTCTCGATGCTCGTAGACCGCCTCGACATCCGTTTCCTGATCACGACGCGGGCGCGGCCGGGCTGGTTCACCCCGCGGCTGGAGGTCTACGGAGAGGGTCTCGAGATCGGCAAGGAAGAGCTGGCGATGACCGACGAGGAAGCCGCCGACGTTCTCTTCTACGTACGCGACGAGGGCGCCTCGAGCGACGTCCAAGCCGCAGCGGAAGGGTGGCCCGCGGTGCTGGGGCTCGCCGCGATGCGTGGGAAGTCGGGCACCCGCACCGATCCTCCGACCGCCTTGCCGGACGCGCTCTACGACTACCTGGCGACAGAGTTGATCGACGCCGCCGCGCCAGAGGTGCGCGATGCGGCGACGATGGTCGCACTGACCGCTCTCTCCGACCTCGACACGGCGCGCCGGCTGCTCGGACGGGACGCGGAGGAGCTCCTCGCAGCAGCCCACGAAAAGGGCCTCGCCACGATCGACAAGAGTCGACGGATCGCGATTCACCCGCTTCTCCGCCGTGTCCTGCTCGACCGGCTCGAGGCCGAGCCAAAGGCGGCCGAGCGACTGAAGCCGACGCTGGACCGGATTCTCGAACATCGGCTGTGGAACGAGGCACAGGCCGCCGCCGATGTCCTGCCTCTGCCGGAATTCGTCGCGGAGGCCCTCGAACGCGCGTTGCCCGACCTCCTGCGTGACGGCCGCCTGACGACGCTGCGGAAGTGGATCGAGATCGGGCGGCAGGCGGCGACGCCGTCGGGGCTGCTCGACTACGCAGAGTCCGAGGTGCGGCTGAGGAGCGGGGAGACGCTCCGTGCCTACGGGCTGGCGGTGCAAGCCGCACAGAAGGTCGAAGGCGATCTCGCCAGCCGCGCACACCTCGTTGCAGGACGAGCGGCGCATCTCGCAGACCGTCCGAAGCTCACAGAAGAGCATGCAGACGCTGCAGCGCGATTAGCCGAGAACGCGGAAGCGCGAGAGGAAGCCACGTGGCTCCGCCTCCTATGGGCAAATGATCAACAGACACCAGACCTACTGAGACGCCTGGACGATTTCACGCTGCTAGCAAGCCCAGAGGCCAAGCAACAACTCATGGCGGCTGCCGGGAAGCTCGGTGTCGCCCAGATAGAAGGGGAGCTAGTCGGAGCGATCGAGCACGCTGCGACTGTTCTTGCGGCTGCGCCGACAGCTGTCGACCCTGTGGCTCACACCGGTCTACTGAGCATTTACAGCTACGCGCTGACGGTGGTCGCTCGCTATAGGGAAGCTCTGCAAGCTGCCGAGACGCTCGCCTCGGTCGCCGAGAGCTGCGGCATCGCGTTCGCCACGCGCTACGCGAAGATCAACAAGGCGGCGGCGTACATCGGCTTGCGGCGCTTTGCGCTCGCCGAGCGGCTGCTCTCGTCGCTCGAACGGGAAACGCGCGACGATCCCGGCACCTACTTGCGTAGCAATCTCGCTGTCCAGCGCGCCCGGCTGTACGCGAGCATCGGCGACACCCAGCGGGCCCTCGACGTTTTCTCGCTCGGGCCGGTCGACGGATGCAGTCAGGCCGCGCGCGGCGAGTTCCTGGCCTGGCAGGCCCTCCTCCATGCGGCGAGTGGCGAGCTCGAGCGGTCGAGGGAGCTCTCGGCTGAGGCGCGCGACGCGTCACGCGGCCTGGAGACGAAGGCCCTGTCTCTCATGGCCGAGGTGATCCCCGCCGGGAAGGCGGGCGACCTCCCGGCCGCCTTCCACCTCTTCGATCGGGCCGTGGCCACCGAGGCCTGGGACCCGATCGTGCTCGCAGTCCGCACGGATCCCGATCTCGCCCGCCGCCTGGCGACGACCCGGGAGAGGAGGACATGGCTGATGAAGCTGCTCTCGGCCTCGTCGGACGTCTCCCTCGCGGCCTCCCTCGGCCTGAAGATCCCGCGAGCCGCCAAGCCGAGACAGGAGCTCAGCCCGCGCGAGCAGGAGGTGCACGAGCTGCTCGCCCAGGGGCTGACGAACGAGGAGATCGCCAAGCTCCTCTACATCAGCCTCTCGACGACGAAGGTGCACGTGAAGCACATCTTCGAGAAGCTCGGCGTCCGGTCGCGGTTCGAAGCCGCCCGCGCCCTGCGCGACGACGCCGTCTAGCCCCTTCCGCGAATGCTGCCGGGCGCTACGAGCTCACGGCGGCCGCGACGAGCGGCAACGCTTCCGGCACCTCGGCGCTGTGCCAGTCCTGGAGGAACCGCCCGTCGACGCCCGTGCGGTACTCCTCCTCCTCTCCGGCGAGCACCGCCTCGAACGCCGCCACCACCGACGTGTCGAACTGGGTCTCGACGGCCTGCGCGAGACGCAGCCGGGCGACACGGCTCGGCAGGGCGTCGCGGTAGGGACGGTCGGAGATCATCGCGTCGTAGGCGTCGGCAACGCAGATGATCCGCGCCAGGAGCGGGATCTCGTCGCCGCGGAGCCGGTCGGGATAGCCCTCCCCGTCGACCCGTTCGTGGTGATGGCGGACGATGCGGGCGATCTCGGAATAGTCGTCGACGTTCCGCAGGATCTGCTCTCCGATCTCCGAGTGACGCTGCATCTGCCGCCGCTCCTCGAGCGTCAGCGGGCCCTGCTTCTCCAGCAACCCGACCGGGAGCCCGATCTTGCCGATGTCGTGCACGAGGCCACAGAGGTGCACGAGATCCTGCTCCTCCTCCGAGAGGCCCATCCGCGCCGCGATGTCCTGCGCGTAGACCGCCACGGCCGCCGAATGGCCGGCCGTGTAGCGGTCCCTCGCGTCGAGCGTCGCGACGAGCGCCGTGGCGAACGACAGGTTGGCGTTGCGCAGGCGCTCGTTGACCGCCTCGAGACGGCGCTTCGCCTCCTTCTCCTGCTGGTAGAGGTGGAGAAGGCGCTGCGCGGCGAGCGTCGGCACGAAGAACACGAGCACAAGACGCAGCGAGTAGGCGTGGTAGCCGTAGACGAAGAGCGCGAGGATCGGGACATAGAGAGGGATCATGAGGAAGAACACGGCACTCGTCGCGCGTAGGCTCAGCAGAGTCTCCGCGACATTCGTGCTCCGAACCAGCACGGTCGCACCTACGAACACCTCGTCGACGACAAGGTCGGTCACAGATGCGATCAAGCTCGCGAGCAGGCAGCGGCCGAAGCCCGACCCCGGCGCAAAGGTCCACGCTGCCAGCCCGGCTGCGGCTGCGGTCAGTCCCCGGATCGGCGTGTACACGCCCCACTTCAGGCGCGACACTCGCAGGTCCGCGAAGTTCGACAGGGCACCGACCGCGAACCCGCCGAGAGGGCCGAACACAACCGCGGAGAAGACGAGCGGCAGGAACGAGGCGGACATTCGCATGCGCTCGGTGACGGCGATGCTCTGCCGTTCCGCGACGGCGGCGATCCCTCCCAGGACGAGCACCGCCCAGATCGGAGGCATCGGGTACCCGTGCAGCCACAGGAGGCTCACGGCGCCCGCGGAGACTGCGAGGAGCACCACCGCCCACGCAGCGGTGCGCCGCTGCTCCGGCTCCGTGCGCCTAATCGAGCGCAGGACCCTTGCGCATCCCCCGAAAGGGGTATAAGGTGCCGTTGCCGTCAGTCCCCGATCGATGGGAGTCTCCAATGCGTCGCCAGTCCAAGTACTGGTAGAGCCGTCGGATAGTCCGTTATCCACAGCCTGCAATCATCCCCCCTGTGGGGGATTCGGGTGAACTGATAGCGGTGATGACGGCGAAACACAAGCGCCGGGTGGATCTTCACCCGGCGCTTTCCATAGCCTTTCCACAGCCTCCTGTGGAAAAAGAGCGCCGGCTCTAGGCGATGATCCCGCGGCGGAACCCGACTGCGACCGCGTGGGCACGCGAGCGCGCCTGAAGCTTGGCGAGCAGGTGCCGTACATGCGACTTGACGGTCTCCTCCGAGAGGAACAGCCGCTGGCCGATCTCCCGGTTCACGAGCCCGTCGGAGATGAGCTGGAGCACCTCGACCTCACGCATCGTCGGCTCCTGCTCGAGCTCCCGCAGCGGGCTCTGGAGCGGCACGACCTCCGCTCCGCCCCTGCGCGCGGCAACCTCCTCGAACCGTCTCGAGTGGTCCAGGTAGCGACTGAGGATTTCCTTACGCTCTGCGGCGTCCACGGCAAGGATATCGGCGGCGTGGACAAGCCGCTTTAGAGGCTGCGACTACCTCGAATGGGTGTCCGGGCGCCGCGGGAGCGCCGGCCGATCCGAGGTCACTTCAGACAGAACTGCGCCAGGTCGTCCTGCGAGTCGTCGAAGACAGCACAGCTCGGGTCCATCCGCGACGAGAAGAACGACGTGAGAGTGCCGTGCAGGTACGGCACCTCGGTCGCGTACTCGACCATCAGGTCGCGGTCGATCTTCGCCCACGCGGCGTTCGTGCTCGCGGAGAAGGCCCGGGCCGGCGGCAGGTGGGCGAGGCGATTCATCTCCCGGTTCATCGACGGGATGTCGACGTTCGAGTTGTTGTTGTTGCCGACCTTGCGGATCGCGGGGCCGTACTGGAGGACGTTGAACCAGTCCGTCGGGTACGGGTAGTCCTCGAACCAGGTGGCGAAGCCGATCTGCGCCTTCGTCTTCTGATTCCCGATGATCGTGAAGTAGCCGGCGGCGGAGAGCTCGCGGATTCCTGCCCGGTAGCCGAGTGACTCGAGCACGCCCTGCAGGTACTCACCCGCAGCCTTGTCGAAGGTCACGTCGGAGATCGTGTACACGGTCACCTTCATTCCCTTCGTGCCGGACTTCGCGACGAGCCGCTTCGCCTTCTCGAGGTCGTACGGGTACGGGTCGATCTTCTCGTACTGCGGGTAGCTCGGCGGGAGGAAGTTCTCGGTCGCCTGGCCGAGGCCGCCGCGCAGCCGCACGAGCGACTGCCGGTCGACCGCGTAGTTCACGGCCCGCCGCACCTCGAGGTTGTCGAACGGCGGCGTGCGCTCGTTCATGAAGAAGTAGTACGTCGAAGCGGTCGTGGAGAGCCTGATCCGGTCTCCGTACTTCGACTGGAGCTCGGACAGCTGGTCGGACGGGAGCAGGTTCCCGTCGTAGTCGTACTGCCCCGACTCGACGTAACTCGCCGACCGTGTCGCGTCGTCCGTCATCGTCCCCACGACCTTGTCCGGATTCCCGTTCGGGACGGCCGGGATCTCGCCGTCCTTCCAGTTCGGGTTCCGCCGGAGCACGAAGGAGCGACTCGGCTCGTAGCTCGCGACGTAGTAGGGCCCGCTCGCCGGCGGCGGCGGGTTCTCCTGGCCCGTGTGCGGAGTGCTCGACGGCACCGGCGACGAGAACGGCAGCGCGAGGATGTACTCGAAGTCCGACTCCGGCTGCTTCAACTCGATCTCGATCGTGCGTGCCCTGTCGTTCGTGACGATCCCGGAGATGGCGGAGCATGTCGTCGGGTTCGCCTCGCACGCGTCGACTCCGACGATGTTCGCGTAGAAGCCGATCCCACGCGAGTGGAGGTTGAAGTCGCGGATGATCGTGTTCTTGAAGTCGCTCGCCTTGATCGGGGTGCCGTCGGAGTACTTCAGCCCCTTGCGCAGCGTGAACTTGTAGACCCTGCCCCCCTTCGTCACGTCGCCGATGCTCGTGGCGAGTCCCGGCTCGATCTTGGTGCAGTTGCCCGTCCGGCAGCTCACGTGCGCCTTGACCACGAGGCCCAGGTAGACGTCCTGGAACAACTGCCACGACACGAGCCCGTAGGCGAGGCCCGGGTCCATGGAGTCGGTCGTGCCCATGACGACCTTCAGCACCGGGAACGTCTTGCCGGTGGACCGTGCACTCGGCTGCGGCGAGCCGGCGCCTTTCCCACCGCCGACTGCGCAGGCACTCACGACGAGCGTGAGCCCCACCGCGATCACCGCCACGGGCACAACGGCGGATCTTCCTCGCATCGTCACTCCGTCTCCACTCCCCTGGTGGCGAGCACCCTTTCTCCGCGCCGAACGGCCGGCCCACCCCTGGACGTCGAGCGAGCCCACCCCGAGTCTTACCGACCTCGGCTATCTCTTGACGCAGATGCTCGCGTAATCGAACCCGTAGAGCACGTTGTTCACGTAGCAGCCGAGGTCTACACGTGCGCCGAAGAAGTTCGTCTCCTCGCGATTGAGGAACGGCGCCCACGGAGCGAGCTTCATCACCCTGCGGTCGAGCGCCGCCCAGCTCCGGTCCACCGCCGGCGTTCGCTTCGGCTGCCGGGTCAGCGCGGCGATCCGGCGATTGACGGCGGGTACGTCGAAGTTCGCGTAGTTCGTGTTGTGCGTCGGCCGGATCGCCTTGCCGTCGAGGAGCACCCCGAACCAGTCGAGTGGATGCGGATAGTCCTGGAACCAGTCCGCGAACCCGATCTGCGCCTCCGTCTTCTGCTCGCCGAGCGTCGTCCAGTAGTTGCTCGCGGTCACGATGCGCTCGTGGGCGCGAAAGCCGAGCCGGTCGAGCAGCGAGACGAGGTACTCCGTGAACGGCAGGTCGGCTGCGACGTCGTGGTTCCAGACCGTGACCTTCATCCCCCGGTCCCCCGACTCGCGCACGAGGCGCTGCGCCTTGCGGAGGTCGTGGGGGTACAGGCGGTGGCGACGGAAGGACGGGTACGCCGGAGGCAGGATGTTCTCGGTCGTCCGGGCGAGGCCCCCGGCGAGGCGCTTGAGCCAGCGTCGCGAGAGCGCGTAGTTGACGGCCCGCCTCACCTGGAGGTTGTCGAACGGGGGGACGCGCGTGTTCATGAAGAAGTACATGAGGCTCGCGGACGTGAAGATCCGGAGCCGGCTCCCATGCTTCCGCTCGATCCCCGCGAGACGCTTCCCGGGGATCCGGTAGTAGCCGATCCAGTCGTCTCGCCCGGACAGGACTCGCCGCAGGGCGACGGCCGCGCTCCGGACGACGTCCCAGGTGACGCGATCCGGATTGCCGGCGGGCACGGCGCCGTGGAACCGCCATGCCTGGAAGTACGGGTTGCGCACCTCGACGATCCGGCTCTTCGGCCGGTAGCTCGCGATCTTGTACGGCCCCGTCGCCGGTAGTGGATGGAGGGACGTGTCCGCCCGCGGCGCGTCCGCCGGCACCGGAGCCGCGAACTCCGAGGCGAGGACGTTCTCGAAGTCGCTCTGGGGCTTGCGGAGGTGGATGACGATCGTCTGCTCCACGTCGTCGACGACGATCCCGGGGATGCCCCCCTTGTCCCGTTTCGCGAAGAGCCTGGCGCCGACGATGTTCCGAAAGAGTCCGGCGCCTGCCGAGTCGAGCACGATGTCGCGCTCGACCGTCCGCTTGAAGTCGCTCGCCTTGAGCTTCGTGCCGTCGGAGTAGCGCAACCCCTCGCGCAGCGCGAGCCGGTACGTCCGGCCGTCGGCCGAGATCTTCGGCAGCGACTTGGCGAGGTAGGGGACGAGCGTCGCGCCGGCGGATCCGTTGACGTGCCGGTAGCCGAGGAGCGGCAGGTAGACGTTCCACATCACGCCCCAGCCCTCGGTCGTGTCGGACAGACCCGGGTCGAGGTAGTCCATCCTCTCGTCGAGCGCAATCCGGAACTCGGGGAATCGGAGCGATGCCGGCGGGACGGTGCGCGCGCGAGTCGTGGCTGCCGCAGCGGTCTTGGCGAGCGTGATCGCCGAGGACGTCGTCTGCGTCGTGGAGCCCGACCCGGCGCGCCCTGCCCCGCAGCCGGCGGCAAGCCCTACGAGGAGGACGAGCGCCGCGGCGAGTGGACTCTTCGTGCGACGAACGCTTGCGAGCAGCGCCACGCGAGGCAGCGAAAGGTGGCGCGCGAACGTATGTTCGCCTACGCTCCCGGGCATGCAGCTCAGGCT
>Ga0307418_1000659_pt1 | contig 10662 bp, 9 predicted proteins | sample SalMarWE160220MG_2_FD_202160 | JGI IMG/M metagenome (GOLD analysis project Ga0307418, IMG submission 202160) | Salt marsh sediment microbial communities from the Plum Island Ecosystem LTER, Massachusetts, United States - WE1602-20 | ecosystem: Environmental > Aquatic > Marine > Intertidal zone >...
CCGGGACCGCACCACGCTGCCTTGCGCAGCCCAATCCTATCGTTTACTGGCTGTAACCAATATCCCATCGAGGGTCTGGACGCGCGAGTTGATCCTGCATACCATAGTGGTAGGACCGGTATGACTAATAGTGGAGGTTCGGTTGCATGCCGCTCACGAGGTCGACGTTCCTCCGCGCGTATGGGACGATGCGCCTCATCCGTGAGTTCGAGGAAGCCATTCTCAGACTTCACGGACAGGCCAAGGTCCCGGGCTTCGTCCACGTCTCCGTGTGGCAGGAGGCCGTGTCGGTCGGTGTAGGCATGCAGCTGCTGCCCGAGGATCAGATCCTTACCACCCACCGAGGGCACGGCGACATCATCGCCAAGGGCGTGGCGATCGAAGGCATGTTCGCGGAGCTTCTCGCGCGGCAAGGCGGGTACTGCGGCGGCAAAGGCGGCTCGATGCACGTGACCGACGTCTCGCGCGGCGTCCTTGGGGCAAACGGGATCGTTGGTGCGAACATGCCGATCGCTGCCGGTGCCGCGCTGTCGAAGAAGATGCAGGGCCAGCCCGGCGTCGTCGTCGCGTACGTCGGCGATGGGGCGCTCATGAACGGGGCCACCCACGAGACGCTGAACATGGCATCGCTGTGGCAGCTGCCGTTGATGATCGTGCGAGTCGACAATCAGTACGCGGAATCCACAGCCGCCCGCTTCTACAGCGGGATCCCGGACGTCATCGAGTACGTCCGGAGCTACGGGGTTGCCGCCGAAGCCGTCGACGGCAATGACATCGACGCGGTGGCGGACGGGGCGAAGCGACTGCTTGGCCGCACCCGCAACGGCGAGGGCCCGACCTTCCTGCAGTGCCGCACGTACCGGCAGTACGGTCACAACACCGCCGACGTCGGTGCCTACCGGCCACCGGAAGAGGTTGCAGCGTGGGAGGCCCGTGACCCGCTGGTCCTCGCCCGATCCGCCGCCCAGGCGCACGGTGTCTCTGAGGCCGACCTCGAACAGATCGATGCAGGTGTGATCGAGCATGTGGCCCGGGCGATCGAGTGGGCGGAGAAGCAGCCTGAGCCGACCCCCGAGAGCGCCTTCGAGGACCTGTATTCGGACCCGGCGACGATCGCTGCCTTCGGGGGGGCGGTGCGATGAGGCAGCTTCGCTACCGCGCCGCCCTCAACGAAGCGCTGCGCGAGGAGCTCGAACGCGACCCGCGCGTGTTTCTGATCGGCGAGGACCTTCGTGAGCCTTGGGGCGGGACATTCCGTGTGACCCAGGGGCTCTCGACGGCCTACGGAGACGATCGCGTCCTCAACACGCCGATTGCCGAGAACGGGTTCCTGGGCGTCGCTCTCGGTTGTGCGATCACCGGTCTTCGACCCGTGGTCGAGCTGATGCACATGGACTTCGCCATGATGGCGATGGACCAGCTGACGAACCAGATCCCGAAGATTCGGTACATGACGGGTGGGCAGGTGTCGGTCCCGCTCGTCGTACGGACCCCCGGCGGCGGCTACAAGTCGTCCGCTGCGCAGCATGGTCAGTCGCTCGAGGCGCTGTTCGCCCACTTTCCGGGCTGGCTGATCGCTGCTCCGGCCACCCCTGCCGACGCCAAGGGCCTGCTCAAGACGGCCATCCGGCTCGACGATCCGGTGATGTTCATGGAGCACAAGCACATCTACATGCTCAACGGTGATGTGCCCGAGGGCGAGCATCTCGTGCCGTTCGGCGTCGCGGACATCAAGCGCCAGGGCACCGACTGCACCATCGTTGCGTGGTCCAAGATGGTCCACCTCGCGCTGGATGCGGCAGCGGTCCTCGCCGATGCGGGCATCTCGGCGGAGGTCGTCGACCTCCGGACGCTCGTCCCGTGGGACCAGGAGGCTGTGTTGGACTCGGTCCGGAAGACCGGCCGGCTCGTGATCGTCCAGGAGCCACCCGAGCGCGTCGGGTTCGGAGCCGAAGTGGCCGCAGTGGTGGCCGCCCGAGGCTTCGATGGCCTCAAGACCGGGATCGTTCGCGTGGCCGGTCGGAACGTGCCCCTTCCCATGGCCCCGAAGCTTGAGAATCTCGTGCTGCCGCAGACCGAATGGATCGTGGACGCCGTCAGCCATGCGGTGCGGGATGCTCCCCCATCTCTCAGCGCCGTCGAGGTGCCCGCCTGATGCGAGTCCCGGTCCCGATGCCCAAGATCAACTACGAGATGGAGTTCGGCATCATCGCGAGCTGGCACGTCGCGATCGGTGACACCGTCAAAGCAGGTCAGGTCATCGGTGACATCGAGACCGAGAAGGCCGTCGTCGACCTGGAATCGCCAGCCGAGGGCACCATCGTCGAGATCGTGAGCCAGCCCGGCGATGAGGTGCCGGCCCTGGAGCCGATCGCCTGGATCGAGACAGGCGGCTAGTCGGCACGCCACCCTTCGGCCGTGCGCGATCGAAAGGAGTACGCCATGGGAGCCACGGGGCGGATGGCTGGCAAGCGAGCCCTGATCACGGGGGCTGGCTCGGGGATCGGCGAAGCGACTGCCGTGCTCTTTGCGCGCGAGGGCGCGCGGGTTGGGCTCGTCGGTCGAACGGTCGCGAAGATCGAAGCGGTGGCGGCCCGGATCAGGAGCGAAGGGGGACTGGCGCTCACCCTGCCAGCCGACGTCTCGGATGAAGCGGAGATCTCCTCGGCCGTCGAGCGGCTGGTGGCCGAGTGGGGCGGCCTCGACGCGTGCGTCGCCGTCGCCGGGATCGAACGCTTCGCGCAGGGCGACGACCGAGTCGACCGCCTCGAGCTGGCCGTGTGGCAGCAGATCATCGACGTGAACCTCACCGGCATGTTCCTCACCTGCAAGCACGCGGTCCGCGCGATGCTCGCTACTGGCGGCGGGGCCTTGGTCGTCACGGGCTCGCCGACGGCAGACTATGGGTTCGCCCTCGGCGAGGATGCCTACAGCGCGAGCAAGGCCGGCTGCCACGGGCTCGCGCGCGTGATGGCAAATGAGTACGCGCGCAAGGGAATCCGCGTGAACTGCGTCATTCCCGGCTTCATCGACACGCCCATCAACGAGCTGGCGATCCGGGAGTACCCGGACGACATCGCGGCTCTGACCGAGGGCATCCCAGTGCGCCGGGCCGGTCATGCGGATGAAGTGGCGCCCATGAACCTCTGGCTGTGCACGGACGAGGCCTCGTACGCCACGGGCGGCTTCTTCGTCGTCGACGGCGGCCTCACGGCGGTCTGACACCGGCACAGGAGGCTCCCCAGGGGATCCGCGACCGTGTAGGATTCAAGGGGGCGACCGGTGTACCAATCGACGTGCTGCACATCAATGGGTTGTGGCACCGGCGCGCCACGTGGGTGTTCTGGGTGGGGGCCTGGAGGATACTGACATGCCCGAACCGACCGTTCCTGGTATCGGGGTTCACAGCGGCCTGGTCATGACGGTCCAGGGACCGATCCCGGTCGAGGACCTCGGGGTGACACTCACCCACGAGCACATCCTGTCCGATGTCGGCTGCAATGGGCCGGAGCCGCAGGAGGCATCGCGGAAGCACCTGTTCCACCACCCGCTCACCATGGACATCCTGGGTGAGGTGCGCGCCCTCCCGCAATCCAACCGCGACAACCAGCGGCTGACCGACGTCAGCCTGATGGCTGATGAGGTCACTCGCTTTGCCCACCTCGGCGGCAGGTCAATCGTGGAGGTGACGCTGGACGGCTTCGGCCGGGACGCGGCAGGGCTGCTGGAGGTGAGCCGCCGGACGGGCGTCAATATCGTCGCCAGCGCCGGCTTCTACATCGAGCTGTCGCACCCCGCCAGGCTTCGCACCATGTCGGCCGACGATATCGCCGACGAGATCGTGCGCGACGTGACAGAGGGCGTCCCGGGTACCGGCGTCCGTGCGGGGTCTCTGGGCGAGCTCGGCATCGACCTGGGCTTCAGTGCCCAGGAGGAGAAGGCCCTTCGCGGCGCCTGCCGCGCGTCCGCTCGGACCCAGGTTCCGCTCACGATCCATTCTCCCGGTGGGTCCATGAAGGTGCATGACTACCGTCGCCGGATCATGGACATCGTCGAGGAGGAGGGTGCGGACATCCGGCACACGATCCTCGAGCACGTGATCATCCGCCCCATCGACTTCGACTCGCAGCTGGAGATCGCCGCCCGGGGGGCGTTCCTGGGCTACGACGGGATCAGCTGCGACTTCAACTGGGGGACGCGGGGCACCGGGCCGTGCGACTACGAGATCGCGAACGACGTCAAGCGGCTGATCGACGCTGGGTTCATCAACCACGTCCTCATCTCCCATGATGTCCACCTCAAGATCATGCTCACCCCATACGGTGGCTTCGGATACGGCCACATCCTTCGGTCGTTCGTGCCCCGACTGAAGGGTCTGGGCGTCACCGATGAGCAGATCCATACGCTCCTGGTCGACAACCCACGTCGCTACTTCTCGTCGCGCTATCGGAACATGACCAGCACGCCGTCGAACTGACGTTCGGTCATATCGGACAGACAGGGATGACTGGCACGACGCTTCTCACGGGTAGCTCGGGTTTCCTGGGGAGCTACGTCGTCCGCGAGCTCGCCGAGCACGGCCACCGGGTGGTGGGTCTGGACATCGTCCCGCCCGGGCCCGAGCACGCATGGATCCAGGCTCCCGTTGCCGACCGAACCGAGCTCCTCGTGGGCGGCCTCGAGAACTGGGCCCCCCTCGTGGCGGCAATGGAGCGGTACCGACCGTCCACGATCGTCCATAGCGCCGCGTTCGTCCGGCTTGACGTGCTGGCCCGCGAACCACACACGGCCCTGCGTATCAATGCAGAGGCCTCGGTCAACGTCTTCGAGGCGGCTCGGATCTTCGGCGTCCGCCGAGTGGTCTACCTGAGCTCCACGGGTGTGCTGCCAAGGCGGCAGTACGAGCCCATCGATGCCGGGCATCCGATCTTCACGGCCACCGATGCCTCGCCCGACACGTTCTACGCGGCGGCCAAGATCGCGTCAGAGGCGTTTGCCTGGGCCTATCACCACAGCTTCGGCCTCGACGTGCTCATCATCCGCCCGTCCGCGATGTACGGCTTCGGGATGCAGTGGCCGATGTTCATCAAGCCGATCGTGGAGAACAGCCTGGCCGGCGTCGCCACACGGTTCGATACAGGACGCGACTTCCCGCGTGACTACACGCACGTCAAGGACGTCGCGAACCTCGTGCGCCTGTGCGCCGAGATCCCCGCCGATCGGGTGCGCGACCGCTGCTTCTATGGTGCAACGGGTCGCGACCCGGTGACGCCGACCGATGTCGCAGATGCTGTCCGAGCGCTCTTGCCCGGCGCAGACATCTCGATCGGCGCCGGCCTCACGCCCTTGGAGCAATGGGACGCCGCAACTCGCGGCCGATATGACATCAGCGCCGCGGCAGGCCAGCTCGGCTACTCGCCCCGGTTTGCGGACCTGCGGACTGGGATCACGGACTACATCGAGGACCTTCGCCGGTACCGCGCTCAACAGGAGGATGACCGATGACCACCCGACTGCGTTTCCTGGGTGCGTCCTGCTTCGAGATCGTCGGGCCGCGTCACCGCATCCTCCTGGAGCCCTTCCTCGACGAGAACCCCGTCTCGCCCTACACGGTGGAGTCGATTCCGAAGCCGGACCTCATTCTCGTCTCGCACGGTGCCTGGGATCACTCGGCTGATGCCGGGCCGGTCGCGAAGCGGACGGGGGCTCCGGTCTGCTGCGGCGCCGATGTGGCAGCCCGGCTCGCGGACCAGGGCCTCCCCGAGGACCAGATCCGGCCAACGATCTGGGGGCTGTGCTACGAGTTCGACGGCTTCCTCGTCCGGCCCGTGGAGTGTCACCACTGGTCCGGCGTGACCCTGTCCGACGGGACCCAGATCGCGGGGACCCCACTGTCATTCATCATCGAGACCGAACCGGGGGTCCGCATCTATCACTTCGGTGATACGGCGATCTTCGGGGACATGAAGCTCATCGGCGAGCTCCACCGCCCCACCGTTGCCCTGCTCGGGTGCGCCAACACCGCGGGACTTCCCGATCCAGGCGCCGGACTCGCAGCCAGCGGCGAGATGAACCCCGATGAGGCTGCCCGGGCCGCGGAGTGGCTTGGTGTCCGGTATGCGATAGCAACGCACTACATCGAGCCCGCGGAGGAAGCCTACGAATTCTGTCGGCGAGTCGCTCACCATGACTCGACCGGGCAGCGAATCGCGCTTGCGCCCCGCGCCGGCGAGTGGATCGACATTGAGCCGACGGAGGGGGACGCCGACCTCCCCTCGCTGCTGTGGGGCGGCACATCGCCAGACTTCGATCTCACCAAGGTCCCTACGCGCTAGCGCCCACTCGACGAGACAACGGCGCCTCGCTGGAGGTTCGATCATGAACGTATGGCAGGCAGTGGCCGCCGCACTCGCAGCCGAGAAGACCCCGGTCGCGTTCGGCATCCCGGGAGGGGATCGCTTCTTCGACTCGATCCGCGATGACCCTGGGATCGCCAAGGTCCTGGTGCGCGATCCACGGGCGGCCCCGTTCATGGCCATGGGCTACGCACGCATCAGCGGCAAGCCCGCGGTCTGCTACTCGGTGGCCGGTCCGGGCGTCGCCCTCCTGGTGCCGGGAATACTCGAGGCTTACGCCGCGTGCCAGCCGGTCATCGCGATCGTCTCCAGCTCCAAGCGGTTCAATGCGGGCCAGGGAGCGCTGCAGGAGTACGACCAGGTCGGGGTGATGCGCCCGATCACGAAGTGGGCCGAGCGCGTGACCGAGCCGGATCGCATCTGGTGGGTGATGCGGAAGGCCTTCTCGGTCGCCATGAACGGCACCCCGGGACCGGTCTTCATCGACATCCCCAAGGACGTCGGGATGGTGGAGATCGAGCCACGCGAATACGTTCCGGCCACGTACCCGATCCGAACGGCCGGAGATCCGCAACGCATGAAGGATGCCGTCGGGCTGCTGCGGGCCGCCAAGCGACCGGTCGTCGTGGCCGGTGGTGGGGCCGTGAGCTCGCGCGCGTTCGCCGAGGTCCGCCGCTTCGCTGAGATCGCCGGCACGCCCGTGCTCACCACGCCCGGCGGCCGCGGGATCCTCCCGGAGGACCACTCGCTTGCCTGCGGTCAGGTTGGCCTCTATTTCTCCGAGCTTGGGCAGCAGGTCTACGACGACGCAGACCTGCTGATCACCCTTGGCTCACGCAACGAGGACTTCCAGTCGGGTGAGCAGAAGTTCTTTCCTCAAGGCGCCCGGTACATCCAGGTCGACATCAACCCCGACGAGATCGGACGCAACTGGGTGGCCGATGTCGCGATCGTGGGTGATGTCCGCCTGGTGCTTCAGGGCTGGATCGACGAGCTCGAGCGGGAACCCCTCGACATGCCGACGACCGAATCCCGAACCTCCCGCCTTGCCGGGGAGAAGGCCAGATTCGAGGCCCGCGTCGCCGAGGACGCCGCAACGGATGCAGTCCCGCTGAAGGCCAAGCGCGTCATCAGGGAGCTCAACGAGGTCCTCGGGCCCAACACCATCCTGGTGAACGAGAACGGCGCTCTGGACCTGTGGTCGTACTCATGGCCCTATTTCAAGGTACTGGACACGAATACCTCCGTCGCCCCGGGCGAGCAGACCTGCATGGGCGGTGGCTGCGCCGCCGCGATCGGCGCAAAGCTGGCGGCTCCCGACCGAAACGTGGTCTGCCCCACCGGTGACGGTGCGTTCCAGATGTTCACCAACGAGCTGGCAACGGCCGTCCAGTTCAAGGCCCCGGTCCTGTATCTGGTGCTCAACAACCGGAGCCTGGGATGGATCAAGTTCCACCAACGGAACCTGGGCGATCGCTTCGTCGCCAGCGATTTCGAGGTCCAGCCGGACTTCATGAAGATCGCGGAGGCGAACCTGTGCTTTGGGGCGCGGGTCGCCCGTCCGGAGGAGCTCCGTCCGGCGCTCGAGGGCGCTCTCGCGGCCACAAGGGCGGGCACGCCGGCGGTGGTGGAATGCATCGTGGACGGCTGGGACTTCTCGTTCGGGTTCAACAACTTCTATGAGCGGCTTGCCCGTGGGGGTCAGGCGCGCAAGCCTGCCTGATCGCCCCCAGCGCTGCTGACCGCCCCCTGAAGCTGGAATGGGAGACTGGACCGGAATGGCTGACTACTTCGACCGGCTCGCAGCCGAGACGCCGAGTCGCGCCTGGGTCAACAACCCCACGTCAGAGGAGATCGACCTCGCCCTCGCGCACGGTGCGGTGGGCTCGACCACCAACCCGGCCTTCGGGGGCGGCCTGCTGCGCCGAGCCCCGGACGAGGCCGTTCCGGTGATCAACGCGATCGTTGCAGACCACCCGGACACGGACGATGAGAGCCTCGCCAGCCTCGTGCAGCAGCGGCTGGCAGGTCGGGTCGTCGAGGGCTTCCGGCCGCTGTTCGAGGCCTCCCGGGGCACGGCCGGCTTCGTCACCATCCAGGGGTCACCGGAAACCGACTCCGATGGCGAGCGTATCTGGGCCGAGGTGCAGGCCAACCGCGCCGTGGGCGACAACGTCGCCCCCAAGCTGCCCGCGACGCCGCCGGGTTTCGTCGCCATGGAACGGGCCATCGCTCAGGGGTGGCCGATCGTGCTCACGGAGGTCTTCTCGCTCGATCAGGTCGAGGCAGCCTGCGAGCTCTACCTGCGAGTCACCGATCGCACGGGCGTACGCAGCCCATTCTTCATGTCTCCAATCACGGGCATCCTGGGCGATCACCTCAAGAAGATCGCGACACGCGACGGCCTGACGGTCCCCGCCCGAGCGATGGAGCTCGCCGGGATCGGCCTCGCGCGTCGCTGCGCGGCCCTGGTGGCTGAGCGAGGCTATCCCGTGACCTTCGTCTTCGGAGGGGCGCGCATTCCCGAGGACCTGACCGGCCTGGTGGGCGATCGGCATCACGCGACCATCAACTGGTCCACGTTCGCCGAGATCCTGGCCCTCGATCCGCCCGTCGAGCGAACCATCGACGCGCCTTTCGATCCGGATGTGGAGAGCCTGCTTCTCAAGACGTTTCCTGACGTCTGGAAGGCCTGGGAGCTCGGCCGCCTGAGCCCGGAGGAGTTCGAGGACTTCGGGCCGGTCCAACACTTCCGGGCCAGCTTCCTGGCCGGCTGGCATGCGGTGCTCGATACGATCGCCGATCGGAAGACACTGAGCTCACGGGGTAGTGGCAGCGAAGTGTGAAGGGTGCAGTCGAAGCCCCAATGACGCACTCCGGGCTGGTGGGCGACCGATCGACCATCGCGCTGCAGCTGTTGGCTGAGCGCGGTGCCGCGCCAGGTCGAACGCGGACAGGCTCGTCCCGTCTGGGCTTGCTGCTGGTGCGGTCCCCTGGTCGCCGTGGCGTCCCCCGGAGCGTCCAGCCGGATGGCTCAGGGTGGTTCACCCGAGTGGCTAGTTAGCCGTGTCAGGTTCGGGGCTTGCCCGCCGTCCGGTCGATCCTGACAAGCCGCTGCAGGTCGCTGCCGGGCCGGTCGCGCTCACCATCACCGGTGGGGCCGTGCGATGGGTGCGGCTCGATGGGATCGAGATCGTGCACGGCATCTACGGTGCGGTCCGCGATGCCGACTGGGGCACGATCGAGCCCCGCTTCGAGTCTTACGAGGCTGCCACCCGGGACGAGGCCTTCGAGGTCAGGTTCCGTGCCGCGTGCGTTCGCGAGGCCGATGGGGTCGACTTCGCCTGGACGGGAACCATCACCGGTTCTCCCGAGGGGACGATCCGGTTCGACCTCGATGGGGTTGCACGCCGGCCCTTCGTGACGGCCCGCATCGGTCTGTGTGTGCTTCATCCGCTGCGCCTGTCCGGCCACCGCGTCCAGGTCACCACGCTGTTCGGCGAGCTCCGCGGCATGTTTCCGGAGCTCGTGACCGGATACATGCCGTTCAGCAACATCCGCGAGATCCGCCAGGATCTGGGCGGGCGCCGTGAGACGCGAATCCAGTTCGCCGGAGACGTGTTCCAGACAGAGGACCAACGAGCCTTCACCGACGCGTCCTTCAAGACGTTCAGTCGCCCTCTCGAGCTTCCGCAGCCATACGTGATCGACGCCGGGTCGCTGGTACGACAGTCCGTCACCATCACGATTCCCCGGTTCCCCACGACGAACCGGTCGGTGACCGGCGGCAGGCGCCCGTCGCGGACGGCGACCCTTCGACTCGCGGCGGGTCCGGGCCGGCCCTTCCCGGCCGTGGGGACCGGTCTGGCACCGGCGGATGTCGAGTTGACTCCCGACGTCGAGCAGGCGGTCCGGAGGCTCGGGCTCGCCCATCTTCGTGCCATGATCCCGGTTGCGGACAAGGATGCCGTCGGCGCCGTTCGACGGGCGGTCGGAGCCGCGCAGCAGGCGGGCTGCGCGCTCGAGGCAGTCCTGGTCGCGTCGCCAACGGACGAAGGGCTCGAGGCTCTCCTCACCGAGATCACAGCGTCAGCCGTTCCAGTCGCTCGGATCGTGGCGATCGACCCGGCGGGGCACGCGACGCCCGCCGCGCTTGCTGCCCGGGTGCGTGGAGCGCTCAACGCCGTCGGTCTCCGAGCCCCGCTCGCCGGCGGGTCACGGGGCTACCTCTACCAGCTGGTCGCGCAAGGTGTGCCCGCAGAGCTGGTGAACGAAGTCGTGTTCCCGACGAACCCGCAGGTCCACG
>Ga0307418_1000661_pt1 | contig 10649 bp, 10 predicted proteins | sample SalMarWE160220MG_2_FD_202160 | JGI IMG/M metagenome (GOLD analysis project Ga0307418, IMG submission 202160) | Salt marsh sediment microbial communities from the Plum Island Ecosystem LTER, Massachusetts, United States - WE1602-20 | ecosystem: Environmental > Aquatic > Marine > Intertidal zone >...
GGGGAGGACTTCCGGCAGAAAGAATGATGGCGATGAGATTGCACCACTCTGATTTGATGGGTTTTCCTGGTGCCGGGACAGATCAAAATCCAGCCGGGCATCCTCCAGATTCAGAGTTGTATCGGCCAAAAACCCATTAACCCCTTTGAAAATAGACAGCACGTTGTAGGTAACCTTGAGCCGCCCCACGCTGAGGCCAACGAGGGGTCCTGAAGGAGCAGGTGGCACGGTGACGACATCATGTATCTCAAGATCCCTGAAATAGGAGCCGTCAATACTTCCTATAGTCACCCGTATCCCCCCCAGCCGGGACTCGGCAAGATCTTGCACAATTTTCTGGATATAAGGCGCCACAAGAATGCCCCGAAACACATACAGCCCCGTGATCATTACCAAACCTATTACCACGATCACCGCAATCCATTTGCGCGTCCGGGGAAAATGCTGTTTGAAGGCCTTAGAGTCCATTACAGTCCTACTCACGTTTCACATCACATTTATTCATGGACGGGGGGGAAGACTGGGCCGCAGAAAAACACCGCCCTGCAGTCTCCCCATCATTATTAAAAAAAAGTCCTATGCATATGATGACTTTTTTCGTAATATACTATTGTACAATAGCTTGGATGGAGCATAGAATCAATGGATATTGCAAAATCGGGGTTCTGGATCGGTGCCCTTCTGGCGGTTTTTTGCGGGGCCGTTATCGGGCTTGAACGACAACTCAAAGGCAAGCCGGCCGGCATCCGCACAAGCATATTTATCTGTCTCGGTACCAATCTTTTTATAAGCCTCGGACTTACCCACTCAGGCGCAAATGTGGATATCACAAGAGTTCTCGGACAAGTTATCACCGGTATTGGATTTCTCGGAGCCGGAGTCATTATTTCCCGGGAAGGACATATTCTGGGTATCACTTCAGCATCGGTCATCTGGATACTGGCAGGCATCGGAGCAATGATCGGGTTCGCCCATTACATGGCAGCCATCATCGTTATGCTTTTCACAACTGGCATTCTCATCGGCATCGGCCTTCTCGAAAATAGGGTCGCGTTTCTCCGAAAAGGCGTCCATTCCCAAAAAGAGTCGTAATTCAAGAGCTATTCCCAACTTGGATTAAGGTCTGTGCTTTCGGGTTGGAGACTATCCTGCTGTTCAGTCCAGATATGGTAGGGATTTGCAAGCCTGGCATACCATGGTTTTTTTAACCCACTATGCTAAAAGAGTGGCTTAGCGGTTATCACCCCTTGACAAGAAACCTATTCTTTAGTTGCATGGCCCATAAAGCGCAAAACAGGTGTCCGGTGGCGCGCCCGGTGTGAACTTCAATGGAAGGGCATTTCCAGAAACTGCTCAAATTCCTTTGCTATGGCTGGATGGCCGTGTAGAATCTATCCGATTTCGGGGATTCATCAACCTGTTTCATCTCCAATGTCCGGGAGAGAACCCAAAGCTTGCACAAACCCGCCACGTCTTTTCCGGTGCCGTGTGCATGGATTTTCGGATGGAGTAGAAGCCGATGAAAAAAATCAATACTTTTATCAAAACATCCATTATCGGAGGGGTGGCCGTAATCCTGCCGGCGGCCATATTATTCTCTGTTTTCAAATGGATATTTGGTCTGGTTACGGAGATCATCCGGCCGCTGACCCATCTGGTAATGGCCAATTCGCAAATCCAAGGGCTTGTGGCGGACGTTTTGGTCATATGCGTCATCTTGGCGATTTGTTTTCTGGTGGGTATTGTTGTGAAAACCAAGGTGGGGCTGTTTGTCCAGGAAAACCTTGAAAATCATATCTTGAAGATCTTTCCGGGCTATACCATGGTCAAGGAGATTGTGATTTCCTTTTTCAATAAGAAGAAATCTCCCTTTTCTTCGGTGGCGCTGGTCCAGATTTTTGATAATGACACACTAATGACGGCTTTTGTCACAGATTCTCACCCGGACGGCAGCTATACGGTCTTCGTTCCCACCGGACCCAATCCTACATCCGGTGGTGTCTTCCATCTGAAGGCCCAGTATGTCCATCCTGTGGATGTTCCGGTTGAAAAGGCCATGAGGTCCGTCATCAGTTGTGGTGCGGGGTCCACATTTCTGATCGATGCCTATTTCAACCGGACCTCCAAAACGGGGATGCTTTCTTCAACCCTGGAGTCAAGGTAAATCATTAGGAGAAAGGAGCGGATCATGTTTAAGAAGATATTGTATCCAACAGATTTTTCAGACGTTTCAAAGAAGGCCATAGGTTATATTAAACAACTGGGGGAAGGCGGGGCCGAGACCGTCATCGTGTTGCATGTCATCGATGAACGGGCCATGCAATCTGTCGCGCGGTATGCATCAGGGAAGTCGATGGAAATAGAGCAGACTATAATTTATGATGCAGAACAGGAAATAAAGATCATAGAAGATGAATTGAAGAAAAGTGGTTTTAAAGTAAAATCAATGATTCAAACGGGAATTCCACTGCGAGAGATACTAAAGGTTGAAGAAGAAGAAAATGTCTCCGTTATTATAATAGGATCTCATGGGAAAAGCAACTTAGAGGAGATCTTTCTCGGTTCTGTTTCCGAAAAAGTCTCCAGGAAATGCAAGAGTCCCGTTCTAATCATCAAGAGATAGGGAGATCAAATCTTCTTTTTCCTAAGGGTCGTGTGAATAATGCCCAAAAACTCCTGGAACGATTCAGACCCCCCCTGATACTTGCATTTCGTTTCTTCTGCGGACTCCGTACCGTTATTCCGTTTATGATTGGCATGAGTTTACTCCCGAAAGCCGAGTTCATCTTCCTTAATGCGGTTGGGGCTCTGGTTTGGGCCGCCGCCGTGGGGACCGGGGGCTATCTGTTTGGCAGTGCATTGGAGATTCTGATCGGGAACATCAAGCACTATGAGATACAAATACTTGGAGCAATAGCCGCATTCGGTGCGCTGACATGGGTGATCTATTTTTATCGCCGCAGGAAACACAGGCGTAATAGCGCAATAAATAAGGGAAACCTCGAGAAAGGGTAAGGCTTCATGTGCATGCGGAGCAATTTCCAGATAGAGGATATAAGAAGAGATTATAAGGCGTTAAAATCTTGAAGTTAATCAACAGTCCCCGATTTTGAAGACACCTATGCTTCGGCCCTCTGGGAGCTTCTAGAGGTTTTTCAATGAGTCTCTCACAGAAAAAGGTCTTGACATGGGGTCTACCGTATATCTATAATTTTTCTATAGAAGTACTCTTGGATGACTATCCAGTGATTTCACGCTCTGGAAGGATCGACAAAGGGCCTTTTGCTCGATGAGGCTATTACTCTCAGGCTACTGGACATGCTCTATGCAGATGCCAGCAATTGCCATAAGGTTTTAGAAAACCAGAACCAGCCCTTACTGTAACTTTCCAAAAGTAACATTGTAACTTCTTAATAAACTCAATACATTAACGCATTGACAAAAACATTGCATAACTGTTTCGACCAAATTATTGGAGCACTGCAATGGACCTTTGAGTACGTAGTGCTCAAAGGTTAAGCCCCTTCAAAACAAACATAGGAGGTAAAAGAGATGCAGATTACAACCGTTATCAGGGGAGCGTGGGATGCCTTTGCCACAAAGATTACGGCCTTTTTGCCTCAACTGATTGGCGCAATTATTATCTTCATCCTGGGATTGATTTTCGCTCGACTCATAAAATATGCAGCCGTTAAGCTACTCAAACTTGTGCGTTTTGACAGCGCAACCGGAAAAACGGGTGTTAATGAATTTCTCAAGAAGGGCAGCATTGTCAAAACCCCCTCCGAGATCATCGGATCTTTGATCTATTGGTTCGTCATGGTTCTGGTGCTCATTGCAACCTTGGATGCGTTGGGTCTGCCGATTGTCTCGGATATCCTCAATGATGTTTTTCTATATATCCCGAATGTTGTTGCTGCCATCGTTGTTCTGGTACTGGGAACCCTGTTTGCGAATCTGATTTCTGCTGTTGTGCGGACAGCGGCGTCCAATGCCGGCATGGTGAGTGCAGAGGGGCTCGGGAAGGTCGCTTTTTATTCCATTATCTTCTTTTCCGCCTCTATTTCTCTTTTTCAACTTGGAATTGGAGAGGAGATTGTAGCGGCGGCATTTATCATTGCATTTGGGGCTACGGCATTAGCACTGGCATTGGCTTTTGGGCTGGGAGGAAGAGATACGGCTGCTGAATACTTGGAAAAATGGCTCGGAGGGGGAAAACCCCCGGCCAAGCAGTCGAAAACTGCATAAATTGTTTGAAGAAGCTTAATAAAATGGCCTGCGAGGTCTTACGAGGAGGCATCTATAAATGGCGAAACAAAAAACAAATATCGGGAAGCGAAAGGTGGCATTCTTACTACATGCTCCTGGGGCGAAACACGTTGCAGTTTCGGGGGATTTCAATAAGTGGAGTACCGACACACATGCAATGAAAAAAGACGAGAACGGTGTCTGGCACAGGAATGCCATGCTTCCTGCGGGAAGAAACGAGTACAGGTTTTTGGTGGATGGACAATGGTGGAGTGACCCAAAAAACGATCAGGTCTGCTGGAACTCCTTTGGAACGCAAAATAACATCTTTGATGTGCATGTCCATGGACAGGCAGGCAGATCAAGGAGGCGCAAAGCAACCCTTTGATTGGTGAGGAGGTCAAATGAGGAAGTTGATCCTGATTGTTATCGTGGGCCTGGTGTTTCTGGCGGTCAATGTTGCGGCAGAGGAAGGAGATTCGATTTTCAAATCCCATCACTGCGGGATATGCCACAAATTGGACACCGGCAAGGCCAATCCCTCTCTGAGAGAGATTGCCCAAAGCTATCAGGGAAAGGAAGAGCGGTTAATAAGCTTCTTTAAGGGCGAGTCGGAGTCCATCATAAGGCCTGAGAAGGGAATGGCGATGAAAAGATACATTGAAAAGACCAAGGCCCTGTCTGACAGCGACCGAAAAGCCTTGGCCGATTACCTGTTGAGCCATAAAGAGTAAGCGCGATCTTATTCGGAAGCAGGATCATTGCCCTCGATTCCAAATGATGGATTCTGAAAATTGAGTCATTCTGTTTTACATAATCAGGCGCCGGCGCGGGTGTGATTTTATGCCAAGATACAACAAATGGCCGGGAAAACGCTATCCATTGGGGGCAACCTGGGACGGGCAGGGGACCAACTTTGCCCTGTTTTCTGAGCATGCTTCCGCTGTTGAGCTGCTTTTTTTTGATAACCCGAAGGCCGGGAAGCCTGAAGTCGTGATTCCATTGACGGAGAGAACGGCCTTTGTCTGGCACGGGTACCTTCCTGAAGTCGGGCCACCTCAGCTTTATGCCTACCGCGTCCACGGCCCCTACGAACCCGAAAAAGGCCACAGGTTCAATCCATCCAAGGCACTTTTAGATCCTTACGCCAAGGCCATTGCCGGAAAGATTAACTGGAATGATGCATTGTTTGGATATGAGATTGGAGACCCCAAAGCGGATCTTTCTCGGAACGATCAGGACTCCTGCCCTTTCATTCCAAAGTGTGTCGTTACGGACCCGTCATTTGAATGGGAAGGTGACGGGCTTCTGAATACCCCATGGAATGAAACAGTTATCTACGAGCTGCACGTAAAAGGGTTTACGGCAAGACATCCGGAAGTGGAAGAGGGTAAACGGGGGACCTATGCGGCGATAGCCACTCCCGGTGTCATGGAGTACTTGAGAAACCTGGGAGTCACGGCCGTCGAATTGCTTCCCGTCCACCAGCACGTGGACAACAAACCCTTGACTGACAAAGGGCTCACGAATTACTGGGGTTATAACACGATCGGATTTTTTTCCCCGGATTGCCGCTATTCCAGCTCCGGGGTAATGGGTGAACAGGTCCATGAATTCAAACGAATGGTCAAAGCGCTCCACAAGGTGGGTATCGAAGTAATACTTGATGTGGTATATAATCATACTGCCGAGGGGAACCATCTTGGTCCGACCCTTTGCTTCAGGGGAATCGACAACCTTTCCTATTACCGCGTTAATCCGGATGCCCCCCGATATTACATCGATTTCACCGGCACCGGTAACAGCCTGAATATGCCGCACCCGAGTGTCACCCAGCTTATCATGGACAGCCTGCGCTATTGGGTCCTGGAAATGCATGTAGACGGGTTCAGGTTTGATCTTGCCTCCACCCTTGCAAGGGAACTCCATGAAGTGGATCGGCTATCTGCATTCTTCGATATCATCCAGCAGGACCCCGTACTTTCCCGGGTTAAATTGATAGCTGAACCCTGGGACCTCGGTGACGGAGGTTATCAGGTGGGGAACTTCCCACCGCTCTGGGGTGAGTGGAACGGGAAATACAGAGACACGATCCGCCGTTTCTGGAAGGGCGAAGCGAGCCAGATAGCCGAACTCGGCTATCGCCTGACCGGTTCAAGCGATCTGTATCAAGACGACGGACGGAACCCTTACGCGAGCATCAATTTTGTGACGTGCCATGATGGCTTCACCTTGAATGATCTCGTCAGCTACGAGCAGAAGCATAATGAGGCCAACATGGAGGACAATAAGGACGGTACCGGCAACAACATGAGCTGGAACTGCGGGACGGAAGGTCCCACCAAAGACTCCCAAATCAATAGATTGCGAGATAGGCAGGAAAGAAACTTCCTCACCACACTTTTCTTATCCCAGGGTGTTCCGATGCTCCTCGCCGGCGACGAGATCGGCAGAACCCAAGGGGGCAACAATAATGCTTACTGCCAGGACAATGAAATCAATTGGCTCGACTGGGGCCTTGACGGTCCCAAAAAAGAGCTGTTTGAGTTCACGCGTCAACTCATCCGCCTTCGCCGCGACCATCCGGTCTTTCGAAGAAAGAGGTTTTTCAGGGGGCGAAAGCTCTTCGGCTCGAATTTGAAGGATATCGAATGGATGAAGCCCGACGGCAACGAAATGACTGAGCAGGACTGGAATCAGTCCTCTTTTGGCACCATCGGCATACTCCTGGCGGGTGACGCCATCGGAGAGTTTGACGAGAAAGGTCGAAGAATCACTGACGCCACTTTCATGCTTCTCCTAAACGCACATCCTGACCCGGTTCTGTTCAAATTGCCGGCGTCTGGTCATCCGTGGGAACTGATCCTTTACACTTTAGCGCCGAACTCGGCTAACCCCAAGATTACTGTGAATGCGGAAGCCGAGTTCCACATGGAGGGGCGGTCTCTGGCTCTCTTTCTCGCAAAAGACAAAAATAGGGAAGATTAGTCCCCTCGCGAATGTCCCATTTTTACATCTCGCAAAGGTTATATTCTCCGCCCGTTGGGGCGTTCAATGCTTTTGATGATACCCCGCTGCTTGCGGCGGGGTAGTTTAATGAAAACCCAAAGCTGAAAGGAGGACCTATGGCCGACTTTCATCAAGAAGGAATCATCACGACGCTCCATTCTCTGCATGAGGCATTTGATCGCGAGACCTATATAGCAAGCCTTGAACGTAAGCTGGAGAAATACTCCCACCATCAAAAAATCACCCTTTTACTTCCGTCCCTCTTTTCGGAAATCCAGAATCCTCAAGTACTGGATCGGATACTCGACGGTATCGAGAAAGTGAAATACCTGCATAGAATTGTTGTTGCCCTGGGGGGGGCGCAGGAGGAAAGGCAGTTCAAGGAGGCTAAAGAATATTTCGGAAGGCTTCGCATCTCTGATCGGGAGGTGAAGATCGTTTGGGTAGAGGGACCTCAAATCCAAAAAATATTCCAAGAAATCCAGAGTCGTGAGATCCCCACGGGTGTACAGGGAAAAGGGCAATCCGTATGGATGGCACTGGGCTATATTCTCGCCAAGGAAGACTGTGACGTGATTGCCCTCCATGATTGCGACATCGTCACCTATGATCCCATCCTTCTGGGTAGGCTCATCGAGCCCACCGCGAACCCCAACAACGATTTCCAATTCTGCAAAGGCTACTACGCCCGAATTTCCTTGACAGAAAAGGCCATGAAAGGAAGAGTTACCAGACTTTTTGTAACGCCCTTTGTAGATTCCATGATGGACCTAATGTATACACGAAGGCATCTTGAACTGGGACGCTTCTTCAGTTATCACCGAAGCTTTAAATATCCGTTAGCAGGTGAATTTAGCTTCACAGCGCAGTTGGCGCGCGGCATCAATATCGCCTACGACTGGGGACTGGAAGTAGCCACCTTATCCCAAGTTTACGACCAGCTCATTCCTCGAAAAATTGCCCAAATCGACCTGATTCGCAACTATGAACACAAGCATCAGGAGCTTTCATCGGAAGACAAAAATAAGGGACTGCATCGCATGGTGGTGGACATCGCCAAGTTCTATCTGACCTATATGCGATCGCACGGCGTTCCTTTGGACGATGCCTTCGTGGATATGATGCTGCATACGTACTATCAGAATGCTCTCAAATTCATCAGAAAATACAGCGATGATGCAGAGGTAAATGACCTCAACTATGACCGCTATCAGGAAGAGGCCACGGTTCGACACTTTCGGGGTTTCTTATGGACGGCTTGGGAACAAAGTAAGGGACCGCACGAGGCGACGCTGATTCCATGTTGGAACCGGGTCTGCTACAGCCTGCCTGATATCTATACCCGCATTTTGGAAGCCGTGGAAGCTGATAACGAGTGAGTACGGCTTGACTCTGCATGCTAAGTGCAGCTCATTGATTTGGAGATCAGATGGTTAAAGACGCTTTAAATGTATTGTTCTTGTCACCTGAGGTCGTGCCATTCGCCAAAACTGGGGGACTGGCAGATGTAGCGGGTAGCCTACCCATCGCTCTGAAGCGCCTCGGGCTCGATGTGCGACTCGTCCTTCCTTTTTACCGGATCATCCGGGAAGGGAACTATGAATTCCGGCCGATCCTCAAAAACCTTGAAGTTCCCCTTGGTAAAGAGAATTTTAGAGCAAACGTGCTTGAGACTCAACTCAGACCCGGGATTCCGGTCTATTTCATCGAAAGAGAGGACCTTTATGACCGGCCGAACCTGTATGGGAACCCCGGTGGAGATTACTACGATAACCTGGAACGTTTTAGTTTTTTCGCTCATGCTGCGTTGCGTCTAACGGAGGCGCTTTCCTTTAAGCCGCATGTGGTTCATTGTCATGACTGGCAAACCGGGCTGGTGCCGGCACTGCTCAAAGGACCTTATGGGGACATCCCAACCCTTTCGGGTGTTGCGAGCGTTTTCACCATTCACAATCTGGGCTACCAGGGGCTTTTTCCCGAAGAGAAGTTTCCTCTAACCGGACTTCCTAAAACTGAATTCTTTCACGCGGACGGTCTTGAATATTGGGGAAAATTCAGCCTCCTTAAAGCAGGTATCAATTACTCCGAGGCGATTACCACCGTCAGTCCCACTTACGCTAAGGAGATTCAGACTTCCGAATACGGCATGGGCATGGAGGGCATACTTCGCCGACGAAGTGCTTGGCTTCATGGGATCCTCAATGGGGTGGATTACACCTGCTGGGATCCAGCCCGGGATTCCCATTTATCTGCCAAGTATTCCCCTGAGGACCTGGTCGGGAAAGCCCGCTGCAAAGCATCACTGATCAATCAGCTGAATCTTGATGCGTCCCTGACCGAAAGGCCACTGCTGGGGATGATTTCCCGCCTCGATGCCCAAAAGGGGCTCGACCTGCTGGTCCAAATCCTGGACGATGTTCTTGAACTGGACATCGGGTTGGTGGTTCTGGGGTCGGGGGATGAACAGATTCAAGAGGCTATTCAGCGTGCGGCTGATCGTCATCCCGGTCAGGTGGGCCTTTCGATCGGCTTCAACGAACCCCTCGCCCACGAGATCATGGCAGGCGTTGACATCTTTTTGATTCCGTCTCGCTACGAACCCTGCGGGCTCACACAGATGTATGCTCTAAAGTACGGCACTGTGCCTGTCGTACGGGCCACCGGCGGATTGGATGACACCATTAACCATTTCGATGCTGAGGCGGGAACGGGTAACGGGTTCAAGTTTAGTCGTTATGAGTCCAAGGCCTTTTACGCGTCAATCCAGGAAGCTGTAGGCCTCTTCCAAAATGCCAAACTTTGGAAAAAAATTGTGGCCAATGGGATGAGGGCAGACTTTTCCTGGGACCGCTCAGCGCAAAGGTATCTGGAACTATATCGATCGGTCATGGAAAGACCAGCACTTGAGAGGGGAAAGATCGAAGGTCCAAAACCAAACCGTATAAAAGCTGACAGATGAGAGAGGTCCTTGATCGGTGAACATAGCGAAGACAGTATTTTACAATATGAGTCTACTCACAGACGATGATCTCTATCTTTTCAACGAGGGGAGCCATTTTCGGCTGTATGAAAAGCTCGGGGCTCACCCCATGGAACATGAAGGTAAGGAGGGCACTTGTTTTGCCGTATGGGCCCCTGATGCCCAAAAAGTATATGTTATGGGGGATTTTAACGGCTGGGATAAAGAGAGTCATCCCCTGCGCACCAGGAGAAAATCAGGGATCTGGGAGGGATTTATCCCGGGTGTCGGAAAGGGGGCCAACTACAAATATCATATTGCCTCCAGATTTCACGGATACCATGTGGACAAGGCCGACCCGTTCGCGCTCTACAGTGAAGTGCCTCCGAAAACCGGATCCATCGTCTGGGATCTGGATTATGTGTGGGGCGAC
>Ga0307418_1000662_pt1 | contig 10610 bp, 13 predicted proteins | sample SalMarWE160220MG_2_FD_202160 | JGI IMG/M metagenome (GOLD analysis project Ga0307418, IMG submission 202160) | Salt marsh sediment microbial communities from the Plum Island Ecosystem LTER, Massachusetts, United States - WE1602-20 | ecosystem: Environmental > Aquatic > Marine > Intertidal zone >...
ATTTTCCCTTCCACGACGGGAATATAAATCTTGGCGATTAAGATCATTGCGAGAAAGCCGACCAGAATGCCGATAACAGAGAGTGCTATACCAAGTTTGTGATTATTCTTAAGAGATTTCATTTGGTCTCCTTTCAGTTAAATAAATGGCGCAGCTTTGTTTTCAAATGCAGCCTGCAGCCGCGCCATTTAGTGTTGATCCGTGATAAAAGATCAGATTATTCAGCTGGGTTTTCTTCAGCCAATAGATGTTTCTTGAGATATGGAACAAACATAAAGATCAGAACACCTGCCGCCAGGAGAGCGCCGTACAGATAGTCCAGAGTCTTGGTGCGGATAAATTGGGTGGGAATGTTGATCATCAAAATGGCGATGGATCCTGTCACTGCAAACCACCAGCCCTTCTTTTTTCCTAATGCAAGCAGTGGAATGGCGCTGAAGATTAAGATAACTGCTACCCAGTTGGCTTCGCCAACCCAGCTAAAAAGCCACCAGGTGAAATCGGGATAGAGGGGGTGGCCAGGTCTGGTCCACATGGTTCGTTGAGCGCCAATCCCGATCGTGAAGGCATGAGTGGATAACATTCCCAGAAAAGTGAGCGCTCCCAGCCGTGTCAATTTTACAGGGAGTTCAGCCTTTCTTAAAAGAATGAAGCTGAAATATCCAACCAGGCCAATCATGGAGATTGTCATGGGCAGCGGGAATCCATCCACAAAACTGACATAGGGCAGGAACATGAACATGCCGCCAACGGATGGCAGGGCAAAAAGGGTTAAGGCCAGGGGATAGGTCCATTCGGTCCCTTTCCTGATTTCACCTGAAATGATGATCAGGGCGGCGCCGGCCACAAAAATCACAGCCCGCCAAACAGGATAGAAGAAATCAAAAAGCTTGAGGCCACTGCTAAAAGCCGGGTTTCCCGCTTCAATGTGAGCCATGAGGTTCACAAGGACACGTTCCAGGGAGGTTTGGACCAGGAACGGGATCAAATATGCCATCAAGAGGCCGATAATTACCGCAATGATGGACATAATGGTGCGGTTTTTCTGTGGAGTTTCTTGCATGGTTTGCCTCCGGGAGGATCAGATATGATATTAGTATTAAGAACTGAGTTGTGATTATGTTAACTAACCCTCTCGAAAATCTCTTTGCCTTAACGCAATATAACCCGACCGTGATAGACAAACTTCTGGGAATAATGATTAAGAAACTGTCAGCCTTAGTATAATCAAATACAGATTTGAATTATTCCGCAGTGAGGTGGAAATGAATGTAGGTAAGGAAAACCTTTTTGTCAGAAATCCTCTCTTTTCAGTTTTGAGTACCTCGCAACTTAAACAACTGGAAGGTTTATCCTTCACCAAATCTTATCCGGTAGACCAGTGGATCACGCATTATGGGTCAGAATGGCCCTACCTGTTCCTGATTGAACGGGGACAGGTGACGGCTTTAAAAGAATCTCCTGAAGGTAGAAGTCTTGTTGTCATCACTCTCGAACAAGGCGAGGTATTCTGGGGTGTGGGTTTCTTTAAGGAAGGAATTGGAATGCCGGTAGCGCTGGTTGCCAATCAAGAGACCTGTCTCCGGCTTTGGTCCAGAGAAAAGCTTGAACCATTTATGAAAGACAATGGTCAATTTACCTGGGATCTTGCCCAATTAATGGCAGAACGCATGATGCTGGCAAGTCGAATTTTAGAGGAATTGGCTTTCCAGCCAGTTGCTGGACGTCTGGCACATTTGCTCCTGTCACAATTCGAAGACCAATCAGGAGATATCTTGTCCAGGGATCTCACCCTGGATGATATGGCTGCCAGGATAGGCTCTACCAGGGAAATGGTCTGCCGCCACCTGTATCATTTTGCGGATAAAGGGGTTATCCAGATCAACCGGACGGAGTTTAAGATTACAGATTGGAATTTGCTGAAGACCCTGGCAGGCAAGGGAAACCGCTAGAAGTTTTATTCTGAGTATTTACCCGGCTTGTACTGCCTGACAGTTTTATAGGGTTTCACCTGGTCGCCCACGTTATTTTTCAGCAATTGGCCGGAAACATGCATCAGGGTGTCATGATTGAAGTGCGGCAGTTTTACCATGCTGGCCAGGCAGGGGTAGTGATGGTGCAGCAGCCCTGCCTTCTCCTCCGCCTCGTTTGCTGATAATCCTATCAAGCCTTCGGCAACAAAACGCGCGCAGCCGCAAACTGCATCCCGTTTTACGGTGGCGGATATGATTGTTGCGGTTTCGGGATCAATTTCCAGATTCAGTTCCGGTTTGCCAAAATAGCGGGCAAACTCGGCAATCAGGGAATTATCGTAACTGGCCGTTTCGTGGCGCGTAATGCCGTATTCTGTTTCGGTCAGCGAGCAGAGCGGTTTGGGAGTGACACAGGCGACGTTTATTGCTTCCAACCAACCATGAAGTTGGTTGTCCAGGCCTCTAGGCAGCCAGGCCTCGTCGTCTACTGCAACCAGAACCGCGCTGGCGCCGGTCTTTTTGGCGATATCTGGGAGTAATTCAGCTGCTCCTTTATGTTCTGCAAACGATAACAACAGATCAGAAGCTGGCATATCATCAGGCAGGAAATCTTCGGGATCATCGATGAAGGGAGGAAAAACAGGTGGTGTTAACCAGGTTAGGATTTCCCAGGAATCAGGCCCATGGGCTTTGATATTCTCTACGTGCCGGTCCCCGTATTCTCCTGAGATAATAGCCAGGATCTTCATCAATCTGCTCCTCTCAACTATTAAAGAATCATTGTCAGCAGCATCAACACCTTAGTGGTGGCGTGAATACTGTGTGGTAGATCAGGGGGCATGTGAACCCAGGTTCCTTCCTGAGCGATTGTAGATTCTTCTCCGAGAGTTAACTCTGCTTTGCCTTCGACGAAATGGAGCACTGCCGGAACTGAAGCGGTATGTTCAGATAACTCCTGTCCTGGTTGGAAACCAAACAGGATCGTTTTTATGGAATCATCCTGATAAACCGTCCGGCTGAGAATGCTGTCAGGAGGAAAATCATCAATCAGATTTTCTATATTTTCAATGTAGACTAATTCATTAACCATAATTCACCATCCGGGAAGAGTAAAACGAGGGAATATCTCCCCGCTATTTTAAGTGTTGTAATTGTACACCAGGATACGAAGGGGGTCTGTGACTGATGTTACATTGCGTGTAGAGAACAATGGAGTACCCTTCTTGATTTATTAGGTAGCATTTTGTACAATGAAATAGAACATTATTGATGTGACTGGCCTATGTCTTACCAGGGAGCAAGTCATGGACACCGACAACAAGGTGGATATCATCAAGGTTTCAGCGACGTCCCGGACCTCAGCGGTAGCGGGGGCAATTGCAGGCATTTTTCGCGAGCGGCAGTTCGTAAATGTTCAGGCAATCGGAGCCAGTGCTGTGAATCAGGCTGTAAAAGCCCTGGCATTAGCTCGTAATTACCTGGCTGAGGATGGCTATGATATTGTCAGTATTCCCGAATTTGTTGACGTGGAAATTGATGGCAATGTTCGAACAGCTATCAGATTGAATGTTGTTTCGAGATAACCAACCTGACCCTGCGTTGCTGATTGCTGCAATACTATTTCATTCATGTCCCCGGAGAAAGGGTCTTTCTGCTTGACTCAATCTAATTTCACCACTCCCGGTTTATCCGATACCAACCCAAGAGAATTTGCCTGCCAATATCGTGCGTGGTAGAATCAAAACGCAGCTAAAATACCGGATCCATCCAAAAAGTAAAGCCTTTGGATGGGTTTTGGCGTGGATTTAGGGTTCATCCCGGATGGCTTTTATTATTTATTAACCGATGAACTCTCAGGTAGGAGGTTGATTTAAATGGAGTCTCAGGTAAGTACCTTCAAAACAAAAAAAGGTTTGGCGCAAATGCTGAAAGGCGGCGTGATCATGGACGTTGTTACGGCCGAGCATGCCAAGATCGCCGAAGACGCCGGTGCAGTTGCTGTAATGGCTCTGGAACGGGTCCCGGCGGACATTCGCGCTGATGGCGGAGTTGCTCGTATGAGCGATCCCGAGTTGATCATCCAGATCATGGAAACAGTCTCTATTCCAGTGATGGCCAAAGCCAGGATCGGACATTTTGTAGAAGCCCAGATTCTTGAAGCCCTGGAAGTGGATTATATTGACGAATCTGAGGTGTTAACCCCGGCAGATGAAGCCTATCATATTAACAAACATGCCTTTAAAACGCCTTTTGTGTGTGGCTGCAGAAATCTTGGCGAAGCCCTGCGCCGAATAGGGGAGGGAGCTGCCATGATCCGCACTAAAGGTGAAGCGGGTACTGGTGATGTGGTTGAGGCAGTCCGGCACGCACGTGCTGTTTTTGGTGACGTAAAACGGCTTCTGAATATGCCGGAAGAAGAGCTGATGACTTTTGCCAAGAATATTGGCGCACCTTATGAGCTCGTGAAAGAAACCAGAGAACTTGGCAGGCTTCCAGTGGTTAACTTCGCGGCTGGAGGAATTGCTACGCCGGCAGATGCGGCGTTGATGATGCAGCTGGGCGTTGATGGTGTGTTTGTGGGATCTGGTATTTTTAAATCAGGAGACCCGGCTAAACGCGCAGCGGCGATCGTTAAAGCAGTTACCCATTACGAAAATCCAAAAATACTTGCCGAAGTCAGCCGCAACCTGGGCGAACCCATGGTAGGCCGCAATGTGTCCGACCTTGAAGATAATGAACGTTTGGCCGATCGCGGCTGGTAAGTCCAGGTGCCCTGATTTCAACACTTATGACAAAAAATGCACCCCGGCAACTCATTGAACCCGACCAAATCAAGGTGGGTGTTCTGGCGTTGCAGGGTTCTTTTCTGGAACATCTTGATATTCTGCACAAAATTGGTGTGAAGACAGCACAAGTGCGGTTGCCTGACCAGCTCGATGATCTGGATGGACTGATCATCCCCGGCGGCGAATCAACCACAATTGGCAAACTAGCTGTTGATTATGGGCTCTTGGAGCCACTTAAGCATTTTGGGAAAGACAAAGCTATCTGGGGTACCTGTGCCGGAGCGATCTTATTATCGAAAGATGCCCATCGCTCACAGCCACTGCTTGAGTTAATGGATATTACAGTGGATCGAAATGCATATGGCAGACAGATAGCCAGTTTTGAAATTGACCTGGATATCCCCGCCCTGGAATCCATCTCATCCGAATCGAGGCCTTTTCATGGAGTTTTTATCCGTGCTCCGCTGATCACTTCTGTTAAAGGGGATGGCAAGATCCTTTCTACTCTGCCAGACGGGAGGATAGTTGCTGCCCAACAAGGACATTTGCTGGCAACGGCTTTTCATCCTGAATTAACAGATGATGACCGGGTGCACCGCTATTTTATCCAACTTGCGGGCGAAAATACCAATAAATAATATTCGAGGATTATGGCGCGAAAAATCATCTGGAAAGATCTAGCTGCCCTGACCCGCTTCAAAAATCAGAAGCTGGTATTGGATAATTCTTTCCAATATGTATACAACCCAGGTTTGTTATCCAGTTCCTTGCTGTCGATAATCTCGCCAGCGAGTGGATTCTATACGGCGGTAGAGCTGTTAGGTTCTGAAAATTCCTCAATTCTAATGGGACAATTATTCCAACCGGCTGGTAGTGATACTGCCAGAGTAGTTTTCTTAGCTCCGCGAGATATCAACCCCCATCCAGCTTTTGGAAAAGTGTTATCTCAGCTGTTAAATACTGCGGGAGAGAGGGGAGCGCTGCAAGTTAAGGCTGAGGTAATCGATAATTCACCCGGAGAGGAAATCCTTTATCAGGCAGGATTTCGTTCCTATGCCGAACAGCAGATCTGGAAACTTCCTCGAAGGATCGTCTTCGGAACAGGGAAGAAGGCTTGGGTGCCGGTCACAAAAGACAGTTCTGTCCTGGCGGAAGCTTTTTACCAACAGATTCTCCCCGGACAGATCCAGCGTGTAGAACCTCTCCCGGTTTCTCCGGATTTACAAAGTATGATCAGCTGGAAAGATGGCAAAGTAATTGGTTTTGCATCAGCGCAATTTGGTCCGCGGGGTATCTTGGTGGATCTACTGATGGATCCGGAAATGGACCTGGTCGATGAGTATTTGAGCGCATTACTCTTCCATCTCCCATATCGCGATACCCGGGATGTGTATTTACGGGTACGTTCTTATCAGCAGCAGATCGCATCAGCACTGGAACGAATCAACGCAGAAGCCGGGCCAAAACAAAAAGCTGTGGTGAAAAGGCTGACCGTCCACTATAATGCAAAACAGACCTTCCGTGTTCAGGGATTTGAAAAGCAACCGGATATCACCACCCCGATATCCAATACAAAAATCAAGAATTAAGAATATGTCAAATCATCGAATAACCGATAATCTAGATTCATTCTTTGAAGTTCTTCCTCCTGACATCAGCCAGGCAATTTCCGATAATGGAAAAAATGCAGATCTGATTGAAATCATCCTGGATTTAGGCAGGGTGCCAACTGCGAGATTTGTCGATCAGGAAGTCGAATTATCCAAAGACGAGGTGACCAAAGGCGACATTAAATATGTCGTTAGCCGGATTGGAAATTTTGATGCTGATAATCGGGCAGGTCTACCCCGCACCTTGCACAGGATTGCCGCCATTCGCAACAGGATTGGAAAAATTGTCGGCCTTACCTGCCGTGTTGGACGTGCCGTCTACGGAACAACGGATATTGTTAAAGATCTGATCGAGAGCGGCAGAAGCCTGCTGATCCTGGGGCGTCCTGGAGTTGGCAAGACTACCATGCTGCGGGAGGCTGCCAGGATCCTGGCAGAGAATAAACGGGTGGTTATTGTAGATACATCCAACGAAATCGCTGGGGATGGAGACGTTCCTCATCCAGCAATTGGCAAAGCCCGAAGAATGCAAGTGGCGCAACCTTCCCAACAACACGAGGTGATGATAGAAGCGGTTGAGAACCACAACCCTGAAGTAATAGTCATTGATGAAATCGGGCGGGAACTTGAAGCCCTGGCAGCCCGGACGATCGCGGAACGAGGCGTTCAATTGATCGGGACAGCCCATGGCAACACCCTGGATAATCTGCTGATCAATCCTACGCTGTCCGACCTGGTGGGAGGTATAGAATCAGTTACCCTGTCTGATGAAGAAGCTAAGCGGCGCGGTACCCAGAAGACAGTCCTGGAGCGACGCTCAAATCCAACCTTCCATGTGCTGGTGGAAATTCAAACACGGGACCGCGTAGCCATTCACCAGGATGTTGCAACTGCAGTGGACTCTCTGCTGCGTTTTGAGCCGCTGGTTCCAGAGGTCCGATCCCGGTCATCCGATGGAAAGATCACAATCAAAAAAACACCCATTAAGCCGGTTATGCAAAGTATTGGGTCTGATCCGATTCCGGATGAAGGTTTTGCTTTCAGTGGAGATATCTGGCAGCCAGATCAGGAAGATCTGGAATCTTTACCGATATATACCTATGGCGTGGCCCGAGATCGGATGTTAAAGGCAGCCCGCAATTTAAATGTACCAGTTACGATAGAAAAACAGATCCGTGATGCCAGAATCGCTGTCACATTAAAACACCATTACCGGGACAACCCGAAATCCATTTCCGAAGCAGAAGAACTGGGATTGCCGATCTATGTGCTGCGCTCAAATACCATTACCCGCATGGAACACTTATTAAAGGATATTTTTAACCTAAAGAACGGGACGTTGTCAAAATCTGATGAAAAAATCCTTCAGCAAACACAAGGAGCTATTCAGGCAGTATTAAGTGGGGAACGATGGGTAGAACTCCCGCCGGCACCATCCACTATTCGCCGGTTACAGCACCAAATGGCAACCCAGGCGAATCTGGTTTCCCATTCCTACGGCAAGGATCCTAATCGGCGGGTGCGGATTTCCCAGGAAGATAACTAAAATATTATTGACCTTGAACCCGGGTCGAAGATCACAAGATTTATGGAAAATAAGCCAGGTAAATTTATAACTTTCGAAGGACCGGATGGCAGCGGGAAGACCGCCCAACTGGATATACTGGCGGAAGAGTTCATCCAGGCGGGGTATCCGATCCTGCGGACCAGAGAACCCGGCGGTACGCCGATTGGTGATCAGATCCGGGCCACCCTGCTTGACCTTAAGAACACTGCAATGATAGATCGCGCAGAGGCTCTTTTGTATCAAGCAGCTAGAGCCCAACTGGTTGATGAGATTATTAAACCTCACCTTGCCCAGGGCGGAGTTGTGATAAGTGACCGCTATGCGGATTCAACCCTGGCATACCAGGGTTACGGACATAAAAATACCGTTAGTTCTTTGGAAGGAATCATCCGCTATGCTACAGGCGGATTGATCCCTGACCTGACAATCCTGCTGGATCTTGCGCCAGAAGTTGGATTGCAGCGTCGCATGGACGCGGGTGGATTTAATCGACTGGATTCGTATGATATTGATTTTCATCATCGGGTCAGGGAAGGATACCTGCAACTGGTTCGGGCTGATCCGTCACGATGGGTAGTCGTTGATGCTGACCGGCCATTTGACGAAGTCCAGGCTGAACTCAGGTCTATTCTTCAAAAGCATCTAAATAACTGGGGATATTGATCTAGGGGATAAAAGCTGGCAGCAGCGATAAATTATAAATCGAGATCCATTCCAGTCCCGCCCCCATCTGTGCCAAGGTCAGGGATATCACGTTCGATCTCCTCGGGTGAGTGCCCCTTTTCTAAGCGGTTTACAACCTCATCAAATTCTGGGCCCATATCCTCTCCCAGCTCCTGGCTCATTTGGCGCATCATTCGTCCAAGTGTTTGAGGATCGTCATCCAGACCAGCCAAAGCAGCAGGATCCGCCAGGGATTCCAGACGGTCACCATCAGATCGGGTCACGCGAACAGGTTTAATAATGCGTTCTAGCTGGGAGTGCCCACATGCCGGGCAGCATACTGGTGTGGATCCATATTCCTGATAGGTAAGGAATATTTCGAATTTATGGTTACAATCTATACAGCGGTATTCATAATTAGGCATAATACTTTCCGGGGAAGGAGGATTTCATTTCCCATCCCCATTATACCGGATAAGGAATTCTGATAATGATATCTGAAATAACTACATCACCCTTTGTTTTGGACCCACCAAATCCCCTGTTAATCGTGATTTCCGGACCTTCGGGAGTGGGGAAGGATTCTGTGCTTGAGGAAATGAAATCAAGGGGCCTGCCCTTCCATTTTGTGATTACGGCTACGACTCGCTCTCCCCGGCCAGACGAAACGGATGGCGTAGATTACTTCTTCCTCACCCAGGACGAGTTTGCCAGGATGATCGACGAAGGAGAGCTGCTGGAATATGCAGTTGTTTACCAGGATTATAAAGGTATCCCCAAGTCTCAAGTAAGGAAAGCACTGGCGAGCGGGAAAAATGTGATTATGAGGATTGACGTCCAGGGAGCAGAAACGGTCAGAAAATTAGCCAAAGATGCCCTGTTAATCTTCCTGACACCTCAAAATGAGGAGGAGCTCATTAATCGCCTTCAGAATAGAAATACCGAGGACAATGAAAGCTTAAAACTGAGAATTGCCACCACTCGCCAGGAATATAACAAGATCGATCTGTTTGATTATATAGTTGTTAATAAAGATGAACAGCTTTCGGTAACCGTGGATATGATTGAGGCTATTATTAAGGCAGAACAGCAGCGCGTCCATCAGCGCGTCGTAAAATTATGAAGCAGAACAATTTATCCGTTTCTCAAGATTACCAATCTGATAAAAAGCAGTTGATATCTAAAATTCTCACTGATTTTGAGCGACAGTACCGGCTGGACCTTTCACAGGATCCTGTTGCCCTAGAGCGCATCTCTGAGGCAGTGGACCAGGCTTTCCGAGATCTGAAAAACAGCTCAAGAGTGGAAATAAATCTGCCTTATATCAGCGCCAACCCGGCAGGCCCTATTCACTTGCGGAGAATTATCAGCCGGAATGAGTTTTTTGGCACATTCGGAAAGGTTGATGTTGAGGGAAAAACAACAGAAGCCACACAAGGACCGTCAACCCAGCGGGTGAAGATCCAACTCCCAGAAAGGACACCTTATATCACGATGGTCTTGCTGGTCATCATGGCGGTTCTTTACGCCCTGCAGTGGTTATCGGATCTGTTGTATGGGTATGACTTTCTAGCGATCTATGGAATGAAATCTAATGAGTGGATCATTGCCGGGGAATACTGGCGTCTGGTGACAGCGATGTTCCTTCACGGTTCAATTATCCACCTGGGATTTAACTTATATGCCCTCTATATTCTAGGTAGGCGGGTGGAACGGTTTTTCGGATCTATCCGATTCCTGGCTTTATTTCTAATTGCGGGTATCGCAGGCAATCTATTCTCTTTTGTTTTTACTGCGGCGCCATCCCTGGGATCCTCCACCGCTATCTTTGGCCTGCTGAGTGCGGAAGGCATATTCATTTACCAGCACAGGAAACTATTCGGGGAGCAATTCCGGGTTGCTTTGCGGCAGATAATCCAGGTAGCAGTGGGCAACCTGGTGATCGGCTTCATGATACCTGGTATTGATAACTGGGGACATATCGGTGGTTTAATCGGCGGAGCAATCTATA
>Ga0307418_1000665_pt1 | contig 10578 bp, 9 predicted proteins | sample SalMarWE160220MG_2_FD_202160 | JGI IMG/M metagenome (GOLD analysis project Ga0307418, IMG submission 202160) | Salt marsh sediment microbial communities from the Plum Island Ecosystem LTER, Massachusetts, United States - WE1602-20 | ecosystem: Environmental > Aquatic > Marine > Intertidal zone >...
TGGAGCGGGGATGGCGCTCGAGCCGCCGATCAGTATCTAGCAGGCGCTTGACGTGCGTCTTCAACGCCTCGCTAGGGGCAGGGCCCTCACCAAGCGTCATTGAAATGGCCTCTAGAACTTGATTGCGTTTATAGGTTTCCATTGAAGTAACGGGCTGGGTTTCAATCAAATATAGGCGGGACCCTACCCCCGCGCAAGAGGCGGAAATGCCAGAAATTCGGCGATTTCGCCCGCTTTGCCGAAGCAGAGAGTGATTCCCACTGCCGTGAGTTGGCTCAGGCGAAGGTCCGCTTTTCGGTAAGGTGCGGACATCGCGCGTGATTGGGCAAATGTCCGCTAATGACCCACAGCAGACATCGGGTTTGAGCATCAGATAGGCCGGTCATGGGCAAAGCCGGTCAGAGAGCACCGCCCGCGGCCCACTCGGCAATACTGCAACGTGCGCACCTGCCCAGCAGAAAGACTCGCATGGCCGCCCCCGAAGAGATCAACGCCGACATGCTTGCCTTCTGGAACGGGAAGGGCGGCGACGCCTGGGTGGCTCGACAGGAGCACACCGACATCACGCTCACGCCGGTGACGGACGCCTTACTCGCCTTTGCCGCGCCGCGCGCCGGCGAACGGGTGGTGGATATCGGCTGTGGCTGTGGAGCGCCCACGCTGGAATTTGCGCGCGCCGTCGGTCCCTCCGGCCGCGTGACGGGGTTGGATATCTCTGGGCCGATGCTGGCTGAGGGTGAGAGGCGCGCGAGCGCCGCCGGCATCGCCAATATCGATTGGCGGCGGGCCGATCCCGCCACGGCCCCGCTGGACGAATACGATTTGTTGAGCTCGGCCTTCGGCGTGATGTTCTTCGGATAGGGTGGCGGCATTCACGAATATGCGGCGCGGCGCCGCTCCGCACGCGCGCATGACGCTCGTGTGCTGGCGCACGCCGGTCGAAAACCCATGGATGGAGGTGCCGATAACAGCAGCCGCGCAGCACTTGCCGCCGCGGCCGAAGCCCGTCCTGAATGCTCCCGGGATGTTCGCCTTCGCTGATCCCGAGCACGTCACCGAGGTTCTCACTGCGGCAGGCTGGGCGCCGCCGAGCCTTGAAAAACTCGACATGGACCTCGACATCGCTGCCGGCCGCGGGCTGGAAGAGGCCGTGGGTTCAGTCAACCCAAATCGGCGCCGTGAACAGTTGGCTGCGCAACCAGCCGGCAGAGGTCGTCTCGGCCGTCGTCGCCTCCCTCCGCGAGGCGCTGGAGCCCTATTCGGACGGTGCGAGCGTGCGCCTGCCCGGTGCGATGTGGTTGATTAGCAGCGCGCCTGCGTAAACGAGCGCCTCTAACCACCTTTGCGCTCTAATGTGCGCTAATGACCTTTAGCAGTCGTCGGCACCGCATTCCAATTGGAACCTACGAGCATGCTTCTCTTGTCTGCGGATGATTGCCCGCCCTTTGCGGCAGTATGACAATCAGCGCGATGATCAGAGCGGCGAGTGCTGCGGAGGCGATCGGCCGGCTCAGTGCCAGCCCGCCATGGTTCAAGGGCTTGTCAAGGAAATCGCCCACCGTGGCCCCAAGAGGCCGGGTCAGAATGAACGCGGCCCAGAACAGCAACACGCGTGAGATGTTCGTCCGGAAATAGGCAGCCGCCACGACGGCAAGCGCAGCGCCGAACAGGAGTGCTCCGCCTTCATAGCCAAGGCCGGCATCCGCGACCCAGTCGCCAAGCGCGGTCCCCAACGTCTGGGAAAGCGTAATCGTCGCCCAATAGAAGGCTTCAACCCTCGGCGTGCTGACCGTCTCCACCGAAACGGATCCTTCCGACCGGTACCATAGGGCAAGCACCGCCATGACCGAGGCAAGCAGGATAAGTGAGCCCCCGGCATAACCGATGCCGAGCGACCGGTCGGCGAAATCGGCCATCGTCGTGCCTACAGTCGTCGAGGCTACGATCGTTGCCCAATAGAGGAAGGGATGGAACTTCTTGGCCGCTATCTGGAGCGCAACCAGAACGACCAAGGCAACGAGGAAGATTGCTGTGCCCTCCAGATAGCCGAAATTCATGGTCATGGTGATCGTGTCCCCTCCGGTCTCGCCGAGGGTCGTCGCAAGTATTTTGATGATCCAGAAGCCGAGGGTGACTTCCGGAACCTTCGTGGCGTAGTCCGTGGCTGACGGCGTCATAAGCCCTCACGTCTTCCAAGCGTTCAACCGCCGACAAAGGCGATTCACGCGTTTGGAGCCCTAGGATTAGGATTGAGCCTTAAGCTCGCTGCGGAGAAAGACGGCCTAGTCGGGATTGGGGCCTTCCTTGTCGTTTTCGAGGATTTTGCCGTCCCGGGCGTCGACGCCGACTTCGTAGGTCGCATTGCCACTCTTTACGTCGAAGGAGTAGCGAAGGCCGCTGCCGCCTTTCTCTTTTTCCAGCTCCTCGTCCGTGATTGTTCCGGGCCGCGCCTTCAGCGCGATCGAGCGGGCTTGCTCGATGTTGATCTTGGCTTTTCCGGCGAAATCCTGGCCCGTGTAAGCAACGGCGCTTGACGCAAGCGACACGATTCCGGGGATCGCCAGGCAGTAAAGGGCATATTCGACGCGCATTCTGAGTGCTCCTTCATGGGGGTCGCGGCGCGATCTCTTCGCGGTTGCAACAAAGCCCGACAATGCGCCTCGATCACGCAGACCGCATTTCCGCAAATATACAAATTGGTAAACTGGGCTTCGCTTGCTGGTCCAAGCCGTGCTTTCGGTGGACAATGGCTCGGCTTAGGGCGTTGCCGCCCTTCGGTAGGGAAATCCGGAGCCTCGGTCTGGTATGCGCGTTCTTCTGATCGAAGATGATGCGGAAACCGCCGCCTATGTGGTCAATCGGCTGAAGGCGGGCGGCCATGGCGCGGACCATAGCGCCGAGGGACGCGACGGCCTGCGTCTTGCTCTGACCGGTGGCTACGACGCCCTAGTTGTCGATCGCATGCTTCCCGGATTCGACGGGCTCGTTATCGTGAAGACTCTTCGTGAGGCGGGGCGTCAGACGCCTGTACTGTTCCTGACGGCACGGGGTGGCATAGACGATCGCGTGGAAGGGCTCGACGCCGGCGGTGATGACTATCTAACCAAGCCTTTCGCCTTCTCCGAACTCATGGCGCGTCTTAATGCGCTGGTCAGGAGACCGCCGCTCGCCCAGGTCAAAACCACATTGCGGGTCGCCGATCTGGAGATGGATCTGTTAGGCCGAAAGGTTCGGCGCGGCGCAAGGGAGATAGATCTTCAACCGCGTGAGTTTCGTCTGCTTGAGTATCTCATGCGCAATGCCGACCAGGTCGTGACCCGCACAATGTTGCTGGAGCATGTCTGGGAATTTCATTTCGATCCTAAAACAAAAATTGTGGAGACGCACATCAGCCGCCTCCGATCGAAGGTCGATCGAGGCGTCGAGCGCGCGCTAATTCACACCATCCGCGGGGCTGGCTATGTCATTCGCGCGCCTTCCTAGAATTTTCCGTATGGCAAGCTTCGGCCTCGCGGTCGCGTATGCTGCGCTGTTTACGGCATCGACGATTGTCCTCGGGACCATCGTCTATTGGACAGTCATGGACTCGCTTGAGCGTCAGATGTCCGCCCGGATTGATGCAGAAGTCGACTTGCTGCGGGAGGAGTTTGTGGCCGAAGGACTCCCGGACCTGGTTCGCGAAATCCATGAGCGAGCGGATTACTTTCCCGCGTTAAGTTACTTGGTGACAGACGCGGAAGGCAAACGTCTCGCCGGCAATCTGCCTTCAATGCCCGCTCATGTCGGCTGGACCGACATTGAGACCGATCCCGCCTCGGGCGGTTCTGTCGAACAAAACCTTCGTGTGCGCACGGTCTTGCTGGGCCAGGGAGTCCACCTAGCGGTCGCCGACGACCTCAATCCGATAGAAGAGATCCAGCAGGCCTTCTTAAGCGCCTTGGGCTGGGGATTGGCAGCCTTCGTTATACTAAGCCTGGCCGGCGGGATCCTCCTGAGCAGAGCCTTTCTGCAAAGAGTGGACGTTATTACACGAACCGCCGAGGCGATCATTGAGGGTGATCTGCATTCACGCATTCCCCTGCGCGGCACCAACGACAACCTCGATCGACTCTCGTCGACTCTCAACCGGATGCTCGATCGTATCGGGGATCTGATGGAGAGCTTGAGTCAGGTCTCCAACGACATCGCCCATGCCCTCCGCACGCCGCTGAGCCGCTTGCGGCAAAAGCTGGAAATAGCGAAGGCGAACGTCGGAGATGATCAAAAGACCGAACACTCGATCGACGCAGCCATCGACGAAACCGATACCATCCTCGATACCTTCTCGGCCCTGCTGAGGATTGCACAGATTGAAGCCGGGACACGGGAGGCAGGCTTTCGGCGAGTAAACCTCAGCACGACGTTCGAAAATGTTGCGGATGCCTATCTTGCTGTTGCGGAGGAGCAGGGCAAAGTCTTGAGCGCCAAGATTGACCCCGACCTCCAGTATTGGGGTGATCGCGACTTGCTCACTGAGATGCTTGCGAACCTCCTCGACAACGCAATCCGCCATACGCCCGCCGGCAGCAGTATTGAGGTAAAGCTCGCAGATCACGGCGCGGGACCTGTTGCTACCGTAGCGGATAGCGGGCTGGGCATCCCTCTTGAGGAGAGGGGGCAAATCTTTCGCAGGTTTTACCGGCTGGAACGAGGCATTGCGCAGCCCGGCAACGGACTCGGCCTATCGCTCGTTGCCGCCGTGGCGGATCTCCATGAGATCGAGCTTCGCCTCGAAGATAACGCTCCGGGTCTGCGGGTCAGGATGGAGTTTAGGAACGCGGCCTCTGGAAAGGAGGTGGGGCGTTCCGATTCACCGTCGAAACACAGATCGTCATTTGGGAGCCTGGAGTCTTCCGCTGCGACTCCACAAGCAGCTGGGCGCTAACGGAGAGGACGAATTGGCAGGGGCACGGTCCGCAATCGCGATTGTTTTAAGCTGCACATTGGTTGCCGCCTGCCAATCCTATGCGCCCCTGCCGCTGCCTACGTCCGACAACCTGGCAAAGAATGTTTCAGGCAATGGCGTTCCGCAGGCAAGTATTGTCCGCAGCAGCTACGAGGAGCCCGGAAGCGGACCGGTCCTCTCGATGTTGGGCGCGGCGTCGCTGGCGGTCCTCAACAATCCGGATCTGAAGGCAGCAGTCAAAAGCGTGAAGGTCGCCGACGCGAAACTCTACGCTGCGCACCTGATTCCCGATCCGCAGCTCACTTGGAGCATCGATGCGCCCCTAGAGAATATGGCCGGGCTCGTGAGCGCTTACGGCATCATGCCGAGCTACGATATCCAGGCGCTCATCCTTCATCGCTCCGAGGTCAAGGGTGCGCAGGCAAGCCGCCGGCAGACCGCTCTCTTTGTCGAGTGGCAGGCCTGGCAGCTCGCGCAGAAAGCGCGCGACCTCTTCATCCAGGGAAAATTCCTCGAGGAAAGGCTAGTGCTTCTGGAGCGGAATGTCGCCCTGTTCCGACAGGATTACGACCGGGAAAAGAAGGCTCTGGCCTCGGGAGATGTCACTTTCGCTGCCGTAAGCGCTGACCTGGTAGCACTAACGGATGCCGACCGGGATCTCAGGGCGGCGCGGCGTCAGGCCGCCGCCAATCACATCGCACTCGCAGCCCTGATGGGCGTGCGCCCGGAAATCGTCTTTCGTCTTGGCGATCTCAGCCCCTTACCGCCGAATGTCACCAATGTTGATGCTTTGCTGGCGTCGCTACCTCGCCGCAGGCCCGATCTGCTTGCGCTGCGCGCTGGCTATGAAAGTCAGGAAGCGACAGTCAGACGCGCCATTCTTGCCCAGTTTCCGTCGATCAGCATTGGCGTGAACCGCTCGCGCGACAACACAGACGTGAATGCGATTGGCCCCGGCGTCACGATGAACCTACCGATTTTCAACCGTAATCGCGGTCAGATCGCCACAGAGAAAGCCACGCGCGCTCAGTTGCGCGACGAATACCAGGCGCGCATCGATCAATCCGTCTCTGATGTTCGCGCGCTTCAGGCAGAGATCCGGTTGCTGAAGCCGGAAATCTCTTCCTTCGAATGGTCCGTGGGGGAGTTGCGCCAGGCGGTCGCCCGTTCTCGTCACGCGTTTGAGGCAGGGGACTTCCCGGCGCTCAACTTCGTCTCGATGCAAACCTCGCTGAATGCGAAGGAGCTCGATCTTCTGGATCGGCGCCAAATGCTCTGGCAGGCAACCAACAACATGGCTGTGCTTCTAGCCGATGGCCCGCGCGAATTCGCCCCACCTTGGGCGATACGGCAATGACGGCCGCATTCAAGGGTTGCGTAGCGGTCGTTGCTGCACTCCTGGCAGTTGCAGGCCCGAGATTTTACGCAAAGGCCGAGCAGCAACCCCAGGCAACGGAAAACCCGCTGCCGGTCAAGACAGCTGAAGTCAAACGCGAGCAGGAGACCGAGCGCGTTACCGCCTTTGGCACGGTTGCCGCCGATCCTAACAGCCAATTCGTGGTCGTATCGCCGATCAACGGCATCGTGCGGAAACTTGATGCCTATAACGGCCAGGTCGTCCAAGCCGGCGGCGTCGTGGCGGTCATCGAACCGAGCCCTGTCGCGCGAGCGCAATTCGCTCAGCTCGAAATCGCGGTCACCAATGCTCAACAGCAGCTTGATCATGTACGGCGGCTTTTTGCGCAGCAACTTGCAACTAAGGATCAGGTCGCTAGCGCAGAAAAGACATTGGCCGATACCAGCGCGCAGCTAGAGGCACAGAAGAAGCTTGGTGCCGGACAAGAGGAGGTGGTGTTGAAGGCGCCCGAGACGGGAGTCGTCACGAAGCTGACGGTCCAGATCGGTGCCGAGGTGACGGCCAAGGCCGTCGTTGCCGAATTTGCCGACCGGACGTCGCTCATGGTTCAGCTGGGCATTGAGCCGAGCGATGCAGCCGAACTCTCTCCCGGAGATAAGGTCGAGCTGGAGCAGCTCTTTGTCAAAAGACCTGCTGTGCCGGCTGTGATTTCCAGCGTCGGAGCGCTTGTGGATCCATCCACACGCTTACTCAACGCGCTGGTGAAGGTCACGGGAGAAGCGGCGCGGCAATTTGCTCTTGGTGAAACGGTCAAGGCGACCGTGGCAACAAAGCAGCTGAAGGTCCTAACGATTCCCCGTGTCGCGGTGCTTTACGACGGCGATCAACCGTATGTTTTTGTGATCAAGGGAGGAACGGCGCATCGGCAAAATGTGCAGCTGTCTCAAACGAACGGTGCGACCGTCTGGGTCGAGCATGGACTTGCTGAGGGTGAACGCGTCGCAATCTCGAATGTCATCGAGCTAAGCGACGGCACGTCCGTGAGTGAGAGGTCGCCTTGAACCTCGCCAGCTGGGCGGCTGGCCATCGCCGGTCCATCCTCTTCTTGCTGCTTATTTGCGCCCTGTTTGGAGGATTTGCGGCCTTTCGGCTGCCCGTGGCGATCTTTCCGCAGATCAGCTTTCCCCGCGTCGTGATCTCGCTCGATGCAGGTGATCGTCCGGCCGATCACATGGTGGTCCAGGTAACCCGGCCTGTTGAAATCGCAGTACGTTCCGTTCATGGCGTCCAGGAAATAAGATCAACCTCGACGCGCGGTAGCGCAGATATTTTTGTCAATTTTGCCTGGGGCACGGACATGCGCGTCGCCACGCTCGACGTCGAAGCCGCTGTCGCACGAACCGTGACCAGTCTGCCTCCGAACACTACCTTTCTGGTCCGGCGCATGGATCCGACGGTTTTCCCAGTTGCGGCATACAATCTGACCTCCCGCACTGTCGATCAGGCGCAACTCCGGGCCATCGCGGAATACGATCTCATTCCGCTGCTCTCTGCGATTAATGGCGTTGCCAAAGTGACCGCGCTGGGCGGTGACATCGCGGAGTTTCAGGTCGATGTAAGCCCCGACGATTTGGTTTCCTATGGCCTTACGATCGACGATGTAGCCAAGGCTCTGAGCGCGTCGAACGTGCTGCAGGCTGTGGGCCGATTGCAGGATTGGCACAAGCTGTTTCTCGTCCTGACCGACGCCCGCCTCACGACGCTGGACGAAATCCGGCGCACCATCATTCGCTCCGGCCCAAACGGAAAGGTTGAGTTGGAGGATGTTGCGAAGGTCGCGCGCGGTCCGGCGCCGCAGTGGGTCATCGTATCGGCAGACGGCATGCCGGCGGTTTCCCTTCAGATTTACCAGCAGCCGGACGGCAATACGATCCAGATTGTGAAGGACGTCGAGCGGGTGCTCGATGCCCACAAGGATAAGTTACCTCCGGGCACTTCCCTTAGAGCCTGGTACGATCAGGGCGAGTTGGTCACGGCGTCGGCAGCCAGTGTTCGCGACGCTATTCTGATCGGTGTCGCCTTATCGGCCGTCGTTCTCTTTATCTTCCTGCGCAGTCTGAGAATTACGGTGATTGCGATCATCGTTGTTCCGGCTGTTCTGGCCATCTCCGTGCTGGTTCTCTACGCCGCAGGTATGACATTCAACATCATGACTCTCGGCGGCATGGCCGCGGCGATCGGTCTCGTCATCGACGATGCAATCGTCCTGATCGAGCAAATCGTGCGGCGTGTTGCAACGTTGAGGGATGAGGGCGTTTCGGACCGTATAAAGATCGCTGTCTCCGAATTCGGGAAGCCCCTCATGGGCTCCTCTTTGGCCACGATCATTATCTTCCTGCCACTGGCCTTTGTAAGCAGCGTTACCGGTGCCTTCTTCAAGGCGTTGTCGCTGACCATGGCGAGCATCTTGGCCATCTCACTGCTGCTCAGTTGGCTTGTTATTCCACTTTTGTCAGAACATCTCCTGGGTACGAAACAGGAGGAGCAGGAAGCGAGCAGGATCAGCCGGTTCGGACGCGGGTATGAGTGGTTGTTGACGCGGCTGCTGAGGCAGCCCTGGCTCGTTCTGCCCTTTCTTTTGGCCGTGATCGGCGCCGGGGCGTTGGCCTATCCACAGGTCGGCTCTGGGTTCATGCCTGTCATGGATGAAGGCGGCTTTGTGCTGGATTATAGGGCGCCCCCAGGCACCTCCTTGAAGGACACGAACGAGCTAGTGAAGAGAGTGGAGGACGTGCTCCGCGCCACTCCGGAGGTGCTCACCTATTCGCGCCGAACCGGCACACAGCTGAGCGGCAACATTGCCGAGGCCAACGAAGGGGACTTTTTTGTGCGCCTCAAGTCATTGCCCCGACGCCCCATCGATCAGGTCATGACAGACGTTCGAAAACGGATCACGCAATCGGTTCCGGGTTTACAAGTCGAACTCGCGCAATTGATGGAGGATCTGATCGGTGATTTGACAGCGGTTCCGCAGCCGGTCGAAATCAAAATCTTCGGCGATGACGTAAAGGCTCTGCTGGCGACAGCGCCCAAGGTCGCCGAAGCGATTTCTAAAGTACCCGGTATCGTCAGCGTCAACGACGGCATCCAGATCGCCGGTGACGCTTTGGCTATCAAAGTGGACCGCCAGAAAGCGGCTCTTGAGGGGTTGGACCCGACCTCCATCACCGCTCAGGTCACCTCTTTCCTGAGCGGCAACGTGGCGACGCGCGTTCAGCTGGGCCCACAGACTATCGACGTGCGTGTTTGGCCGTCGGTCGACCACCGGCGCTTCATGTCGGACATTGCGAACATGCTGCTTCGGGCACCAGACGGACACCTGGTGCTCCTGAGCCGCGTGGCATCGCTCCAGCGCGTTGTGGGCCAGCCCCAGGTCGTCAGGGACAACTTGAAGCGCATGGTTCCGGTGACGGCCCGCATTGAAGGGCGCGACATCGGATCGACCGTGAAGGACGTCAAGGCCGTCTTGGCTCATCAGAACCTCATTCCATCACAGCTCTATTACGAACTCGGCGGCCTCTACAAGGAACAGCAAATGGCCTTTGCGCAGCTTGCCGTTGTTTTCGTCGCTGCCGTCTCGCTGGTATTCGTGCTGCTGCTGTTTCTCTACGAGGACTTCGCGATAGCGTCCCAGGTCTTGCTTGTTCCCGTCGTTGCGGTGAGTGCCGTGTTCATCGGGCTGTTTCTCACGGGGATCGATCTCAACATAACGGCGCTGATGGGCTTGACGATGGTGATCGGTATCGTGACCGAGGTGGCCATCTTTTACTTTAGTGAGTTCGAGCAGCTCAAGGCTGAGGGTGTTCCCATCGAGCGGGCGCTGGTCACTGCAGCGCAGAACCGGCTGCGTCCGATTGCGATGACAACCATCGCCGCAGCTCTCGCGCTGCTGCCGCTCGCGTTAGCGCTCGGTCAGGGTGCCGAGATGCAACAGCCTCTGGCGATCGCAATCATTTCTGGCCTGGCCGTGCAGATGCCGCTTGTCTTGCTCATAATGCCGGCCACGTTTTTGGCTCTGGTTCGGCTTAGTCGATCAAAGCGCCCATAGCTTGTTTTCTCCGAGTCCGGCTGTGCCATGATTGTCCGCTTCTGGCACTAAACGGACTTGCCGACCGAGCCGAGTGAGGTCTGCTGTTGGGGGGAGAGCGGACGCATCCCAGACGCACCTCTACTTCCGCTAGTGACCCAAAGCCGACGACGAGAAGGCTAGGAGCGA
>Ga0307418_1000666_pt1 | contig 10570 bp, 11 predicted proteins | sample SalMarWE160220MG_2_FD_202160 | JGI IMG/M metagenome (GOLD analysis project Ga0307418, IMG submission 202160) | Salt marsh sediment microbial communities from the Plum Island Ecosystem LTER, Massachusetts, United States - WE1602-20 | ecosystem: Environmental > Aquatic > Marine > Intertidal zone >...
AAGGCCGTGCTTCTCCGTCATCTTGGTGATGGCATCAACCACACCCTTTTCCCGGGGATTGAATCCTGCTTCCAGACAGAACGCCGCAATGAGTTTTCGCCATACGTTTCGGGTCTTGGGGTGGATAATTTGCTCATCTACGATACCCAAAAAACGCGGATGCTCCTTCCTGATATTGGCCAGATCCTCCAACTGATCCCGGGTGATCGGTTTCTCAAGGTCGGTCCTTCCACCCCCGCAGATCTCGATCATGTTCCATACAAGGGACACCACCGTTTCGTGCATGGCCAAGTGCCTTTTGAACGCTTCCGAAGGCCTGATGGCATTGATAATTTCCTTGGCCTGATTTTTCAGGGTAAAAGAATCAGAGGTCAGCTTGTTCAGCTTTTCCTTATCGGTTTCCACCTTCTGCTCAAAGTCAATCAGATCAATCTTGATCGACAGATCCCTGAGTCGTTGGGTATCCATGGATGGCAGAAATGGGCTATGGATGATGCTTACGTCGATCGGTGCTCTTCCTGGTTCACAGACGGCCTTGATCCAACGCTTGATACGTTCATCGCGGGTGTCCAGCTCACACCAGAGCGCGGTCGCCTCCAGAATGGAGAAAGACTTCCTCCCCTGGGCGATACCAATCTGTATTTCAATCGTGTCTACATCCGACATGCGACCCCCAGCGCGATCCTAGTGATCATAGCCCAGAGTAGGAGCAGAGCTTATAAGTTGGCCAAGCGTGGGGATAGCGGATTCTGGCCACATCCATGGTTGCTAGAAGGTTGCGATGTGTTGATCCACCTGGCGGGCCAACTGGCGTAGGGCGGGAGAAACGCGTACCGGATAGGCCGGCCTGCTCTTCAGGTGTCGCAAATGATCGGGTAGCCGCACCAGTTGTGCCGCGGCATGGCTGCGCAGTTCGGCCAGGTCCGGGTATGGCGCCAGCAGCTTTCCGTCCCGCATGTAGGGGCGAATCAGTGGCTCGCCATCCTGTACATCGCCGTCCACAGTCAGGATATCCTCGTGCATGGTTCCGTTGTAACGCCGGTATACCTGTTTGCTGCCGGGCCAGGTGGCCTTGCCCTCGGAGATCTTGCGGCGCGGCACGCCGGCGTATTCCTGCAGCTTGTAAGCGCAATCGAGGCAGGGCGCATCGCTGGAGGTGTCCATGCGTGTGCCGATGCCGAAGCCGTCGATCGGTGCTTCTCTGGCAGCGATATCCTGCAACTGGTATTCATCCAGATTGCCGCTGGCGAAGATGCGTACGTCGTGCAAACCGCCATCGTCGAGGATGCGGCGTACCTTGAACGCGTGCTCGGCAAGATCTCCGGAGTCCAGGCGCACGGACTGGATGCGGATGCCCTCGCGGGCCAGCACGGGCGCCAGGCTGATGATGCGGGCGGCCGCCCTTTCCGTATCGTAGGTGTCGATCAGCAGCACGACGTTGTCCCGGTGACTGCGGGCGAAATGCAGGAAGGCCTCGTTCTCGTTGTCATGGGCCAGGATGTAGGAGTGGGCCATGGTGCCGTAGAGTGGGATGTCCCAGCGGGCGCCGGCCAGCACCGTGGCGGTTCCGCCGAAGCCGGCGAGGTAGCTGGCGCGCGCTGCCATCAGACCTGCCTGGGCCTCGTGTGCCCGCCTGAGGCCGAAATCCACGAGCAGTTTCCCGGGCGCTGCCAGCACCATACGCGCCGCCTTGGAGGCGATCAGGCACTGGAAATGCAGGATATTGATCAGGCGCGTCTCGACCAGTTGCGCCACAGGCAAGGGGGCGGTGATGCGCAGCACCGGTTCGTTGGCGTAGAACACCGTTCCCTCGGGCATGGCGTCCACATCGCCGACAAAACGCAGCCTGGCCAGTGAATCGACGAAATCGCGGGAGAAGCGGCCGCAACCGGTCAGCCAGGAAAGCTCCTCATCGGTGAAACGAAGCTGCTGCAGGAATGCCAGCGCCTGCTCAAGACCGGCGGCCATCAAGAATCCACGCTGGCGCGGTAGCCGGCGTACGAAGAACTCGAATACCGCCGTGTCGTTCATGCCGCGATCGAGATAGCTCTGCATCATCGTGAACTGGTACAAATCGGCGAGCAGGGGATTGTGCACCGACGGCCTCATGCCAGATTTCCCAGCGTCACCGGCATGGCTCCGGCCGCCTGCATGCGCGCGATGGCGCGCTCGCCATCGCCCGGCTCGACATCGACGGCGCGGATGGCATCGGTCAGCAGGTGCACGCGGTAGCCGAGCTTCAACGCATCCAGCACCGTGTTCAGCACGCAATAGTCGGTGGCCAGGCCACCGATATGGACCTGCCGGATTCCTCGTTGCTTCAGTGTGCTATCCAGTGTCGTCCCATCGAATCCGGAGTAGGCATCCGCCTCGGGTGTGTCGGCCTTGGAGACGATGATCGTTTCCGGCGGCAGGTGCAACGCGTCGGCAAAGCCGGCGCCGGCGGAGCCGGCGATGCAGTGCGGTGGCCAAGGCCCGCCCTGCGCCGCAAACGAGCAGTGATCGGCCGGGTGCCAGTCGCGCGTGGCGAATATCGGTCTTTGCTGGTGGGCGAATGCCTCGATATAGCGATTCAGCATCGGCACGACCGCATCGCCATCGGGCACACCGAGGGCGCCGCCGGGAAGGAAATCGCGCTGGACATCGACCAGGATCAGAGCGCTGCGCGCAAACGGGTGTTCCATGGCAAACTCCTGCCCCGGGTACATAGTGCAATCGGCATGGCGCAGCAAGTGTGCGCAGGCGCAGGCTGGCGCAGGGTTCAGGTACTGGGACGAATCGGAACGCGGTAACTGCGGTTGCAGTATTCGCAGCTGATGGTGATCTGGCCCTGCGCATCGGCCAGCGAAGCCAGTTCGTCCTGCGACAGATAGCGCAACGCCTCGACCATCGATTCCTCGCTGCAACGGCACTGGTAGCGGTATGGCACACGCTCCACCACCTTGCAGCCGAGATCGGCAAAGCCGGCCAGAATGGTGTCGGCATCACCCGCCTCGAGCGTCTGCGAAGGGATGGCGGCCATCGCCTGTACTGCCCTGAACCAGTGTTCGTCGTCGCAGCCGGGCATCGCTTCGATCAGCAGGCCGGTGGTGCCGACCAGCGCCACGTCGGCATGTATCTGTACCGACTGCCCGAGGTAATGGACCAGATGATCGGCCAGATGATCCGAGTCGTGTTCGATGGTCGAGATGTAAGGGTGGCCGATACCCAGGTCGCGCACGGTGGAAAGCAGCACCGGACGTCCGAGCCAGGCCGTCATGGCATCTGTGCCGGTGTGCATCATGGCGCCATCCTCCCGCCAGATCATGTAGCCGCGGACCGTACTGTGGCCCGCCTCAGCCAGGATGCGCACCAGCGGGGACGTTTTCTGCTCGGGTCGGGCATCCAGCTGCAATACCTGGCGGATGCCGCCCTTGCTGATACTCAGCAGCAGCACCGAGGCGACCAGAACCCTGCCGAACAATTCCGCCGGCGCGCCAGCAAGGCCATGGACGCGAGCGCCTTCCTCGGCGACGGCCCTGCCACTGAGCACGGCACCGCGGGTGTAGGCGCCGGGCAGCAGAAAGCGGGTCAGGATGCTGGAATCTGCGTGCTCAGCCATAGGCGGGCCTCGGTCAAAGACGTGAAGCAGCGGCTGGCACCTGCCGCCTCGAGTTCGGTGCAGGTAAAGGCATGGGCCAGCCCGAGGGCGGTGCAACCCGCACGCACGGCCGCCTGCATGTCGGCGGTGCCGTCACCGATCATCACGGCCTCGGCCGGATTGATCCCCATGCATTCACAGGCCAGGTGCAATGTATGGGGATCGGGTTTCTGCGCCCGTCCCTCCGTCAGCCCGATCACATAGTCGATCCACGGTGTCCACGCCAGATGCGTGAGCTGCAACTCGGCTCTCGATTGCGATTTGCTGGTGACGATGGCCACGGAAAGGCCTGCCGTCTTTGCCCATTGCAGCATCGCCTTCGCCCCGGGCATCGGCGTCAGTTCATACATGCGTTCATCGTGGAATTGCAGGTACAGGTGAACCGCCTCATCAAAGCGATTCCCGAACAGGGTGCGGATGCTCGCTTCTCCACGACCGGTATGACGCCGGATATCCGCCTCATTCATCTCGGTCAGGCCCAGGGCGGCCAGCGTGCGATTCAGGGCGTAGACGATGGGGACGAAGGCATCGACAAGCGTTCCGTCCATGTCAAACAGGATGGCGCGGATCGCACTCATGCGCTCATGCTCCGGAATTGTGCGATCATGGCCCGGCGCAGGTTCAGGGTAAGTGGCCCGGGGTGACCGTTGCCGATGTCCTGTCCGTCCACGCGGCATACCGGCGCCAGGGCGTAAAGCGTGCTCGTCATCATGCATTCGGAAAGCTTCGGCTCCGCCAGCCGCCACGGACGCTCCTCAACGCGAATGCCGGCGTGGCTCGCCTGACGCAACGCCATCTCCCGCGTGATGCCGCCAAGCACATGCCGATCCAGTGGATGGGTAACGAGTGCACCGTCGATGATGGCCAGAACGTTCGTGGCCGCTCCCTCAAGGACATGGCCATCGGTGTCGGTCCAGAAGCCTTCCTCCGCTCCACGGCGCACCGCTTCCTGCCTTCCCATGACGCTGGCGAGCAGGGCGGTGGTCTTGATATCGCATCGCTCCCAGCGGAAATCGCGCAGGGTGATGGCCGAATACTCCGGCGCCTGCTCCGGCGGGAAAGGCAGGCCTCGGCAGGTGATGACCAGCGTAGGCCTGATTGCGTCGGGGATGCGCAGCGCGCGTGGCGCGGCACCGCGAGTCACCTGCACATAGACCGAGGCATTGCGAAAGGGGTTGCGGCGGCAGGTTTCCCCGATCAGTTCCGCCAGTTTATCCGCCGGGCATGGCATGGACATGTCAATAGCCGTGCAGGAGGCCTGCAGGCGCCGCAGATGCGCCGGCAGGTCGAGAAAGACGCCGCCGTAGCAGGCGATGACCTCGTAGACACTGTCCGCAAACTGGAATCCGCGGTCTTCGACATGCACATACGCCCGGTCGAGTGGCACGAAGCTGCCGTTGACATAGGCGATGAGGGATGACACTGCGCCGGATTCGTTATTCTTTGGTTTGCGCCGCCTGATCGCTGGCATGCCACCACAGGCGCAGGGCGTCCCATTTGCGGCCGATCCAGGAGGCCCGGGCCACGCCGCTGTTCGCTTCCATGGCGACACTGCCCAGCACCTGTGCTTTGTCCTTGCCCGGAATCTTGGCGACGGCCTCGATGGTGCCGAGGATCTGTCCCTTGGCGATCGGGGCCCTGAGCGGTGCCTGATAGTGCAGGTGGAACTTGACGTATCTCTCTAAGCCCCGGGGGACACTGATCCACATGGGTTTCTCAGGAACAAGCCAGAGCTCATCCTTTTTGCCGTCGTAGACCGCCACCTCACGCCGGATGTCATGCTCGGCCGGACGCATGGTCACGAAGTTGCGGAAGGCAAAGTCCAGGATGGCCCTGGACTGCTGGGCGCGTGCTTCTTTGGAATCGGTGCCGAACACCGCGGTGACGAAACGGGTGTTGCCCTTTTGCGCCGAGGTGACTTGGCAGTAGCCGGCGGCATCGGTGTGGCCGGTCTTGATGCCATCGACAAGCGGATCCCGCCACAGCAGCAGATTGCGGTTGGACTGGGTGATGTTGTCAAAGGTGTAGCTGTGTTCCTTGAACAGCGGGTAGTACTGGGGGAAATCGCGCCACAGGGCGACGCCGAGACGGGCCATGTCCAGGGCCGAGCTGTAGTGATCGGCGATGGGGTAGCCGGTGGTGTCGGCGAAGTGCGTGTGCGTCATGCCCAGTTCCTTGGCCTTGGCGTTCATGCGGCTGACGAAGGCGGCCTCGGTGCCGGCGATGTATTGGGTCAGGGCAATGACGGCATCGTTGCCGGAGTCGGTGGAGATGCCGTGCAACAGCTGGTTGACGGTCGGGTGCATGCTCGGATCGATGAACATTTTGCTGCCGCCCATGTGCCAAGCCTTCTTGCTGACCGGCACATGGTCGTTCAGGCCGATGCGCCCCGTTTTGAGATCCTCGAAGGCCAGATACAGGGTCATCAGCTTGGTCAGGCTGGCCGGGGGCAATTGTTCGTTCGGATTATCACTGGCGAGCACCTGGCCGGAACGCGCATCGATCAGCACCCATGACTTGGCGGCGATATGCGGCGGCTGGGGCCACCATGCGGCCTGAGCTCCGGAGGCCATCGCCAACAGGGAAGAAATGAGCAACGTCATTGACCAAAGGCGTTTTACCATATCCAGTCCTCCTCGGGGTTGGCATGCCACGCGATGGGCTCGGGCCATGCCGGTGGATCAAGTGAGAGTGTTTGCGCATGCAACATCATACGCGGATGTGGGTGGCCGCCGTAACGGCTGTCACCAAGCAAGGGGCATCCTAGCGCCGCCAGATGCACGCGCAATTGGTGTGTGCGTCCGGTGTGTGGCACCAGGCGCAGCAGTGCGCGCGCGTCGCGCCGCTCGATGACCTCGGCTTCGGTGTCGCAGGGGCGGCCGTCTTCCTGCACCGCATAACGGCCGCGGGCATCGCGCCGGCTGCCGATGGGCAGGGTGATATGCTGGCTTTGCCAGTCCGGTGCCGGTTCGACGACACCCAGATACGCTTTTTTAACCGACGAGGCCCAATGCCGCTGCAGGCGCTGCAGACATGCCGAATCGGTCGCGAACAGCATCAGCCCGGAGGTGCCGCGATCCAGGCGGTGCACGGGCCGGACATCGGTGGTTTTGCGTCCGAGGTGCATCGCCAGTTCCGTCGGCAGGGTGCCACGGCTGCGGTGCAGCGCCTCCTGGGCATATTGGCCGCTTTTCTTGTGCAGCAGCATCAGCGGTCCTTGCGACCAGATGATTTGTTCCGGACAAAATGGCACCAGGTGTTCTCCGTCCAGGCAGACGATGCGCAGGTGATCCTCGGCACGTACAATGCGACCAGATGTCCGGCATCGCTGCCGGTTCAGATAGACGCCGCCGTCCTCGATGGCTTTGCGAATGCGCCGCCGGGACATCGGCACGCACTCCGCCAGCACCACGTCCAGGCGCTTGCCGTCTCCCGCAGACGGCACTGTCAGCATCAGGTCATGAAAATCAGCGGCGGAAGTGGGCAAGATGGCCAAGGACCTCGTCGTGGCTATGACAGACACGCACGCTGTCGAAGGCGTGTCCGACCGACAGAAACAACTGCTTTTGCAGCACCTGCAGCACCGGCTCCCACATGCGGCCAAAGACCATCAGCGGGCGCGCCTCGAGCACGCGGATGGCCAATAAATCCCAGGTCATGGCCAGTTCCGCCAGGGTGCCGAGCCCCCCCGGAAGTACCAGATAGGCCTCGGCTTCCTCGATCATCGTCTGCATGCGTTCGAAAAAGTTCCGTGCCCGTACCTCCTCGTGCAGGCTGCTGCCCGGTGGTGTCGGGAAACGATCGAGCGTCACACCCCGGATGTGGCCACCACCGGCACGCATGCCCTCGGAAAACGCAGCCATCATCCCCTGGTGCCCACCGGTGATGCCGTCCCAGCCGGATGCGGCCAGCCGCGTGGCAAGATCCCGCACATCGGCGTATTCGGGAGCGTCAGCGGTGGTGCGAGAGGAGCCGAAGGCAGCGATGCGTTTGCGCCGCTCCATGCTATTCGATGACCACGATGGCATCCTTAATGCCGAGGGATTGCAGAGACATCACCGTCTTTTCGATCTGGTGCACGTCCTCAAAGGGGCCGATTCGCACCTTGTACAGGCGTGCGGTACCGTTGCCGGCGCTGTATACGGCGATATCGCGGTATTCATCAGCCAGGGCATGGCTGAGCCGGTTGGCGTTGTCGATCGAGGCGAAGGCACCCAGTTGCACGTACAGTGCTCCCGACGGATGCGAGGGAATTACCTTGCCGGCAGCGAGGTGCGGTGCAGGCGTCGGCACAGGTGCAGCCGGGTGCGGCAGAGGAGGAGCTGGAGTCGCAGCCGGCGCCAGGTGCCGCGACCTGGTGTGCAGTGGCTCATCTTTCAGCCCGGCCAGCGCCTGCACGCGCACACGCGCCGTCCCATTCTTGGCAAAGCCAAGCTCCTCGGCAGCGGCATAGGAAAGGTCGATCAGCCGGTTCTTGACGAAAGGGCCGCGATCATTGACCCGCACCACCACCTGGCGGCCGTTTTCCAGATTGGTGACACGCACGAGGGTAGGCAGGGGTAGCGTGGGATGGGCGGCCGACATGGCGTGCATATCGTACCATTCGCCGTCGGCGGTACGCCCACCGTTGAAATCCGGACCATACCAGGAGGCGATACCGGTTCGATCATAGCCATAGGCGCTGGCCAGCGGATAATAGGTACGTCCATTCACGGTATACGGCCTGCCGGTCTTGGCGTGTCCGCCGGCACCGGACGGCAGTGAGGATAGCTGATGCCGGTAGCCCGAGGTGGTGCTGCAGGCGGCCAGGGCGGTGGCCGCGAACGCGAACAGAAGCAGACGGACGCCGTTCACAGGCCGGTGCCGCATGGGCCGCAGCCCATCAGGTGGGCGAGTTCCGTGGTGGCCATGGCGTAATTATAGGACCGGTTCCAGCGGGTGATGACGTAGAAATTATGACTGACCACGGCGGTGCGATCATGATCGCCCGGGCGCATCGTGATCAACGCCGCCGCATCCGTCTTGTGCCACGAGGCGGGGAGCTTCTCCAGGCCCTCGGCATACATTTTTTGCAAGGATTGCCAGTCCTGCATCTCCTTGCTCCGCTGTGCCAGCAATGCCTTGCTTACCGGTTCATGCGAGAGCCAGCGCGCCACCGGCAGGTGCGGCTGCCAGCCGTTCTTGTGAAAATAGTTGGCGACGCTGAAAATGATGTCCCGTGGCGAATGCCAGACATCGCGGCGACCGTCGCCATTACCGTCGACCGCATAGCTCATATAGGACGATGGGATGAACTGGGGCACACCGAATGCTCCGGCGTAGGATCCGATGATGCTGGTCGGGTCCAGATTCTCCGCATGGCAAAGCTTCAGGTAATCGCCGAGCTGTTTGCGAAAGAAATCGGCGCGGCGCGGATAGCCGGTAGCCAGGGTGTAGAGCGAATCAAGTACGCGATCCTTTCCCTGCCGTTCTCCGAAATGCGTCTCGATGGCAAGAATGGCTGCGATGACTTCCGGTTCGACACCGTAGCGCTTCCATGCCGCGCGAAAGATGGCACGATGTTTATGCAGATACTGGCGGCCGAGTTCCGCCAGCTTTTTGCGCACGAACAGTGGCCGGTATTCGGCATACGGCCTGGCTTCGTATGGGGTTTCCATGCGAATGATCACGCTGGGCTCAAAACGGGCACTGTCGAGGGCCGGACGCAGGTCTGTCGCGCTCAGGCCGGTCTCCGATTGCAGCAGTTGCAGCAGCTTGCCCTTGCTGACGAGGGGGACTGGCGTGGCGCTCGTAGTGGCCGCGGCTGGTGATGCCGTACACCAGGCCGGGGCAGGAAAAACGTATGCCAGCAGCATGCCGATACACGCCACTGCCAGTTGCCAGCGCCAACCGGGATCAGGGATCGCCTGCCTGGTACGATCAACCATATGAATAAGCCTACCTTGAGGAGAAGGAAATCGGTAGGGGAGAGGTGCGAGGTGTGCGCGCAGGCGTCAAAACACGAATTCGCGCTTTTCGGGCAGTCCTTCGATGTCCTGCAGCAGGGTCTCCAGCAGGGCCGTTTTTTGCCAGACGGTGCCGGTACGCCGCATGTGTACCAGGGAAACGACAGGATTGGTGCCGATAAAGGCAACCATCTGTCCGTGATCATGCAGCAGGGCGGTCAAATGCTCCGGAATTTCGGGAATGGCAGCGCCGATGACGATGGCATCGAAGGGATGGGCCAGCTCCTTGTGCCGCTTCATTTCCTCAGGGAGCATGGCATTGACATGCAGGATTGCGGCATTGGTGACACCGTGCCTGCGGATGTTTTCGTCAGCCATGTCGGCCAGTTCCTTATGAAGCTCGCAGGCCACAACTTCGCCGGCCTTCATGGCGAGCAGGCTGGTCAGATATCCCGTACCGGCCCCGATTTCGAGTACACGCTCATGCCCCTGCAGGGACAGACTTTGCAGGATACTCGCCTCCTGTAGCGGGCTGAGCATTTCCTGGCCGCAAGGGAGGGGAACACGACCCTCCATGTAGGCCAGGCTACGGATGTCTTCGGGCAGGAATTCCTCGCGTGGCATGGTTTCCAGCAGTTCCAGAATCGTGGTGTCCAGGATCTTGCAGCATCGAATCTGGTTGTCGACCATGTTCCGACGCGCGGTCTGAAAATCAATGATGTTGTGCCCGTTCATAGATATCCCTCATCCCCTGAAACCATCAAATCGGTGCCCGACCGGGCAGAGGTAAAGCCTGATGCAGACAGGCCAGCCTGACAAGCATCATTACAGCTCTTGTCTCGGCCACCGTATCCAGATGCGCGCCGGGTATACCCAGGCGGACACGGTTCATGGGCGATGGCTGATGCCTTACGGTGTCGATGTGGTCGTAGATGCAGATGCGGATGCAGGCTTGGGTGCAGGCTTGGGTGCAGGCTTGGGTGCA
>Ga0307418_1000667_pt1 | contig 10565 bp, 7 predicted proteins | sample SalMarWE160220MG_2_FD_202160 | JGI IMG/M metagenome (GOLD analysis project Ga0307418, IMG submission 202160) | Salt marsh sediment microbial communities from the Plum Island Ecosystem LTER, Massachusetts, United States - WE1602-20 | ecosystem: Environmental > Aquatic > Marine > Intertidal zone >...
CCGACCACACAGCTCGATCGGCGGCCACCCACCAATCAGCCGCGTCTCACAGGTCCGTGGGTCCCACATCTAGACGGGAGAGCCGTGGCCTGCGCCAGACCGCTGCGCGACCGGGCGCTCGCTTGCGCGAGCGTCCTCTCGCCTGAGCTCAGTGACTCCGGATGGCCTGGGTTCTGAGTTGGTAGTAGCCGTGGCGGTTGCGCCGGAATCGCTGATCAGGGCCGCGTGTGTGAGCTGAGAGGGCGTCCTTGACGGATGAGTAGGCGACATGCGCGCCGAACAACTCTTCGACGGCCGTGTGGATGTCGCGGACACGCATCGGTTCAGCCGCGGTCGCGAGGAGGCTGGTGACCGCCGCCAGGATGGATCCCTGGCGACGCGAGATGCCCTTTGAGGGCCGGTTCGGGCCACTCTCGCGGCCAAGAGCCTCGCTCTTGACCGCTTCCAACCCCTCTAGATGCAGGTCTTTATGGCTTTGAAGGGGGTTCGAGAGTGCCCCGTTTAGTTCCATTCCGGGGAGTACTGAGGTGGCAGGTACGAACCCCGCGTGGCCGTGACGTGCGCTGGGTGGGCCGCTAGGAACGCCTGACCCGCCGCTGTAGGGTCGCGCTGATGGGCGAGGAGGTCGAGCGCAGGCTGGCCGCCGTGATGTTCACGGACATGGTCGGCTACACGGCCTTGATGCAAATCGACGAGGGCCGCGCGATCGAGAAGCGCGACCGGTTCGTGGACGCGCTCGAGCGCCAGCACGAGGCAGCTGGAGGAACGATCGTGCAGCGCCTCGGTGACGGCAGCCTTTCGATGTTTCCGAGCGCGCTCGCCGCCGTTCGAGCCGGTGTGGCGATGCAGCGCGAGCTGGCGCCCGCTGACATTCCTGTACGGATCGGGATCCACGTCGGCGATGTGCTCGTCGAGCCCGAGCGGCTGACCGGCGACGCGGTCAACGTCGCCGCGCGGGTCGAGTCGTTCGCCGTTCCGGGGTCTGTCTTCCTGTCCGACAGCGCCTACGAGCAGGTCAGGAACCAGTCCGACCTCGACGTGACCTCGCTAGGCTCGTTCCGGCTCAAGAACGTCGGCCGGCCCCTCGATCTCTATGCGATCGCGGGTCCCGGGCTCGTCGTGCCGGACCGCTCGACCCTCGAAGGGAAGGGCGACGCCGTCGTCGCGATCCGGGCCACCATGCCTCAGCCGAGCTCCGTCCTCCTCGGTCGCGACCGGGAGCTCGCCGAGCTCGCCGACCTCGTTCGCCGGCACCGGGTAGTGACGGTGACGGGGCCGGGCGGCGTCGGCAAGACGCGTCTCGTGACTGAGCTCGGCCATCAGCTCGGGCCGGAGTTTCCGGATGGTGTCGCCTTCGTCGGCCTCGCGGACGTGACCGAGGCTACGGAGTTCCTGCCCGCCCTCGCCGCCGCGCTTGACGTGAAGGAGGCGGAGGAGCGCTCCGTCCTCGACGGCATCGTCGCGCTCGTCGCCGAGCGGGAGGTTCTGCTCGTGCTCGACAACCTCGAGCAGATCGTCGCGGCTGCCCCCGACGTGGCGGAGCTCGTTCGCCGCTGTCCGGAGTTGCGGATCGTGGCCACGAGCCGGATCCCGCTTCGGATCGCCGTGGAGGGCCTCTACCCGGTCGGTCCGCTGCCCCCCGACGACGCCGTTGCGCTCTTCGCGGCCCGTGCGCGAGCGGTGAACCCTGCCTTCCGCACTGAGGAGCACGGGAAGGCCGTCGGCGAGATCTGCCGACGTCTTGACGGGCTTCCGCTCGCGCTCGAGCTGGCTGCTGCGCGGCTGCGCCTGCTCGGGCCGGAAGGCCTGCACGACCGCCTCGACCACGCGCTCGAGCTGCTGACGTCAGGAGCGCGCGACAGCCACGAGCGCCACCAGACACTGCGGGCGACGATCGACTGGAGTTACTCGTTGCTCGACGAGGCGGAGCGGCGCGTCTTTCGCTGCCTCGCCGTCTTCGCCGGCGGCTGCACGTTCGAGGATGCCGAGGCGGTCACCGGCGCGGAGACGCTCGACGAGCTCGAGTCGCTCGTCGACGCTGCCCTCGTGCAGGCCAACGGCCGGCTGCGGATGCTCCAGACGATCGGCGACTTCGCCCGCGAGCAGCTCGAAGCCTCGGACGACGCGGGCGAGATCGCCGGCCGGCACGCACGTCGCTTTGCGCAGGTCGCACGGGAGATCCGCGACGCGATCGAAGGGACTGCGCAGCTCGCCGCCGTCGGACGCGGGATTCGCGAAGAGGAGAACCTCGGCGCTGCGCTCGACACGCTCCTCGCCGCCGCGCGTGCCGGCGATGCCGACAGCCTCGAGCGCGGCCTACAGATGTCCGGCGACCTCTGGATGTACTGGCACATCCGCGGCAAGAACGTCACGGCGCAGGAGTACGCCCGTGCTTTCCTTGCCGCCGACCCGACCAACGCTCCGAGCGTAGGCCGGGCGGCCGCGCTGCTCACAGCCGCGCTCGGCTCCTGGATGACCGGCAAGATCGAGCGCTCAGAGCGGGAATGGCGCGAGGCGTTGCAGGTCGCCAGCGCAGTCGGGGCACGGCGCGAGCTCTGCCTCGCCGCCGCCGGCCAGAGTATGCTCGGGCTGCTCGGCAGGGACGTCGGGGCCGCCCTTTCGTCCGCGAAGCTCGGCATCGAACAGAGTCGCGCTCTAGGGTTCGACTGGGGCCTCGCGCTCGCGCTGAACTTCGACGGGATGCTTCAAGCGGTGGCCGGCGACCAGGGCGCGGCGCAGGCCCGCTTCGTGGAGGCGTTCGAGATCGCGCAGCCACGCGGCGACCTCGAGGGAGTCGGCATGGCCCTCGGCGGCCTCGCTTCCCTGGCCGCTCACCGCGGCAATACGGGCGAGGCGCTCGAGTTCTACGGGCAGTCGCTCGCCGCGTTCGAGGCGGTCGGCGACCGAGGTGAGGAGGCGCGGACGCTCTCCGAGACGGCGTGGACGCACCTCGCGGCCGGCGACACCACCCTCGCCCGCCGGTCCTTCTTCGACTCGGTGCAGGCGCATAGCGACATCGCGAGCGCACGCGGCGTGGGGCACTCGCTCGTCGGGCTCGCAGCCGCCGAGGCCGTCGACGGCAGGCCCGAACGTGCCGCCCAGATCGCTGCGGCGGCGGAGATGCTCGCCGAGCAGGGCGGGATTGTCGTCGTCTACTCCGACGAGACTCCGGGCCGCGAGCTCGTCGAGCGAGCCCGGGAGGCACTCTCTGAAGAGGAGCTGGCGCGCGCCACACAGGCCGGGCGCCGGCTGACGCTCGCGGAAGCGCTCGAGCTCGCTCGGGCCGACGGGGCCGTTTCCGCCTGACAGGAAAGCGAAGGGGCAAGGCGCAGCTCGAGCACCAATGCTTTGAGCCGTCCAAGCGAGGCCGTGTCACTTTGAAGAGGGTTCGAGGTCCGCAGACCGGCGTGCGTCTCGGCGACGTCCCGGATCCGGCTGCTGCACCGTGAGGCCCTCAGACCCAGCTGCGCCCGGCCTCACGCGGGCGCCTCTGCGGAGCACGCAGCGAGCAGCTCGACGAGCACCTCCGCGGCCAGCGCGACGTCGTCGGCGTCCGCGTGTTCCTGCGGGGTGTGGCTCTCGCCGCCCGCGAGCGGAACGAAGAGCAGCGCGGCCGGCACGCGGGCGGCGAGATGCTGCGCGTCGTGGCCGGCGCCCGAGTGCGTCCGCACCGCGGCCGCGTCCCGCCGTCCCGCGGCCGCGAGCGCGGCCTCGACGAGGTCCGCGTCGAGCACGGCGGGCTCGCCGCCGCGCAGAAGACGGCGCTCGACGCGGACGCCGCGCCGGGCGGCGACCTCGTCGCACGCGGCCGCGAACGCCTCCTCGACGGCGGCGATCTCGGCGGCGTCGACGCCGCGGACCTCGAGTCCCAGCACGGCGCGGCCCGGGATCACGCTGACCGCGCCGGGCTCGACGTGCAGCGTCCCCGCCGTCGCCACCGTGGGCGGCCGCGCCCGGCGCGCAGCCCGCTCGAGGGCGAGGACGAGATCGGCCGCGGCGGCGAGCGCGTCGGCACGCGAGGCCATCGCGACCTCGCCGGCATGTCCGGCTCGCCCCTCGACGGCGACCTCGTACCGGTGCGGGACGGCGACCCGCTCGACGACGCCGAGCCGCGCGCCGCGGTCGTGCAGGTCGCCGCGCTGCTCGATGTGCACCTCGACGTGGGCGGCGATCCGCTCCAGCGGCAGCACCTCGATGCGCGGCAGGTCCGCGAGCTCGGCGAGGAAGCCGCGGCGCGCCTCGAGCGCGCTCACGCCGCCGGCATCGTGCAGGTCGGCGATCGCCTCCTCGGCGAGCGCGCCCGTCGCGAGCCGCGAGCCGATCGTGCCGGCCCCGAAGCGCGGCGCTTCCTCGGCCGCGCAGGAGAGGAGCCCCACCCGGCCCGGCAGCGCCTCGGCCGCCTCGAGCGCGAGCACGACGCCGAGCGCGCCGTCGTAGAGGCCGCCGTCGGGGACCGTGTCGAGGTGGGAGCCGGAGGAGAGGAGTCGTCCCTCCGACCCCGCCGGCGGTGCCCACAGGTTGCCGTACGGGTCGAGTGCGGGCTCGAGTCCCGCTTCGCGCGCCCAGCCGGCGACGAGCCGCACCGCCGCGGCCTCCGCCGCCGACCAGGCGGGCCGGTCGGCGCCGCCTCCGGGGCCGTGCGCGATCCGCCAGAGCTCCTCCAGCCGCGCCGCGACGCGCCCGCCGTCAGGTGAGGGCATGGTCCGCCAGGGGCTTGCCCAGCATCGCCTCGACCTCGGGGTAGACGGAGGGGTCCCGTACCCCGTCGCCGGTCGGGATCTTCGAGCGGTGTGCGTGCAGCACGGCGACCTCGTCGCCGTCGGCGAGGTCCTTGATCGCGACCGGCCGCCCGTCGACGAGCGAGAGCGTCGTCAGCACGTCCGGGAAGGTCGCGAGCCGCTCGCCGTCCGACTCTGCGGTGAGGTACTCGTTGACGTAGCCGAGCTCGACGTCGCCGACCGCGAGCGAGCCGATGTCGAACGCGTGCTCGTAGCGCATCTCCTTGCCGTGCACCGGGCCGCGCGCGAGGATCCGCCCGCCCAGCCGCTCGGCGATCGCGTCGATGACCGCGTCGGCGCCGCGCTCCTCGGCGGCGACCATCTTCTCGCCCAGGTCGAGCGCGAGCGAGATCGCCCCGACCGCAGCGTGGTCGCGCAGGTAGCTCGCGCGCACGGGATTGCGGGCCGAGGCGATGAAGCCGCCCGACTGGTCCGAGGCCTCCCGCAGCACGTTCGCGCACAGTGCCACCGGTCCGCGCACGACTGCCTCGAGGTAGCGGCCCTGTGAGCGGTTGCCGCCCGCCACCGACTGCACGGCCGTGTAGCCCGGCTCGGAGGTGAGGCCGATCGAGCCCATCTTCCCCGTCGGGTGCGCGCGCCCGTCGCCGGCGACGTCCAGCACGAGCGTGCCGAGCACGGCCGACTGCACCCAGCCGTTGCACGTCGTCGAGGAGCCGTTCTGCGCGGTCATCGTCCCGACGACCGGCTCGTCGAGCTCCGCGACCAGTAGCTGGAGGGCCCGCACGTAGTCGTGCGGGAGCATCTCCCACGCCGCCGCGCCGGGCGCGCCGATCGCGGTGACGGTGACGACGAGCGCGTCGGGGTCGATCTCGTCGAGAGTGGCGAGCCGCGGCGTCCCGTACGCGACCGCCGTACGGCCCACGAGGTAGCCGTGGTCGACCCAGCCGCCGCCGCCGCAGGCAAGCACCGAGCCGCCCCGGACCGCCGCCTCCACCGCTGTTCCGTCGAGATCGCGCATGTCAGCCCTCCCGCGGGTCTCCGCCCGCCTCGTCGCTTTCGAGTCCCAGCCCGGCCCGCTCGGCCTCCGCGGCCGCCTCCTCGTAGCCGGCGTCCGCATGGCGGAGCACGCCGAGGCCGGTGTCGACGTCGAGCGCCCGCCGCAGCCGCGACGCCGCCCCCGGCGTTCCGTCGGCGACGACCGTGACGCCCGCGCTGAGCGAGTAGCCGGCGTAGCCGCCTCCGCCCGCGTGGATGACGACGAGGTCGGCCATCGAGGAGGTCAGGAGCAGCGCGTCCAGCACCGGCCAGTCGGCGACCGCGTCCGAGCCGTCGCGCATCCGCTCGCTGATGATGAACGGGTGCGTCATCGCCCCTGCGTCCATGTGGTCGCGCGTGAACGCGACCGGGCCGGCGAGGCGCCCGTCGGCGACGGCGTCGTTGACCGCGAGCGCGAGCCGGGAGCGCTCGCCGTGGCCGAGCCAGCCGATCCGCGCCGGCAACCCCTGCAGCGGCACGTGCTCCCGCGCTATCTCGATCCACGTCGTGACGCGCTCCTCGCCCGCGAAGAGCTCGAGGCAGAGGTCGTCGATCGCGTCCCGGTCGGCGACCGCGCCGGAGGCGCAGATCCAGCGGAACGGGCCGATGCCGCGGCAGAACAGGGGGCGCAGGTAGCGCTCGGTGAAGATGTCGATCCCGAGCGCGTCCGGCAGGCCCGCCTCGGCCGCCTGGGGGCGGATGTTGTTGCCGTAGTCGAACACGACCGCGCCGCGGCGGCGCAGCTCGAGGAGGGCGCGGACGTGCCGGACGACCGCCTCGCGCCCGCGCGCGACCAGCGCGTCCGGGTCGCTGCCGCGCAGCTCGGCCGCCTCGGCCGCCGAGGTGCCGACGGGCACGTAGCCGTAGCGGAGGTCGTGGGCGGCGGTCAGGTCGGTGACGACGTCGGGGCCGGCGTCCTGCGCGAGCAGCGCCTCGAGCAGCTCGACGGCGTTCGCGGCGACACCGACCGAGAGCGGTGTCCCGGCCGCCGCGGCCTCCCGCGCCCAGGCGATCGCCTGGGCGAGGTCGTCGGTGGCGCGCTCGACGAATCCGTCGCGTCGCCGCTGCTCCAGCTTGTCCGCGTCCACCTCCGCGCAGAGGAGGACGCCGCCGAGGATCGTGACCGCGAGCGGCTGCGCGGAGCCCATGCCACCGAGCCCGGCCGAGACGACGAGCCGTCCCCGCAGCGACCCCGCGAAGTGCTCCCGTGCGACGGCGGCGAAGGTCTCGTAGGTGCCCTGGATCACGCCCTGCGCGCCGATGTACTGCCATGCCGCCGCGGTGAGACCGCCCCAGATCGTCAGCCCCCGGTCCTCGAGGTCGTAGAAGCGCTCCGGCGTCTGCCAGCGGCCGACGAGCACCCCGGTGGACATCACGACCGCGGGCGCGAACGGATGCGTCGGGAAGACCGCCACCGGCTTGCCCGACTGGATCGCGAGCGTCTGCCCGTCGCGCAGCGAGGCGAGCGCGGCCACGATCCGCTCGTAGCTCTCCCAGTCGCGCACGGCCTTCGCGTGCCCGGCGTAGACGACGAGGTCGTCCTGGCGCTCCGCGAGCTCGAGCGTGTTCTCGAGCAGGCGCAGGATCGTCTCCTGACGCCAGCCGCGGCAGCGCAGCGCCGGGCCGCGCGCGGCCCTGATGCGGGCTCCGGTCTCAGACACGGGCCACCGCTCTCGCGCGCGCCGACGGCACGAACGTGCCGCGCCCCGCGTCCGCGACGACCTCGCCGTCGCGGACGACGGCCTCGCCGCGGGCGAGCACGTGCCGGACGCGCCCGCGCAGCTCGCGCCCCGCATACGGGCTCCAGCCGGCGCGCGTGACGAGCCGCTCCGGCTCGACGGTCCAGTGCTCGTCCGGGTCGAGCACGACGACGTCGGCGTCGGCGCCGGGCTGGAGCGCGCCCTTTCGCGGCCAGAGGCCGAAGCGGCGCGCGGGCGCCTCGGCCTGCACGCGGGCGAGCAGCGCGAGCGGCAGTCCTCTCGCGCGCACCGCGTCGTGGATCAGCGGCAGCTCGAGCTCGAGCCCGGGCGCGCCCGAGGCGAGCGCGAGGACGTCGTCGCCCCGCTTTCGCGCCGCCGGCCAGCCGACGTGGTCGGAGGAGACGATCTCGAGGTCGCCGCGCGCGAGCGCCGCCCACAGCGCCTCGACCTCTGCCGCCGGTCGCAGCGGTGGGTTGATCTTCGCCTCGCCGCCGCGCCGCTCGAGCTCCGACTCGTCGAGGACGAGGTAGTGCGGGCACGTCTCGGCGCTCACGTCGACGCCGTCTTCGCGGGCGCGCCGGGCGAGCTCGACCCCCCGGCCGACGGTGACGTGGCAGAGGTGGAGGCGCACGCCGGTCGCGCGCGCGAGCTCGAGGCAGCGGCCGATCGCCTCGGTCTCCGCCTCCGGCGGGCGCGAGCGGGCGTGGGCGAGCGGGTCGTGCCGCGCCGCCGCACGCTCCGCCGCGATCAGGGCGCGCACGATCTCGTCGTTCTCGCTGTGGACGCCGGCGAGGCCGCCCGCGGCGGCGATCGCGGCGAAGGCGGCTCGGAGCTGATCGTCCGGGATGCGCGGGAAGCGGACCGGGTCGGTCTCGAACGTGGAGAGCTTGAACGCGCAGGCTCCCGCGCGGACGAGCTCAGGGACGTCCTCGAGCGGGCCGCGCGGCGGCACCGTCGCCCAGAGTGCGACGTCGACGACCGCCTCGCGCTCGACGTCCGCGACCTTCGCGGCGAACGCGTCGGGATCCGCGATCGGGCCCGACGCGTCGTAGGGCATGTCGACGATCGTCGTCACGCCGCCGGCCGCGGCGGCCCTCGTCGTCGACTCGATCCCCTCCTCGGCGGCGCTGCGCGTGTGGACGTGGACGTCGACGAGGCCGGGGAGGACGAGCGCCTCGCCGGCGTCGAGCTCGGCCGCCGCCTCGAGCGGCGCATCGCGCTCGGCGACGGCGACGATGCGACCGCCGGAGACCGCGAGCGCGCCGGGCTCCGGCTCCCGGCCCGGGAGCGCGAGCCGTCCCCGCACGACGAGCTCGAACTGAACCGGGGCGCTCATCCCGACAAACGATAATATGGATCAGCAGATGAGCCAAATCCGCCTCGATCTCTCGAAGAGCGAGAAGAGCGTCGAGCTGACGGGCGACACTCTGACGGTGGACGACGTCGTCGACGTCGCGCGCGGCCGGGCGCGCGTGGAGATCTCCGGCGAGGCGCTGCAGCGCGTGCGCCAGGCGCGGGACGTCGTCGAGCGCGCGCTCGTCGCGGGTACGACCGTCTACGGCCTCAACACCGGGCTCGGCAACCTCTACCGGTACCGCATCCCGCCGGAGGAGCTCGGCAGCTTCTCCTTCGCGACCGTCGCCGACCAGACGTCCTCGTACGGGCGTCCCCTCGCCACCGAGGTCGTGCGCGCGATGATGGTCACGCGCGCCAACAGCATGGCGAAGGCGGGGGTCGGCGTCCGCCGCGAGCTCGTCCAGCTGCTGGTCGCCGCGCTCAACGCCGGCGTCCATCCGATCGTGCGCGGCGTCGGCTCCGTCGGCCAGGGCGACCTCTCCGAGATGTCGGACATCGGCAAGGTGCTGATCGGGATCGGTCGCGCCGAGGTGGACGAGGAGGTGATGTCCGGCGGCGAGGCGCTCGCCGCCGTCGGCCTGGAGCCGATCGAGCTGGCGCCGAAGGAGGCGCTCGCGCTGATCAGCGCCAACGGCGTCACGCTCGGGCGCGGCTCGCTCGTGCTCAGCGACGTGGCCGATCTCGCCGATACGTTCGAGGTCGCCTCGGCGCTCTCGCTCGAGGGCTTCGCCGGCAACCTCTCGATCATCCACCCGGGCGCGGCGCGCCTCCAGCCCCAGATCGGGCTCAACACCGCCGCAGGCCGGCTGCGCGGCCTCCTCGAGGGCTCCTACCTGTGGGAGCCGGGAGCCGCGCGCAACCTCCAGGATCCGCTCTCGTTCCGCTGCATCCCGCGCACCCACGGCGCGCTCTACGACGCGCTCGCGCACGCCCGCTCGACGCTCGAGGCGGAGCTGAACGCTGCAAACGACAACCCGCTCGTCCTGATCGACGAGGGCGCGATCGTCTCGGTCGGCAACTTCGACGTCGTCGGCCTGGCGATGGTGTTCGACCTGCTGCGCCTGGCGATCGCGAACGCGGTCAAGGTCGCGAACGAGCGGGTGCAGAAGCTGCTCTGGAACCACTTCAGCGACCTGCCGAGTGGGCTCGCGTTCCAGCAGGACGCGACGAACGGCCTCAAGCCGATGGGCCGCTGGTGCGCGGCGCTCGCCGCCGAGGCGCGATCGCTCGCGAACCCCGTCTCGCTCGACTACGCCGGCCAGGTCGCCGAGGGGATCGAGGACCACGCGAGCATGGCGCCGCTCACGGTGCGGCGGACGTACGAGCTCGTCTCGGTCGCCCACCGCGTGATCGCCCACGAGCTCATGATCGCCGCGCAGGCGGTCGACCTCCGCGACGGCGGGCCGCTCGGACGCGGCACCGGAACCGCCCACAAGCTCGTGCGCGAGCACGTGCCGATGCTCCGCGACGCCGCCGACTGGGACCCCGACATCGAGGGGTTCGTGGAGGCGGTGGCGAACGGCGAGCTGAGCGGGCGCGTCGCCGCCCGCGCCGGCGAGCGGCAGGAGCTGTCGCAGCACGAGGGCCCCGGCTTGCTGACGGAGGCCGAGCTGGCCGAGCTCGACCGGGCGGCCGCGGAGCTGAGCGACATCGACGAGGCCGCCGCCGAGCACGCCGACCGGTCATGAGCGCCGTCCGCACCGCCGGCGACCGCACGGGTCAGACGGTCGACCGG
>Ga0307418_1000668_pt1 | contig 10564 bp, 9 predicted proteins | sample SalMarWE160220MG_2_FD_202160 | JGI IMG/M metagenome (GOLD analysis project Ga0307418, IMG submission 202160) | Salt marsh sediment microbial communities from the Plum Island Ecosystem LTER, Massachusetts, United States - WE1602-20 | ecosystem: Environmental > Aquatic > Marine > Intertidal zone >...
CAATGATTTAGTTATGCTCAGGTCAGGAGACCTGAGCTACGGCGTACTCATTCAGTTTGGTTACTTCCTCAAACCCTGCAAAAAATTATGAAATTGCAGGAATAAAGTTTTATTTTTTTTCTGTGGAAAATGAGAGTGGGAATCGGCGGGCATATATCCGGGTATCCTCTTGAGTTAATATTGTTACCCTTATGGAGGAATAATAATTTGTAAAGAGGGATGCAGATTGAGACGCCCCGTTTTTCCGGGACGCCTCAGCAAAAAATTATTGCAACGGATGAAGATTTAATTCTTTTATCCCGGCGTATAATTCGTCATCGGATAATTCGTGGTCTTCGAGCTTTCCGTCAAAGTAATCCTGGTAAGCAGACATATCGAAATATCCGTGTCCGGAAAGATTGAATAAAATTGTTTTTGATTTTCCTTCCTTTTTCGCTTGTTCAGCCTCTCTGATAACCTGTGCAATTCCATGTGTTGTCTCAGGAGCAGGAATAATTCCCTCAGCGTTCGCAAATTTTACCCCTGCCTCAAAACATTCAAGTTGGTGCAGCGCTTTTGCTTCTATCAATTTATCTTTTAAGAGTTGACTAATGATAACTCCTGCGCCGTGGTATCTAAGTCCACCCGCGTGGATTGGAGCGGGGACAAAAGTATGCCCAAGCGTGTACATAGGAAGAAGCGGAGTTAATCCGACAGAATCGCCAAAGTCATATCTAAACTCACCCCTTGTTAATTTTGGACACGATGCGGGCTCCACGGCAATGCACCTGATATTTTTGCCTTCTGCAAGATTGTATCTTAAAAATGGAAATGATATTCCGGCAAAATTGGAACCACCTCCAAACGGCGCGATAATAATATCAGGAAAATCCCCAGCCTTCTCGAATTGTTTTATTGCTTCCTGCCCAATTACTGTTTGGTGCATTAAAACATGATTAAGCACACTGCCGAGAGAATATTTTGTATCCTCATTTGTAGCTGCTCTTTCAACGGCTTCTGAAATTGCTATCCCAAGGCTTCCGGGAGAATTGGGGTCCTCGCTCAGAATTTTTTTACCTGCTTCTGTTATGTTTGTAGGAGAAGAAAAAACGTTGGCTCCCCATGTATTCATCATTAATTTTCTGTATGGCTTCTGCTCATAGCTGACCTTCACCATATAAACTTCAAGCTCTATCCCGAAGACCTGACATGCAAAAGCAAGTGCGCTTCCCCATTGACCGGCGCCGGTTTCGGTGGTTAATCTCTTGACACCTTCTGCTTTATTAAAGTAGGCTTGCGCTACGGCAGTATTTGGTTTGTGCGAACCGGCAGGGCTAACTCCTTCGTTCTTGTAATATATTTTTGCAGGAGTATCCAGAGCTTTTTCCAAGTTGTAAGCTCTGTATAATGGACTCGGACGCCACAATTTATAAACTTCCCGCACTTCATCCGGTATTTCAATGTACCTTTCTTTAGAGACTTCTTGCTTGATTAATTCCATCGGAAAAATCGGCGCTAAGTCTTCAGGACCAATCGGTTGTTTTGTTCCCGGATGTAAAGGAGGCAGCATAGGGTTGGGCATGTCCGCCTGTATGTTATACCAGTGTTCAGGAATTTCGTTTTCCGAAAGAGTGATTTTTTTAATCTTGTCCATTATAGTCCTCCCGTTATATTTTTAAGCCTAAGGCTTATTTGGAAAAGTGTTCTGCCTTGAATAACAAAGTTGCAAATTAATATGATGACCGTTGTGAAACAATAGTAATAATCATTTTTGTCATGTTTGGTTGGGGAGACAACCCGTCGGATCTAAATGTAAAGACGATGCGGTGCATCTTCTCAAATCTTTATTATTTCGGAGTAAAATTAACGTTTAGCTCCTCATACAAAATTGCTATTCCTTTTCTAAAACAATGGCTGATACTTCGGGAGTAGAATTATATCTCATGGGAACAATTGACATTCCCAACCCACGTGTAACAATCATCATCATGCTTCCGAAATGGAACTCCCCTCTCAGTAAAGGTGTCTCTATCATAGTAGGAGATAGGTTTTTAAATGGGAAAAGAAACGTGATTTGTCCGCCGTGTGTATGTCCTGCCAATAAAAGGTTGTAGCCATCTTTTTCTGCTTCTTGTATTGTTTTCATTGATGGCTGATGGGTCACAAGTATTTTCAAGTTTTTTGGATTTAGTTCCTTTGATAGACTATCAACAACATAATCCGGCGTTTTTCTTACATACGTATTAGTGACAAAAGAGATGTCGATGTTTGTACTGTCAACTTTGACTACGGTATCCGCATTATCTATCATCGTTATGCCATGTTGCTTTAATGCTGCCGTGATTTCCCTCAAACTTCTGTTGTAATCGTTTCTGTAAGCCCAAAAATCATGGTCGCCGACGCATGAATACATGCCGTATTTTGATTTTATCTTTCCGAGGTAAACTGCTGCGGTATCAATATATTCCGGACCGGAAGATATCATATCCCCGCCGATTAAAACGAGGTCGGGTTTAGTTTTGTTTACCTTCCCGATAAATTTTTCTAGTCTTTTGCTATCTGTATATTCATCTGCATGTATGTCGGATATAAAAGTTATTCTAAAGTTATTCAATTGTTCGGGCAGGTTTTCGCTTTTGTATTCGTATGGGCTTATTGAGATTGTGTTGTAATCAAATATTACTCTTGCAGGAATGTATAGTATGAAGAAGCCGACTATAATAAGCACATACATAGCCTCGTATCTTTTCAGTTTTTCTTTGTGTTTTTTGTAAAGCGGGTAGATTATGAGTTTAAATAGTTCAAATATTAGTAAAAATAAAATTGATTGAATTGTTAGCAGTACAAAAAACCAGAAAGGATATTCAATTAAGTAATTGAAGAAAGGATTTTCCGGGATTCGTGGATATGGACTTCCACTGATAAGTGTATATAAAAGGAGTCCAAGCAAAAATATGATGAAGAGATTAAAGTAAATAAATAATATTTTTGCTGTTGCACCAACTTTTCGATTGGAGACGTTTTTGAAGGTTCTTTTGAAAGAATTGATCACTTTTTGGTAGAAGTACATTTCTACCAAAACAATCAACACGAGTACGATTGCTATTCTAATGGCGAAGGACATTTAACCTTTAGGATTATGAAAAATGAATTTTAAGATACCAGAAATAAAATAAAAAAAAGAGTTGTTTTACTCCCCCGGTTTGTGTTTGATGTTTTTTATCGTTTCCATCATTCTTTCGTAATGAGAACCTTTCCAGTATATTTTATTACAATTTCGACAATAGTAAAATTCTTGCTGGTATTGTATAACTTTTTCAGGAAGACGGTTAATTACCTTTTCTTTTCCCACTTTTTCCAAAAGAGTGTTACATTCCATGCAACGGGTGAATTCCTTTATTTCATTTTTTAAGTCAAAACGATTTATTATTTCGTCAATTTGTCGTTTTATTTCCATATTCCTTACCCAGTAGCCGTGTGTAACTTCATTCCTCTTCAAAAGTTCCCTGTTTTTTGTCAGAATTGTTCTTTTTTCTTTGAGGGATGTATTGATAATTTTATTTTCGTTGTAATCACTTTTGTAAGCAGCGTCAAAGCCAAGCATTCTCATGTATTTTGAAAGATTTCCCAGTTGGATATCAACAATAAACTTAACGTTTCGTAAAGACTTTGGTCTTAAGTGCTGTATTTCAGAAATATCAAGAGCTTCAAAAACAGGATAAACACTAATATCATCGCCATCATTGACTAGGTAAGAAAAATCGACAGATTTACCATTGACGAGGATTAAATCTATTTCAATATGCGGAACACCGATTGCTTCAATCATGTCTTTTACGGAAGCCCGGTCGATGAATTTGTGTTCAAATCTCGTCTTCTTTTTATCTACAGGGAGAAAGTCATTCAATTCTTCATAGAAACGGAAGAAAGCACTTTTCATTTTTTAAATGATTCGATCTAAAGCATTTCCAAATTGAGAGACAACTCATTTATCTCTTAAACTCGTAGTCTGCTAAAACGGTTTTTATATAATCAAAATCTTCGTCGGTCAAAGGGTTGCCCTGTCCTTCAAGATTGGATTTAACCTGGTTTAAATTTCTAAATCCTGGAATTACAGCCCCCACTGGTTTGTAATGTAGAAGATATTGCAAAGCCATTCTTGCCAGTTCTTCTGTAGTTGTCCCGAATCTTTTTTTTAGTTCCACGAGCTTGGGCCCCAGTTTTTCCAAACCTTCTTTAGAGAATCGGTAGGCATCTTTTCTATGGTCGCCCGCTGCAAATTTTGGTGGATTGTTTTTATCGTATTTGTCCAATAGTAATCCTTGCGCTAGTGGACCAAAAGCTACGAATGAAATTTTGTTTTCGTCTATGAGCTTTCTTGTTAAAGAGGTTTCTGTCAAAATATGGTCATCTAAGGCGCTCGCCGAACTTTGAATAACTTCGGGTTTTACTTTTGGAATAAGTTTTCTGAAATGTTCGTCAGAATAAGCAGACTGCCCGATAATTCTTATCTTGCCTTCTTCTTTTAGTTTATACATCACCTCTACGGCGTCATCTAGATACTCGTAGTTCTCTCCGAAGTTTCCGTGATGGAAGTAATAGATGTCAATATATTCTCTTTTCAAATTGATCAAGGACTGTTCACACTGATGACGAATATGCGCGGGTTCATAAGCATGTTCAGCAGTACCCGGGAACCAGCCAATTTTAGTGGAGATTATGAAATTGTTGGAACGTTTCCACAAAATTCTTGCAAGCATTCTTTCGGCTCTACCGTTGCCGTAAACATCGGCGTTGTCGAAATGTGTGACCCCGTGGTCAATTGCATAATTGACGGCTTCTCTTATTTCGTTCTCGTCAACATTTGCCCAGCCATTTGGGTCTCCATTTACCCAATTCAGTCCGCCCATTGTCCAGCAGCCAAGACTAATTTCCGAAACTTCTATATCTGTTTTCCCAAGTTCTCTGTATTTCATTTAGTTTCCTTTGTATTGGTTTCGATTAGATAGAAAAGTAGTGTTTTAATGAAAATATGACAAATTTATTAAAGATAATGTGAGCAAGCTTTTCTACAACAAGACAACGTCTACGAGGTTGTGTGAGAATAATTGTTCACATTGAGTTTTAAAAAGTATAGCGAGGTCAGAGATTTTCTAATCTATCCCTTTCTGATTTCTTTAATTTACTTGCTACAAGTTCGTATGAGTGATCAACCCATTCCAAGATTAATTTGTCAGGAACGGTGCCGTCGAGTCTGACAGTATTCCAGTGCGTTTTGTTCATGTGATATCCAGGCGTTACCTCTGGATATCTTTCCCTAAGTTCGATTGCATTTTCGGGTGCACATTTCAAATTAATGCTTAATGGAGGAGTTAAACTTGCAATCAAAAAGATTTTACCAAGCACCTTATAAACGGGATTGCCTGTACCAAAAGGCGATTCCTCTGTTACACCTTTTTTCTTTAGACAATGTTCACGGATTATTTCTAAGTCCATAGCGTTTCTTATTCAAAATTAAATTAACTAGATTTCATAGCTTTCACCGTCTCCTTAATGCCTTCTTCGTAGGTGGTGGTTTTAAAATCGAATCTTTTATCAAATTTGGAACTATCGAACAAATAATCAAATTCATTCTGGTAAAGCATTTCATTACTTTCTTTTATTGTTTTGTTAAACATCCCCACCATTCGAAGAACCCAATTTTTTAACACAGTATATTTTGGTGCAACACCGAATTCTTTGGCCGCAATTTCTATGAATTCTTTTCCGGTTAGAGCATTTTTGTCTGTGGGAAGATGCCAGATTTGATTGTAGGCGTCTTCTGTATTTCCTAAAATTGCAGTTGCTTTGGCTGCATCAGTAATATAAGTCATGGAATGTTTTACTTTATTATTTGAAAGCCACATTGCTTTTTTACCTGCTTTGAAGTTGTCTAACACCATTGCGTTCACAAAGCTCAAAGCATTTAAGCCGTAAAAATCTGCTGCTCTTACAATCATTCCCTTTAAGCTTCCGTTTTTGATTTCGTCCATTAACATGTTTGCAATTTTCGCCCTAACTTTTCCTTTTTCACTTATAGGTTTGTACGGTGTATCTTCTTTCATCCAGCCGTCTACTTTTCCGTAAGAATATACATTATCGAAAAAAACTAATTTTGAATTATATTTTTCACATGCGTCAATTGCGTTTTGCATTATAATTGGCCAGAACTTTCTCCAAACATTTATATCGTATTTTAATCCGACAGTTAAATAAACAACGTTTGAATTTTCAACTGCTTTTAGAGTCTGTTCACGGTTTGTTATATCAGCTGGGAAAATTTCGTCTGACGGGTTTATCTTTTTCGGGTTTCTGCTAACTAATCTTATTTTGTCTGTGTATTTAGGAAGATATTCGGAAAGGCCTTTACCTATAACCCCGTTTGAACCTAATATTGTTTGCATTGTATCTCCATTTTATTAAAAATAAATGATATTCTCGAACAAACCTGCCTGTGGGCAGGGGCGCCAAGTAGCAAAAGTAAATCAATTTATTAACGGTTATTATCTATCCACTTAGCAACATCTTTAGCAAAATAGGTTAAGAATATGTCAGCACCAGCCCGTTTAATTGACGTTAAGGTTTCAAGCATAACTCTTTCTTCATCAATCCAGCCATTTAATGCAGCCGCTTTTATCATAGAATATTCGCCGCTTACCTGGTAAGCTGCTGTAGGCATGCCGAATTTTTGTTTGGCTCTGTAAATTACATCGAGATAATGTCCGGCAGGTTTAACCATTATAATATCGGCACCTTCATCTACATCTGTTTCAATTTCTCTCATTGCTTCATCTGCGTTTGCAATATCCATTTGGTGAGACCTTCTATCACCAAACGCAGGGGCAGATTCCGCAGCATCTCTAAAAGGTCCGTAAAAACCGGAGGCGTATTTAGCAGCGTAGCTCATTATTGGGGTTTTTTCAAATCCGTTGTTATCCAACCCATTTCTAATTGCCCCGATTCTTCCATCCATCATATCGGATGGTGCAACAATGTCGGCGCCTGCTTCCACGTGAGATAGTGCCTCTTTCACCAATAACTCAACGGATTCATCATTTAGAATTTCTTCTCCTTTTAGAACTCCACAATGTCCGTGCGATGTATATTCGCAAAGGCAGACGTCAGTAATTACGAGAAGATTCTTTACTTCTTTCTTAATTTCTTTTATTGCTTTTTGGATGATTCCGTTTGGGTCATAAGCTTCGGAACCTTTTTCGTCCTTATGTTCCGGTATTCCAAATAAAATTACTGCGGGAATTCCAAGTTCTTCAACTTCTTTACATTCCTTGACCAAACTATCTACTGAAAATTGAAACACCCCAGGCATAGATTTGATTGGATTCTTAATGTTCTTTCCGGGAACTGCAAAAAGAGGGTAAATTAAGTCATTCTTTGATAGTACTGTTTCCCGCACCATATCTCTAACAAACGGATTATAACGTAATCTTCTTAGTCTTTTAGTTGGATAGTTAGCCATAATTCACCAAGTATTAATTCTCATTTGTTAATTATTTATTGCTCATTGCAGAAATTGATTCGGCTATTTTCGTCGAGTTTTTAATACAATCTCCGACTGAAATTCCACCGCGATAATTGCCGCCAAGTATAATTCCGGGACTCTTCTTTTCGAATTCTTCAAAGTACTGCTCATGTTCAATATACCCTATATTGTACTGAGGAATCGCACGGTCCCAAAATTTATATGATGCAAAAGTAGGCTCTCCGTTTATTTTCATTATTTCTTCAAATTCTTTTCTTGCTTTTTTTATAACAACGTCTTTATCATATTTACCAATCTCGGGGTTTCTTGAACCGCCTATAAAAAGGGTAAAAGATGCCCCATCTTCTCTTGACCTGTTTGGAAAAATCACAGAATTCCAAATTGCGCCCAGGAAGGATTTTTTTTCTTTTGAAGGAATTAAGAAACCAAAACCATCAAGCGACTGCTTTATATTTTCTTTTTTGTAACCAAGAAGCAGCACAAAAACGGGAGGATAATAAATTTCATTTAGATGCTTGCTCAATTCTTCTCCAAAAGCGGAAAATATTTTAGATGCAGCAAAAGCAGGCACAGCAGAAATTATTTTTTCACACATTATTTCACTTTCTGCACCGGCATTATTGTATAAGATTTTGTAGTTGCCATTGTTCTTTTCAACCGAATGGACTTCCGAATGAAGAATAACTTTGCTGCCTAATTTGGCGGCAATGGCGGATGGCAAACTTTGCATACCATTTCTAAACGAAAACATCTTTGCACTTTGTTTTGACTTTTCGGCCCGTTTTTTTCTTTCTCTCATGCTTCTGATTGTTCCCATGATTAACCCGCCGTACTTTTCTTCGAGTTCATATAATTTGGGAAAAGCGGATTTTACACTGAGTTTTTCCGGGTTACCTGCATAAACGCCGGACACGAAGGGGTCAATAGCATAGTCCAGGAATTCTCTGCCCAGCCGTCTATTTACGAATTCAGAAACGCTTTGATAGTAGCCGTCATTAGATTTTCCGATAAATGGTTCGCCCAACACTCTAAATTTGGCAGCAGTCGAGAAAAGTCTGGTTTTTATAATTGCCGGCGGCGACATTGGAAGTGCATGAAGTTGATTGTTCCGTAAAATATATCTTTTGTTACCTTCTTTATTGGCGTAGACAAAATCTTGTTCAAGATTAACGTCGGAAACAATTTCTTTAATAATTGGGGTCGTTTCCAGACCGCTGTTCGGGCCGCGGTCAAAAAGAAAGCCCTGTTCCATTAGACTCTCCATTGTTCCGCCCACTTCACCCTTCTTTTCAAGTACGGTTACGTCATACCCCCTTTTGTCCAAAAAGTATGCTGTTGTTAGTCCTGAAATTCCGGCTCCGACAACAACAATCTTTTTTGATGAAACTGTAATATTCATTAAATATTATACCGTTCTTGAGTATTTAGCTTTGTCAACTTTCCTTTCGATGTAACCATCAAAGTTCATTGCAATGTTTCTAATTAATAGTCTTCCCATTTCGGTTACTATTATTTTGTTTTTATCGATTTTTACCAAATTATCTTCTTCCATTTCTTTAAGATTATTTATACCCCACACAAAATAATCACTGAAATCAATATTGAACTTATCTTCAATTGTTTTAAAATTAATTTCGAAGTCACACATTAATCTCATTATAACAAATTTTCTTATAATATCGTCTTCGCTTAATGAATATCCTTTCAAAGTAGGAATCTTTTCTTCATCTAGAGTTTCATAATATTGTTTCTCGGTCTTATAATTTTGCGCATATACTTTTCCAATTTGGCTAATTGCAGTTATTCCCATCGCGTACAAGTCAGTATCGGCATTTGTGCTATAGCCCTGGAAGTTTCTATAAAGTTTCTTTTGTTTTAGAGCAACAGAGAGGTCATCATCAGGCTTTGCAAAATGGTCCATTCCAATGAAGATGTAACCTGCCGTATGTAGTTTTTCGATGCTCATTTTCAAAAGTTCAAGTTTTATTTCCGGTGCAGGCAAATCTTCTTCATGAATTAATGCCATATGCTTTTTAAGCCAGGGAACATGTGCATAATTGAAAACAGCGATTCTATCGGGAGATATATCTATAATTTTATCAACGGTTTTTGAAAAACTTTCTATCGTTTGAAATGGCAGTCCATACATTAAATCTAAATTTATACTTTTAAAACCAAGTTCCCTTGTCCATTGCACAGCCTGGCGGGTGATGTCTTCCGGCTGTATTCTATTAACAGCTTTCTGAACTTTTTCATCAAAATCCTGAACGCCCATGCTTATTCTGTTAAATTCGTTTTTTCTAAGTGCGGAAAGGTGTTCCTTTGTTAGTTCACGTGGATCGATTTCACAGCTATTTTCTGATTCTTCTTTAAATTCAAAAGATTTTCTAATAAAGGATGCCAGATCGGAAATTTCATCGGGATTTAGATGCGTCGGTGTTCCGCCTCCCCAATGAAGTTGGGTTACTTTTCTACCGGAAAGTATATAGCTTCTGATTAAATCAATTTCCTTCTCCAGGTACTTTGTATATTCACTTACCCTTGTTCGGTTTCTTGTTGCAATCATATTACAGCCGCAAAAATAACAGAGCGTATCACAGTAAGGAAGGTGAAAATAAAGCGATAAGTCTGGGAGGTTGTTGCCATAGTTTGTTTTTAGTATTTCGTCAAGGTAGTTCTCATTCGTAAACTCCTCTGAAAATTGAGGTGCTGTGGGATAGCTTGTGTAGCGAGGTCCGGGTTTATCATATTTTTTATATTTTTTTAAATCTATTTCAAACATTTGCAATCCATTATCCTATTAATTCATTTATTCATATTATCAATGATACTTTTTACTTTCTTGTTTTACAAATTTAACCAAAGTCTTTACTTTTTCCGGCTCTACATCCGGAAGAATACCGTGCCCAAGGTTGAATATGTGTCCAGTTCCTTTTCCAAAAAACCTTAAAACGTTTTCTGCTTCTTCTTCAATTTTTTCATTCTTTGCGTAAAGAACCGATGGATCTAAATTGCCCTGGAGAGCAACAGAACTTCCAACCATTT
>Ga0307418_1000669_pt1 | contig 10560 bp, 8 predicted proteins | sample SalMarWE160220MG_2_FD_202160 | JGI IMG/M metagenome (GOLD analysis project Ga0307418, IMG submission 202160) | Salt marsh sediment microbial communities from the Plum Island Ecosystem LTER, Massachusetts, United States - WE1602-20 | ecosystem: Environmental > Aquatic > Marine > Intertidal zone >...
TGTCGCGCCGGCGGGCCGGCGGGAGCCTGGTCCGCGCCTGAGGCGGGTGCGTCCCGGTGGCGCACCCGCCGGAGAGACGGTCGTGGCAAGGAGACGCCGGCGGCCCTGCGGACCGCCGGCGTGGAGTCCCCCCGGGTTGGATTGGATGGGGCTCAGTTGGTGCGGTGCGCCACCGAGCGGGTGAAGTGGTTGCTCCAGAGGTTGTGGATCGAGATCGCGCCGGAGCTGTAGATGCCCCAGTACTCGTTGCTGATCCAGTTCCCGAGGACGCGCACGGAGACCGGAACGGCCACGCTGCCGATCGCGATCCCGGTGTTCTGCGGTCCAGCCGGATCGGTGCCCTGGAAGTCAGGGTCGACCCCGTTCCCGGAGATCCAGTTGGCAGCAATCAGGTTGCCCGACACGTTCTGGTCCGGAGCGTGCGAGTGGATCCCGACGCCGGCCTCACCGTTGTCGCGCAGCACGTTGCCGATCACGCGGTTGTTGTACGAGGCCATGCCCGGGCCCGCGGCGAACATGCCGACGCCGGCGCCACCGTTGCCGATGGACCAGTTGCCGAGGATGGTGTTGTCGTACACGCCGCCCAGGCTGGGGTCGGTCGTCGCCTTGTCGTTGTGGGACGGCAGCGTGATCCCGCAGTCCTCCAGGTTGTTCTTCGACGTGTTGTGGGCGACCAGGTTGCCGTGCGTCGGTCCGGTCTCATCGGAGAGCAGGATGCCGCCCACGTTGTCATGGACGTTGTTCCAGACGACCCGCGAGTCGGCGACGCCCATCAGGTGCAGCGCCTCACCGCAGTCGCCCGGGATCTGGCCCTGAGCCTGGCACTCGAAGGGCGGGCTGACGAAGTCAGGGCTCGCGCCCATGTCGTTGTGGGTGAGCTCGTTGCGCTTGATGGTCACCTTCGAGGTCATCACGGCGAGGATGCCCTCCGCCGCGGCGTTCTCGACGGTGAACCCCTTGAACACGGTGCCCGCCGAGTCCGGGCCGACGATCAGCACGGCCCAGCCGACGATCCCCTGATCATTGAGCGGTCCGGGCACGCTCGCCAGGAGGCCGCTGGCGTCGATCACGGCGTGGTGGCCGATCAGTCGCAGCTGCTTGGGGATGACGACCGCCTCGCGGTATGTCCCGGCCCTGACGACGATCTTGGTGCCGGGTGCCGCAACCTGGACGGCGTGGCCGATGGTCTGGCATGGGGCCCACCGCGAGCATGAGCCTGCGTCATTTCCTGACGGCGACACGAACAGCTTGTGCGGGCCCGCCGCGGCAACGGGAGCGGCGGCGAGCAGCAGGGCGGCCATGGCCGCGATGACTGATGCACTGCCCAGCCGGGCGAGCAACCGCCTGGCGGATGTGGACCTGAGCCCCCTCGCTCCGGGCTGTGACCCCCGTGCCGTGGACTTGCCGACAGGCACGGGGTACCGGTGGGACGCGGAATCCATCAACGGATCCTCCGATCGATCAGGTCGGGCGGTCGGACTCGCCAGTGGCTCGACGCGACCCAGGCGGCCGGAGCTGGGGTCGCGCGTCATGGCCCCCGCCCGGTTGCTGGGTCCACTCTAGATCGCACCCGGGGAATCTGTCCTGGGGCGCGATTCGCGGATCGCTGGTACCGTGCGCCTCCGCATACCGGTCCTCGACCCCGGAGACCGGTCATCGACAGGAACTTCAGCTGCATAGCGCCGACCCGGCAGGTCTCCTGCCGTGTGGTCGACAGCTCATGTCGATCAACGTGCGCGCCCATCGGGGGTGACGGGCGCGCTCTTCCTCTCCCACGCCGGGCGGCGCTGCCCTGGATCGCCATGGCGCCTGCCGCCGTGGCCTCGCAGAGAGGTACGTCTTGGCCTTCAGCAACAGCCTTCGGGCCCTCGGTCTCGCGCTCGTCGTAGCGCTCGTCGCCATCGTTGCCCAGTCCGCCCCCGCTGTGGCCGCCGACCCGTCGCCATCGGCCGCGCCCGCATCGCCGTCGCCGTCGCCATCGGCCGCGCCCGCATCGCCGTCGCCGTCGCCATCGGCCGCTGTGGCTTCGCCCACGCCCACTCCCGCCGACGCATCGCCCAGCCCGACGCCCAGCCCGGACGTCTCGCCCGCCTCGGCCACGACACCGACCGCATCGACCACATCGGCCGCGGCCGCCAGGCGTCGCCTGTCACGTGCCCGCCGGGCCAGGGTCGTCCGGATCGCGGAGGCGCAGCGCGGGGACCGCTACGTGCGCGGCGCGATTGGTCCTCGAGCGTTCGACTGCTCGGGCCTGGTCCGCTACAGCTACCGCAAGACACACGTCTCGAGATATCTCGGTGGCGGGCACTCGGCCAGTGCGATGCTCCGGTGGGGCCGCCGCCATCACCTGACCGGCCGGCACCATCCGCGGATCGGTGACATCGCGATCTACGGCAATGGCAGCCACGCCGCGATCTACATCGGGCACGGACGGGTGATCAGCGCGCTCAACCCGCGCCAGGGCATCCGGATCACGCGGCTGCACGCGCTCGGGGCCCGGTTCACGACGTTCATCCATACCCGCCTGTAGCCCCCCTCACTTCCGCAGGGTGCCGCCGCGGGTGCCGTCCGCCGCCCGCCCACCGGCACCGACGGTCAACCGGTGGCAGGATGGGAAGGCACCGGAGGCCCCCATGAACGTTCGCCACGACCGCATCGCCCGCGTCCAGTCCCGCATGCGCGAGGAGGGCCTGGTGGCGATCGTCATCCTCAACCACGACGACTACCGCTACCTGTTCGGCGCCGACCGCTACCAGCCGCGAGCCATCATCCCGGTCCAGGGACCGCCCACGATCATCGCGTTCACGGGCGAGGAACCGGAGATCCGGGCGAGTCTCGCGGCCCAGGCGGGCACGAGCACCGCCCCCGGGACCGGCCGGGTCGGTGAGGTTCTGGTGTTCGGGTCCGTCGGTGGCCAGATCCACGACGTGGTCGGGATGCTGCACGAGCTCGTCGAGCGCGTCGGCCCACCGCCCTCCGGCCGGCCGAAGGTCGGCATCCAGATGTGGTTCGACACGCCCGCGTTCCTGGTCGAGCTGTTCCGCAAGGTCAACCCGGGGATCGAGGTCGTCTCGTCCGATCCGGTGATGGACCCGCTGCGGATGGTCAAGGACGACGGCGAGCTGGCGCTCATGACCGAGGCGCAACGGATCGCCGGGGTGGGGATGGACCGCGCCCGGGAGCTGCTGCGTCCGGGTGTCACCGCGCGCGAGATCGCGATCGAGGCCGGCTACACGATGATGCGGGCGGGCGCCGAGGGCACCAGCACGCCGATCTTCGTCACCTTCGGGATCGAGACCTGCATGCTCCACGGCCGGGTGAGCCCGGAGCCGCTGCGGGCCGGTGAGCTGGTCGTGATCGATCTCACGCCGCGGGTCGAGGGCTACTGCGCGAACCTGGCCCGTACCTTCGTCCTCGGCGAGCCGTCCGAGCGCCAGCAAGCGTTGCTCGACGCCTACGCCGAGCTGATCCCGGCAGCGCGCGATGCGATGCGCCCGGGCGCGACCGTGGGCGACATGGACCGTGCCGTGGGCGAGGTGCTGGCGCGTCGCGACCTCGCGCAGCACCACGTGCAGGGCATCGGCCACGGCCTGGGGCTCCGGTTCGAGGAGACGCCCGCCTCGACGATCCTGCCACCGCACAAGGGCGTACCGCTGCGCGAAGGGATGACGATGACGATCGGCCACACCGTGCTCGCGATCCCGGGCTTCGGCGGCGTCCGTCACGAGGACGTCTACCGGGTCACCGACGCCGGCGGCGGGCTGCTCCACTCGTACCCGATCGACCCCGTTCTGCCTGCCTGACGATCGAACCGCGGGCTCTGGCCCCGGGGTCGCGAACCCGCGCGTCAGCGGGCTGGCGGCGATGTCAGCACGCCCACGTTGAGCCAGCGCGCCCCGGTCGCCCTTCGCACCGCGAACCACAGGTGGAACGGTGACGCCTGCTGTGACTGCAGGTTGCCCGCCGCATCGTAGGTCTGGTGGGTGATCGTGCCGTGCGCGTCGAAGCCGAGGCTGAGGCCGGTCTGCATCCCGAACGGCACCAGCAGCGACACGTCCATCGTGTCGAACTGGTAGTGGTCGATGATGGTCGTTCCGGTCGCGATCGCGTCCTGGAGCCGGGCCTGCATCTCGGCCAGGCGATCGCCGTGATCGACCGCGGTCAGCAGCGCAGGATCGCGCCGGAGCAGCGCCTGGCTCTCGATGTCGAGGTTCTCGGCCAGGGTCACCACGATCGCCTGCATCCCGGGCCCGGCGATCTCGTGGTTCCAGTCCGCCACGTCCCGGCCGACCGTGATCGCGGGCAGGGTGGCCGGATCGATATGCGTCGGCGCCCGGTTGAGCAGCTCGGTCGCGTCGGGGAGCACGAGGCTTCGCGCCGGTGTTCCGGCCGCCACGATGCCCGCGCCCAAGACCAGGACGGCGGACGCGCCGAGGGCCACCCGGACCCCGACCCGGGCGATCCCGGCTGCCGGGTTGCCGCCCGTCGCCAGACGCACCGCAAACCGCCGCATGTCGTCCGCCACGGACCGTGGCTCGGGCAGGATCCGGTCGAGGAGCGGACGGACCGCGCACATCGCGACCAGGCCCGCGAGCAGGCCGACCTTGGCGCCGAACTCGTCGGTCTGGGGGGCCATCAGGAGCACAGACGTCACGGCCACGAGCACGCCGAACACCACCCGCCCGACCTGGCCGGATGGTGAGGTCCTGGGGTCCGTGATCATGAAGAACAGGAAGACGAGGACCTCGGGCGAGGTGACGATCACGCGCCAGTAGTCGACCCCGCACACGGGCGCGAACGCCCAGCTCGCGACCATGCAGTGCCCGGAGCCGGCCAGGATCCCGAGGCCCACCGCGAACGTGATCCAGAAGGTCGCCGCCAGGACGAGGAAGTGGAGCCGCCGCGTGATGTACAGCCCGCCGACGATGATCACCGCGTAGGCCAGCAGCATCCAGGCATCGAGCGGGGCCCACCAGAAGTCGAGCGGCTCGATCCGGGAGCTGCCGAGGACGAGGAAGGCCACAACCAGCCCCAGGTTGGACGGGTTGAACACGTGCGAGCCGCGATAGCGGATCACGTACTTGCTGAGCAGCGACAGCCCGGCGATGCCCGCGAACTCCCACCAGGCGTAGAGGGACCAGTGGTCGTCCACCGGCGTGCCGACCACGCGCAGGATCAGCGCCACCCCGCTGCCGGTCAGCATCGCGCTCGCCGGCCACACGAACGACCGTGTCTGGCGGAAGGTCAGCACGATCTCGATCACGGCACAGGCCAGGATCGCCGCCAGGATCTGCGGCACGCTCACCCGGAACCCGAGCGCGACCTGGCCCAGGACGTGGATCGTGATGATGACCGCCGCGACGTGCAGCCGCGGGTCCCGGATCTTGGGCAGGATCACCGGGTAGCTGGTGCTACCGAGGGTGAGCGACCGGGCGGTCACCTGATCGTCCGGCCCGTTCGCCGTTCGGGAGCGGGCTGGTCGTGCATGACGATGGCCAATGATACGGAACGCCGCAGCGCGTCAGCACGTTCTCCACCCACTCGACATCGGGCCCGCAGGCCGGCGCGGCGATGGCGCTGATGCTCGCCGCGTCAGCTCACGACGCGGGCACGGCCGCGGTTCGGTGTCCGACCCAACGGGCCAGCAGCCCGCCCGCGACCAGGGCCGCGACGGCGTAGGCGGCGACCAGCGCCTCGTGCGGCAGGGTCGCCCCGGGGGGGTCGGGTCGGATGCCCTGGTTGAGCGTCCGCACGGCGAGGAAACCGGCCGCGAACACGAGCGCGGCCGTCCCCGGCGGAACGGTGCGGCGGCGGACCAGCAGCGCGAGCCCTGCACACAGGATGGCCCCGGCAGCCTCGTACAGCTGCGTCGGGTGGACCGGCTGCACCTGGCCTGCGAGCGCGAGCAGCCCACCCTCGCCGGACAGCACCTGCTGGCTCCACGCCGTGCTCCCGTAGGGGAACGTGACCCCCCAGGGCAGCGAGGTCACCTCGCCTGCGCAGCAGCCGTTGAGGAAGCAGCCGATCCGGATCAGCACGATCCCGGCCGCGATCGGAACGACCGCCGAATCGGCCAGCCGTGCCGGAGCCGACCCCCACCGGCGCGCGAGCGTGACCGCGGCCAACGCCGCACCGGCGAACCCGCCGGCAAGCGCGAACCCGTGGGGGCTGGTGGACACGAGCAGCGACGGGTCCGCCGCGTAGGCGCCCCGGTCGAGGGCAACGTCGACCAGCCGCGCGCCGATGACCCCGGCCGCGATCGAGGCGGTGTAGAGCAGGACCGCCCGCCGCCCGGAGAGGCCGGCCGTCGACACCGCGCCCCGCACGGCCAGTACCCCGGCGACGACGGCGGCCAGCACCAGGCACGTGCCATAGGCCGGGAGGACGAGCTCCCAGCCACCGATGGCGAGCCGGGCGAGGATCGGGTGCATGTCCGCCGACGTCGCCGCGCGACCTAGCGCGCGACCTCCCATACCGCCTTGGCGGAGAAGCCCTGGCCGCTCACGCTCATCGTCCCGTCGATCGTGAAGCCCGCGCCCGGGTCCTCGCGCAGGTGCCCGCTCATCGACGTCGTCGCGCCGCCCGAGCTGTCGACCTTGAACTTGAGGGTGCCGTCGGCGTAGGTCACCTTGAACGTCTGGGGCGAGCTCGTCGGCGCCTTGCCGTTGCTGTCCTTGAGCGAGGAGAGGTCGATCAGGGTGACCGCCGTCCCCTTGCCCGATTCGTTGACGGTGATGTCCATCGTCATCGGGAACGGCTTGCCCTTGAGCGCCTCCAGCACCTCGGCGGTGCATCCCTGATCCTCGGCCTGCGCGGCGACCGACTCGTCCAGCTTGACCTCGGTGAGCGTGAAGGTTCCCTTCCAGGATCCGTTGATCGCCGTGGCATCCCACCACTCCGCCCGGTACGGAACCTGGCCGTTCTCGTCCCACATGAAGGCGCGCGGGTCGCCGGGGTCGGGGCGGATCAGGTGCATCGAGGTCATCGCGGCATCCAGCGGCTGGAGCTGGCCCTCCTCGTCGATCAGGTAGGGCTTGCCGTCGATCGCGACCTCGCCCCAGACATGCGGCGAGTCCTTGTCCACGACGTAGCCGAAGACGGCCCTCGCCGGGTAGCCGAGGTTCCGGAAGATGGACACCATCGCGTTGGTGACGTCGGTGCAGTCGCCCTTGAGGCCCCTGCCCAGGTATGAAGCCGGCTGCTGCCAGTTCGATCCTGCCTCGGCCGAGTACGTCGGCTTGCGGCCGGTGCCATTGGACCCCGTTACCGTGATCGCCGGCGTGATGTCCGGGTGGTTTCGGAGATACTCGGCCAGCTGCGCCTTGTCGCCCAGCGGGACGCCGCCAACGTTCGCTGAGCCGGCGGCGGCCGCCACCGCCGGGTCGTCAGGCGTGATCCATCCGGCCGCCGTGCTGTCGCTGATCGGGTCGCTCTGGACGGCCTCCGAGCCGTACCACCACTTGATCCCGGCGTGGACGATGAGCCCCACGCCTGTCGCGATGGCGATCGTGGTCAGGATCTCGCCCTCGAACGCGTCCTGGCTGATCGTCACGGTGTGCGCGGTCGCGTCGACCGTGCCGCCGAGGATCGCCCAGCGGGTGCCGGTCCAGTAGGCGACCGCGACCTGCTCGTAGCCAGCCGGGACCAACGCCTGGTCGTAGGCGAGCGTGACCGAGACGGGCGCCGTGAACGTGACGCCGGCCGGCCCGAAGTCGAGGGCCGGTCCGACCGAGACGGCCGGGACGGCGCCCGGTTCGTCGGGCGCGTAGGGGTTCTGCCGGTACGGCGCGTCGAGGCGCGTGATCTCGACCTTCGTGTCGCTCGCGACTGCGCCCGGGGGCACGAGCAGCGTCGCGCCATCGGCGGTCAGGGTCGTGCCGGTTGGCGGCACCAGCTCGGAGACCACGACCTCATGCGCGACGTCGATGACGGTCGGGCCGTCCACGGGCGTCGCGATGGCCGGTTCGCCCGACGGGACCGCAGTCGTCGCCTGAGGCGTGGCCGGCGTCGTCGCGGCCCCGGAGCTGATGGCCGGGCTCGATCCCGCGCCGGATCCGGCCGACCCCCCGCCACAGCTCGCGACGATCGCGACCACGAGTGCGCCCACGAGCAGGCGTGACGAACGGACCAGCGCCGTTCCTGGCATGCGCATCGATGCTTCTCCCTTCGTCCGGGACGCGCCGGCCGGCGAAACCGCCGTGGCCCCCGGCCCGGCGGGACTTGCGCCTCCGGGAGCAGCAAACCGTGGATCGCCGACCATCGGTAGGGACGGTTGGGTTCGTCTATGGGCCGTTGGTCGTTCCTCGCGGCCGAAACTCGCTGCGGCCGACGAACCGCGGTGCGTCGGCGCCACGGCGATCGCGAGGTGACGCTGGCCCAGTCACGGGTTGGCGCCCGGCCGCTCGGCGGGCCGATGAGCGTGGCAGGCGCTGAGCGTCAGCCGGCGTTCACGGCCTCGCGCAGCAGGCCGAACGCGCGCTCGTGGTTGCCGGTCGCCGCAAGCACCTCGGCCAGCTCGCCCAGCACGAGCCGGATCCGCGCCGGCCTGCCCTCGCGCCTTGCGAGGTTGGCTGCGCGCTCGTACAGGGCCAGCGCCTCGTCGTCGAGCCCCTGGGCCCTGCGCGCCCGAGCCAGCGTCAGCAGCGCGCCGAGGGCGGCGAACTCGTTGGGCGTCTCCTCGGCGAGCGCCAGGGCCCGGGCGGCGAGCTCGGCGGCCGGCCCGGCTTCGCCCCTGGCCAGCGTGATCTGGGCTTCGGTGTCAGTCACGTACGACAGCCAGAGCCGGTCTCCGAGTCGCTCGAAGAACTGCCGGGCCGCGCGAACCGCCCCGTCGGCCTTGTCGCTGTTGCCGAGCGCGAGGTAGGAGAGCGCGAGGTCTCGCTGGAGCGATGCCGCCTCGAACTCCGCCTGGGCCACCCGGAACAGCGCGAGCGCCGCGGTGCCGGTCCGGATCGCCGCCTCGAAGTCGCCCGTGTTGCGGTAGCTGAACGCGAGATCGAACAGGTACACGCCCCGGCGGCGATCGTCGAGCTGCTCGCTCAGGCCGCGGATCTCTTCGAGGTAGGCGAGCGCGACGACGTGCTCGCCCTCAAGCGAGGCGTTGCTCGAGAGGGCCATCAGCACCCGCGCCTGGAAGTCGGGCTCCACGCGCAACCCGGCCCGCAGCTTGGCCAGGATCCCCTCCAGGAGCGCCCGTGCCTCGACCGTGTTGCCCTGTTGATACTGCCCGCACGAGAGCCAGTAGCTGGCGAGGGCCGCCTCGGCCTCTCGTCCCTGGCTCGCGAACAGCTGCGCGGCCGTGGACGCGGCACCGACCGTGTCCCTGGCCCGATCCAGGCCAGCGAACGCCTCCGCCAGGCCCAGCAGCAGCTCGGCCCGGTTCCCGGTGCCGGAAGATCGCTCGAGCAGCGCCTGATACGCGTCGGCCGCCTGCTGCCATCGGCCTGCCGCGAGCTCGAGGTCAGCCTGGAGCCTGGTCCATCCGTCGACCTCGTCCTCCAGGAACCGGCTGGCGGGGAGGCCGAGCCGCTCGGCGAAGAAGGTGAGGGCGGCCATCGATGGCCGGCTCAGCCCGTTCTCGAGGGCGCTGACGTATGCCTTGGTGTAGCGGCCCGTCGCCAGCTGCTGCTGCGTCAGGCCGGCCGCGAGCCTGGCCCTACGAATGCGCGCCCCGATATCGCGCGCGACCATGCCGCGGTCGGGCGCGGTCGCCCTCGTCCGTTTGGCATTCATTGACCGGAATGTACGACTCACGGTGGCCCCCGTTCAGACCGTCGATCAACTGCCCAACGGTAACCCCGAGCCGCTGCGACAGCAACCACACCGTGCCCAGCGAGGGCAGGGTCGAACCGCTTTCGAGGGCCGACACGTAGCTCCTGGACAGCGGATAACCCAGCTGGCTCTGGGTGAGGCCACAGCGCCGGCGCTGCTCCCGCACCCGGTGGCCGAGCTCGACGGCCGCCGGCGATCGCGGACCCCAGCCGAACTGCTTAGCAATACTTGACTTCCCCATAGCCGGATCCTAGCATCACCGTTGATCTCTGTTCCTGGGATCACTCGGGTCGCAAGGCGAGCGCCAGCTGACAGGAGAACGCTGTGTTTGCTCGCTCAAGCCGTATTCGCCCGCTCATCACCGCCTGGATCGTCGCCGGTGCGCTCGCCCTTCTGAGCACCGCAGCCGTGCTCGCCCAGACCCCGTATTCGCACTGAATCAACGCAATGCTCTGAGCGACTGAGTCGCTCCAAGTCCAGTTCCGAGACCTGAGCTTGCCTTCGACCCGGCAGTCAGGCCAGCGGTTTGCGCGTCGGATGCTCCGAGGGGAGGCGCGCAGGCCGGCTCGCCGGTGCGGTACAGTATTCCCAAACTCCAGGTAGTCACCGCATCACGGCGCCCTTTCACGGATTCGGGGGGTCGAGCCGAACCCCGGGGCCGACCAATGGAGGACATCGTGGTCGCCCGTCGACGTGACCCCGGGGTGCGCGCTCGCGGCGTCGCCGCGCGACGCCGCATCGCCGGCATCCTGTCGAATCCCGAGCTCCAGCGCCCCGTGTTCCAGCCGA
>Ga0307418_1000670_pt1 | contig 10560 bp, 8 predicted proteins | sample SalMarWE160220MG_2_FD_202160 | JGI IMG/M metagenome (GOLD analysis project Ga0307418, IMG submission 202160) | Salt marsh sediment microbial communities from the Plum Island Ecosystem LTER, Massachusetts, United States - WE1602-20 | ecosystem: Environmental > Aquatic > Marine > Intertidal zone >...
TTCTTTGGTTTACACCTGTATTTTATCAGTACGGCTATACGCATGGTTACGGCATGAGAAAATAAGCGGTTATTAAAAGGTTTTTATTTGACTTGATGAAAATGAAGCAAATAGTAATTTTTGACAAATTGGGGGGCGAAAACTTGAAATGAATGTGTGGGAGAAATAACTAAGGGGGTGTAGAGATACACCAAGATTTATAAATAGACAATTATTTGACACAGTGATTTGAGTTTTATAATTTAAAGGAGAAATAAAATGGTAAAAATAACGCTCGACGAGGAAAGTATTGATGCCATAGTAAAATATGCAAAGACACATAGGGGCGAAGTAAGAGAACTAATGAAGATAATCGGTGAAGAAGCATTATCTGTTTTGATGGAAAAAGATGTCCTGAACGAGGGGGCAAAACTCTATCGTGAAATCCAACGTGAAATCAACTACACCTACGGCAAGAAATAGATGTCAAACTCGATGATGGTAAAATCTTGGAGTCTACTATATTGTGAAAGATTTTTCACAAGATGATCTAGAATTATTTGCAGCATCATATGCAACAACCCAGTATGTTATGGTTTTACCAGTTGAAAATTGCCCGAGTTCAAAACCAAATATGGGGCTGTTTAATTCATTTTTTAGAGGGTCCTCATCGTGGCGACTTTGCACCGGATTCTCGCCATACATATACATTTTGTAAGAATTAATCTCTGTACCATCATCACAATATAAAACAACTTTTTTAACGTCAAAAGGGCTTGAACTGGTAACGTTTGTGTATACTATCACATTGCTGACGTTTAATGGTTTCTCTGGTTTATGGTAGAAATCATTGATTTGCGGTCCCCACTCATGTCCGCTTTCGTTTAAAACAATAGATATGTTGTGCACTGAAGTTCTCCCGGTTATATCAACTGCTCTTGCAGAAATTATGTGGTTGCCTAGCTCAAATTCACCTACATCCCAATCAATGGACCAGTTTTCTTTGCCGTATGCTTCTCTAAAATCACTATCATCTAACGCAACTTCAACTCTCTCAACACCAAGATTGTCCCAACTATTGCCTGAAATAATAATTGTTTCTTCTTCAAAAATTGCTCCTTCCAAAGGATTTTCTATTCTTATTGTTGGTGTAATTGCATCCACTAATTTTATCGATATCTCATCCTGTGCATCACCACATTCTGCTGTGATCAAATATTCTTGCGGTATCAAACCAGCGGTATTACATGGGTAAAACCACTCACAATTTATTGTAGATATTTCCATAGTTTCACCATTAATTGATACAGTAGTTATATTATCAGTTGCAATTCCAGTAATGTTAACGATTTCGCCGACATTGAAAACAGGATTCTCAAAAATACTTGTGTTCGGAGAAACAATTTGAACTCTGTCCATATCAGTAGAAACATCAACTTGAATTGAAAAATCTATAATGACATTTGTCCGACGGGCGTGATTTCTGAATACTATGTACCAATCTTTTTCACTGGCACTAAATTCCATGTCTGCTTTGTTATCCTCAAGATAGTTAAAGCAGTTAAATTTTCTACCATTCTTATATTTTTCAAAGTTTTCTTCATCCAAAACAAAGAAATCTATTTTTCCTTCATGGTTATAAATTCCGGTGTCTTCATTCCTAATATTTTTTTGAAGTTGATAAGATGTTGCATTAAAGGAAATATCAAAAAGATACTTTCCTTCAGATATTTCTTTGCTTTGATGCTGCTGTATCTTATTTGAAAAATCTGCAAAGATCACATTAAATGCAGCATCTTCATGATTGCGGAGAACTCTAAGAGCGTTGTTCTTTGAAAGTGGCCATGGATTTTTTAAGTTGGCCTGTTGAATCAGGAAGATATACTCAAGATTTTTTCCAAGTTCAAATGTACATTCTCCATTCATGTTGGTATAATTCCATATTGCTATAGTTGCTCCATCTACTATGTCTGGAATTTCTTCAAATCTCTCCTGTATTTTATCATAGATAGTTTGAAGGATTTTACCTTTGATGAATTGAGGCAAGTTGCCCCAAATCTCTTCAATTTTTTCCCATATTTTGTTTTTATACCATGTAATATCTTTTAACCCCTCTACTAGTACAGTTACTAGAGCACCATCGACAGGGTGCATAAAGATATCTTTTACAACAAACTTCACAGTTATTCTATCTTCAGAGTGGATATATCTTGGTGTTACATCATAAATGGAGCCATCTCCATTCCATGCATATATGGCTGACATGTTTTTCCCCCACCCATATGCATATACATCTGATTTATCTACAGCGCCTCCACTATCGGTCCACCAATTATCGTTTTCATGCCATCCCCTTTCATAAAACTCTCTCCATACATGATCCTCTGCAATATTGGATGCACCAACTGATGGTACTAGTAACGCTCTTTGTGTAGCAACGGCTATTCTTTGTAATTCTCCACACCATCCATTGTGTTCATGTGCGATCAAATTAGGCTGGCTGGGTCTATCTCCCATAGCTCCGTGAGGTACGGTTTTTCCAATCCAGTAGCTTATTCCCTCAATGGCTGTTGGATGTCCATCCATACTATCTTTCCAAAGCCTGTCTTTTCCTTGAGAATATGACTCGCAGTCCCATAGGTAGTCTATATCTGACATTTTCTCCTTTAGTAATGGATAACCTAGATCATTATGATTAAAAAGATAATCGCGCCAAAACTCTTCATAGACATATTTTGCATTTCCACCTATCAATTCAGGATGTACAACATACCAATAATAAATTTCCTTAGGATATTCAAGTTCTTTTTCAGTTCCATTCTCGATAACTACGTATCTGACGGTGGAATAATAATCGCCCGATCCATTGTCATAATCTACAATGTCAGCATACTGGATACTCTCGTCATTATCATACAGATAAAACACGTTATCTTTGATAACTTCAATCTGAGGAACTTTGCCTAGCGGGGAGCAGGCTATGGAAAACGCTATTTCATCAACATATTTTTTACTTGAATCTAGTATAAGATCTGCGTATTCTTCTGGGTTGCTAATAGATTGGAATTGTCTAGTCAGGTCTCTTTGAATCCAGTGTGGAGATTTTGCTATAGCCTCTTTTACTTTATTGGATAGTCCTAAAGCATGAGGGGTGACCTCTTCATCATCTAAAGTTAATTTTTCTGAAGAAAACTTTATGTAATAGTCAGATCCAGATGGGATTTCTATTTCTTTGGAAAGTTTGGTTACGATTTTTGGGCTTATATTTGCGCTATTTTTCATTGGATACACAGAGTCTACTATACCTGGAAAGATAAGAAAACTTGATATCATTACAGCAAGCAACAATCTTGAGATTGATAATGTCTTATTACTAATTTCATATGCCCCCATATTGCATATATAGAGATTATTATAATAGGTTTACTGATATATAAATAACATCAATTTGGGGGTAATCAAGTTTTCTTACAATGTAAACAGTTTAAATGCATAAATGTATATATTAATGTATATATTGAAGAACTATTAGTTTTAGATAATCTTTTTATCACAATAGTTCCTCATTGAGCAAATTTTACATTTGTAAAGATCATTGTTATTTCTTGCAGTTTTATTTGTTTTGAGTATATGCCGCATTTTTTTTATAGCGGATTCAAGCTCAAATCTTATTTTGGGGTCAAATGGTATTTTGTACTGTTGAGATGTATCGTTGTAGACGAGTATTCCATATGGTACGAAACCTCCATAATTTTCCTCTAATATCTGACAGTAGGCTGCAAGCTGAAATACGTGGTTTTTTTTCGGCTCATAGTGTTGCCCAGTTTTTACCTCTACTGGAATCCGATGGCCATCTTTTTTTATGATATAATCCGGTTTACCGCTGATTCTATAGCGTTTTGAAAACAACGGTTTTGCAGGCATGTTTAAATCAGAGTAGATGATCTTTCCGTCTTGAATTTTATGTTTGATTTTTAACTTGCTGACGGTTCTATTCATCTTCCTTGATATTGAGATAAACAGGATAGCTAATGCTAGTAAAACAAGGCTAAATATTATAGAAATATCTATAAAATCACCTCAAATATGATAATTAAAGCTGCAACTATCAATAGCGTGTATCCAGCAGCGGCAAGAACTTTTGACTTTTTTGCACTGACCTGCACACGATCTATTATATCACCATGTTTCACATGTTTCTTTATACCAATTTCTAACAGTGGCGATTGTGGTTCATATCCGCATTTTTGAAGATACCATGCCACAGGGCAGTAATGATATTGGCCGATTTCTGAGGCGCTGATTACATCTGATTCGCGAAATTGGGTTTGTTTTGTCCGCCTCACCATATAATACATACGAAGACGTGCAAACTATTTATTCTTTGTTTTAGGTTTACTGAAAGTAAAAATCTGGACAGAAAGACGTTATAAACTACATTCTTTTTCTGTTGATGATAATCATGTCAGAAAATCTTAGTGAGTTCACTAGGAAACTTTCAGAGGTATATGATCCAGATAGTGAAGACAATTTTGTCAGTCTTTATATCAACAGAGTGGTGGATAAAAAATTCATTTATAGAAGGATAAAGGCCTGCGAATCCATTCTAAAGGGAGATGAACTGAAGAATTTCACAAATACTGTAAAGGATATTCTTGATGTTCTAAAGAAAAACACCGGAGACAATATTGCTATCCTTGCTTCTCATAAACATAATTTTCCTTTACATATAAAGGTTGAAAATCTGATGATTGTTGATTCTTCCCCATACTTACGTCCACTAGCTAGACTGCAGGATGAATGGGAATCCTTCACGTTACTATTGATTAGCTCAAACTACGCAAAAATATTTTCTGTGTCAATGGGTAAAGTGGAACGTACAAAAAAACTTTCAGCAGATATTATGAATAAACACAAAAAAGGTGGGTGGTCTCAAGCAAGATTCAATAGATTGCGAAGAGGGGCCATACATGCATTCTTTTCGGAAGTAGAGGGAGCACTTCAAAAAAGGGCAGATGAGCGCATTATCCTTGCTGGTCCCGGTCAGGCTAAGTTGCAATTCAGAGAAATGCTGCCTAAAAATTTGAAGGATAATGTTGTTGATATTATTGATATTGACATCAATGACGAAGTCGAACTTGTGAAAAAATCCAAACATATAATTTCTGAAAAGGAAGAGCTGAAAAGTCAGGAGGCCGTTAAACTATTAAAAGCGGAAATACTGAAAGATGGGCTTGCTGCTTATGGTATAAAAGAAACTTTAGATGCTGTTAGGAATGGGCAAGTGGAGTTACTGCTGGTAGAAAAAAACTATACGCCCCGTGGATGGATATGTGAAAATTGTCAGATAGTAAAAGAGGGAATCCAACGATTATGCCCATGTTGTGGTAAAAAAACATCGGAAGTGGACATCATAGAAGAGATATTGGAATTCGCCGAAAGAACCGATGCTGGTGTCGAGTTTACTGATGATAAAGAACTTGCAAACCTTGGTCATGTCGGTGCTATTCTACGATTCAAATAGGACAAGATATTATATTTTTCACAATAATGTATTTAAAATCTTTAGGGATGAGGTTTATCTGGAGGACTAGTTATGGGCTTCATGTTAGGCATCCGAAGAGAAGATAAAAACAAGTGGGAAGCAAGGGTTCCATTAATTCCAGAACATGTCAAGAAGTTTAAAGAGGAACATGGTATTGAAACAATAATTCAACCATCAAAAATACGTACTTATTCAGATGATGAGTATATCAAGGTAGGTGCAATTATTAAGGAGGATGTTTCATCCTGTCCGATTGTTTTTGCTGTAAAAGAGATACCCATCGATTTCTTTGAGTCTGGGAAAACATACGTATTTTTTTCCCATACAATCAAAGGACAGGAATACAATATGCCTATGCTCAAGAAAATGATGGATCTTGGCTGCAATCTTATTGATTATGAAAGAATAGTTGACGAGAGGGGATTCCGTCTTGTTTTCTTTGGAAGATTTGCAGGTCTTGCTGGAATGATTGATACACTTTGGTCATTTGGACAAAGGTTGAAATCTCAGGACATAGACACACCATTTAATGAAATAAAACAAACAATCCATTACAAGGACCTAACTGATGCAAAAGAACATTTGAAGGAAGTTGGTGAGAAAATAAAAGAAAAAGGTATCCCCAAATCATTGGTTCCCTTTGTAGTTGGATTTGCTGGATATGGTCATGTATCAAAGGGCGCTCAGGAAATACTTGACATTTTGCCTGTAAAAGAAATTTCTCCAAAAGAAATCAAAGATATTTATGATAATCCCTCAGACCGTTGTATTTACAAGGTGGTATTCAAGGAGAAAGATATGGTGGAACCAATTTCATCAGGTGATACATTTGAACTTCAGGACTACTACAATCATCCAGAGAAATACAGATCTATTTTTGAAAAATATATTCATGATTTATCAATACTTATGAACTGTATTTACTGGGATGCTAGATATCCTCGACTCATCACCAAGGAATTTATAAAAAAGGATTATGATGTGAATTATAAACTCAAGGTAATTGGGGATATAAGTATAGATATTAACGGGGCAATTGAATTTACTGAAAAGTCAACCATCTCAGATACTCCTTCATTTATATATAATCCAAAGACAAATTCGATAAAAGATGGGGTTGAAGGAGAAGGTATTGTTATTATGGGGGTCGACAATCTTCCATGCGAACTTCCAAGAGAGTCATCACATATGTTTAGTACTGCACTTTTTGACTTTATACCTGAGGTTGTGAAGGCTGATTTTACCAAGGATTTTGATAGTTGTAAACTTCCATCTGCAATAAAAAAGGCAGTTATCCTTCATCATGGTAAACTCACGCCTGACTATCAGTACATCGACAGATATATATAAGGAAATTCTGTTCGCCCTCAACGGTTCTATAGCATAAGGGAGTTAGAAAATATGAAGAGGATATTAGTTCTTGGGGCGGGAATGATTTCTAAACCTCTGGTAAGGTATCTTTTGGATCAACCAGATTATCATGTGAAAATGGCAAGCAGAACGGTTAGCAAAGCCGAAAAAATAATAGATTCCCATAAAAGGGGAGAGGCAGAGGTATTAAATGTTTCTGATAATGTTCAGTTGGAAAAATTGGTTTCTGAGTCAGATGTGACTGTCAGCCTTTTACCATATGCCTATCACGTTAAAGTTGCAAAACTTTGTATAAAGCATAAAAAACACCTGGTGACCACCTCATATGTTAGCGATGAAATGCATAAACTTGATGACAAAGCAAAAGATGCGGGAGTCCTTCTTCTAAATGAGAGTGGACTTGATCCAGGTATTGATCATATGTCTGCGATGAGGGTAATCCATGATGTTGAAAGCAAAGGGGGAAAGATTGTTAGCTTTAGATCAACAACCGGTGCCCTTCCATCTCATGAAGCAAATACTAACCCGTTTGGATACAAGTTCTCATGGTCTCCCCGTGGGGTTCTTCTTGCTTCTCGCAATCCTTCAAAATGGTTGCAAGATGGAGAAGAGGTATCATATCCAGGTGAACAACTCTTTGAAAATTACACACTCCAGGATGTTCCAGGTATTGGAACGTTTGAAAACTATCCTAACAGAAATTCGGTTCCGTACAAGGACATTTACGGGTTAAAAGATGCAGATACTGTGTATCGTGGAACGTTTAGGATGACCGGATGGTGCGAGACAATGAGAAAGATCGTGGCACTGGGTTGGCTTACTGAAGAGTCCCCAGAAGAATTTTGCGGTAAAACCTATGGTGATCTTACAAGGTATCTTATTGGCGTAGGGCAAGATGAAAATCTTCCAAAGACAACAGCCTCATTCCTTGGGTTGGAGGTCTATTCTACAATTATCAAACGACTCGAATGGCTTGGTCTTTTTGGTAACGAACCACTGCCAAAAGATAAGGATAATCCGCTAGACTATCTCAATGTACTGACACTAAAGAAAATGTCTTTGGATAAAAAAGAAAGGGATATGATAGTGATGCATCATGAATTTGTTGCGGAATACTCCTCCAAAAAAGAGTACATCACTTCTACATTGCTTGACTATGGTATACTAAATGGAGATTCTGCAGTTGCCCGAACTGTTGCACTTCCTGCAGCAATTGCAGTAAAAATGATTCTAGAAGGAAAAATCGAGATAACTGGAACACACATCCCAGTGATCCCAGAGATTTATAACCCAATTCTTGATGAACTTGAAGAGATGGATATAAAATTCGATGAGAAAACAGAGGTATTGGATTCCTGATATGATTAATTTTTTACTATTAATCTCTGCATATTCATTTCTTTTGAAAGTGTGTTTTTCTCTTGTAATGATCCAGTTTTTATGAGGGTGATAGTGTAATGGTAAGGGGTTAATCAACATAGTTTGTGATGCATATTGCACGGAGCGTGTTATGTAGAGCGAAACATTTAAATTAATATATTGTACTATATATTGTATAAAAATTATATTTATGGTGAAAAAATGAAGAAGAAAATTATATTTGGGAGTTTGTTGGCAGTATTTCTCATGATTATGTTGCCATCAGTGCCAGCAGTGGAATACAATACGGCTGTAGAAACAAATGAAACACGTATTCTTGATGAATTACAAAACATAGATCTTGGGGAATTGAAGGTAAAAATACAAAGCATAGATATTAAAAGTTTGAAGGAAGAACTTAAGGATGATCCTGCATTACCACTGTGTTTTCCAATAAGTGGTATTATTTTCTATACGTTAATTGCCCTGATATTACTACGTATAATATTTTATGTAATTAGTGCAGTAGTTGGTGTTATAGCTGGTGTAGTAGGCGCGATAGCAAGTGCAGTAATTGGAGCAATATGTGCGGTGCTAGGTTTCGTTGGTAAGATACTGGTTTTTATATTTAGTACAATAATTGGAGTGGTAGGTTTAATAGCTAAGGTGATAGGTGGAGTAATGGGTTTAACAGCCAGTGTACTAGGTGCGATAATCGGTTTTATGGGTAAAATAATAGGTTTGATATTGGACATATTAGTTCTGATATATGGTGCGATATTCCCTGGCTTTTCATCTGCTGCTTAAACCTATGGTGAACCAGATAGTATGTTTACTGATACTGTTGTTCAAAAGATGATAAATTCAACCTGGTTATCAGGTTGATATTTTCCCCCCTTTTTTTATTTTTCACCAGTAAAAAAACTGTTCGGTTTTTTCCGAACGTTTTCTGACGGTATATAAATATTAGATGACATACTTCTAATCAAATTGGAATTGATGTGATAATATGAAAGATAAAAAATTGAAACTGGCTGGAATTATACTGACTGGAGTAATGATCCTTGGAACCTTTGTTTATGCAATTACTGTTCAACCCACAGTATATGGTAATATGGATTTTCCATACTATGAGTTACAGACTTTCGGTTCTTATGAAGAACTTACTGAGTTTCTAGAAAGCAGTTCTTACCAATACTCCAGCTATAATTGGAGAACTCTTGGTGGTTCTATGGATAAATCGTTTGAAGCTACGGCGGCACCTGATGGAATGAACTTTGATGAATCTGGGGGAGAGACCGTCGATTATTCCCAAACTAATGTTCAAGTTGCTGGTGTGGACGAACCAGATGTTGTGAAAACAGATGGAACATATCTATACATTGTATCAAATGGCGAGATTATCATTGTAAAGGCATATCCCACAGAAGACGCAGATATTGAATGTGAAATAACATTTAATGATTCTATATATGTTCAGAATGTTTTCATAAGCGATCTAAGACTTGTTGTTTTTGCCGAAACTTACGATTATCCTGTCTACAAAGGTGGTGCAATTGATGAAATGTCTTCTTCTGTCTGGTATGGCTCTCCAAATACATACATTAAAATCTTTGACTTGGAGGACATTACAAATCCGGTTATTGTAAAAGACATTGTAGTAGGTGGTAGTTATTCTGGTGCAAGGATGATAGAGGATTTTGTTTATGTTATTACAACCCAGTATTCCTATAATTATGATATTTCTGATGGGGATCAGGTTGTTGTTCCACGGGTAATGGTTGACGATGAGATAAAAGAAGTACCACTCTCTGATATACACTATGTTGATATTCCCGAGAAAAGTAGCACTTTAACAAATATTGTATCTGTGAATATTCATGATGATGCAGATGGGGTACATGCAGAGGTATTCTTACTCGGGAATAGTCATACATTGTATGTTTCAAAGAATAACATATATGTTGTGTATTCAACAGGCTATTACGATTATGTGATGCTTGAGGAACTCATTGATGAACTGGTAATGCCAACGCTTCCCGAATCAATTAAAGAAGAATTCAAACTTGTAGATACGCTTAGTCTTGAAGATTATCAAAAGAAAACCGTGACTGAATGGATACTTCAAAACTATGTAGATTCTATGGATGAGGACCAGAAGCAAGCAATAGCAAAAGCGATCGTAAGACAAACAGAGAGAACAATCATACATAGGATAAACATTGCCGATGGTGAGATACAATACGAGGCACAGGGCAGTATACCTGGATTTGTTCAAAATCAGTTTTCCCTAAGTGAATATGATG
>Ga0307418_1000671_pt1 | contig 10559 bp, 17 predicted proteins | sample SalMarWE160220MG_2_FD_202160 | JGI IMG/M metagenome (GOLD analysis project Ga0307418, IMG submission 202160) | Salt marsh sediment microbial communities from the Plum Island Ecosystem LTER, Massachusetts, United States - WE1602-20 | ecosystem: Environmental > Aquatic > Marine > Intertidal zone >...
ATTCATCGAAGAGGGTAGTTTTCTGATTCAAAAGATCAACCCTCTTGATATTTTGAGAATGAAGTTTGGCTCACTAGGTGGCTCAGGTTCTGCCACCGAGGTTTCATATAAGATAAAACCGCTTGTCATACCTGGGGGTTTTCATCCAGAGGTTATTGTTGTTGATTCTTTGAGCGCCATTATTTCTGTGTCGATCACTAAAGATAAAAATTATAGAGCCTATCTTCAACAATTGTTCGGTTTTTTTGAGGAGACTGGTGCTACTTCGCTTCTAATTACCGAAACGGATCCAATGCCGACGAGATTTAGTGATACGGGGATTGAAGAGTTTTTAGCTGACGGAATAATCGTCCTATATAACATCCAAAAAAAGGATATCCGTGAGAATGCCATTGAAGTTCTAAAGATGAGATATGGTAAACATGAAAAGAAGATAGTGTCAATGGAGATTACAGAGAATGGGATAAAAGTGTATCCAGACAAACGTGTCTTCATTACTCCTTAAAGTTGCACGATTGTTTACAGGAACCTGAACGGCTCTGCATGTTGGTTGAGTCTTTTTGCACCATATTTTAATATATTGTTTTCAATTTTTTTCACTTGAAATTTAGTAAGTCCTATCCGCTTCAGTATTAGATTGTCGTGCTCATCATATATTTTTATTGTTCCGTCGTCTACACTGGAGATAGCTTTGATTATTTTGCCGTTTTGCAACCATATCCAGATATTAACGCTTTTCGTTGTCATACCCACACTCGATACAATTTTTATGTGATATTACTTTTATTTTACAAACTATATAAATATTTCTATATGTTTTCAGAAAACTATATCAAGCATGTGTTATAACTCCTGTATTTCAACAAAGAAAATCAAAATATATAGTTAGCAAATCCGCCAAAAAGAACGGATAAAATAATATATTGGCAGTTGCATATCACATTGGGATTTGATGTCAGAGGAGATGTACTTTAAACAAGAGAATGCAATAAACCGTATAAGAACAGGTATTAATGGCCTAGATAACATAATTGGCGGAGGGTTGCCAGAGAAATCTATCACTCTAGTTTCTGGTCCACCTGGAAGCGGCAAAAGTATTTTTTGTTTCCAGTTTCTATATGAGGGAGTAAAAAAAGAGGAGAAATGCCTGTTTTTAACATTAGATAAGAAAGTCAACGGCCTTTTAATTCAAGCAAAAAAACTTGGTTTTGATTTTCAACCAGCCATGGAAAAGAAACTTGCAAAATTTCTATTCTTGAACGTAAACAAAAAACTTGTCTACGAAAGCATGACCAATGAAATTCTATCTGGAGAATACGATCGGGTTGTATTAGATTCTATAACACCACTATCTGAAATGCCCATATATACAAAGGGCACGGAAAACAATTTTGATATTAGCATAATCAATTCTGAAGAAATTCCCACCAATACTAATCTACCAGTTAGAAGACTGCACCTGCGATTCATAATGGATGCTTTAGAAACAGCAGAAACAACTTCAATAGTGACGTCAGAACTACCCATGGGTTCTTCCCTTCTTTCCAGGGATGGTATCTCTGAGTTCTTAGCAGATGGAGTCATAACTCTCAATTTTGATCCCACCATGGACAGGAGAAAACTATCAGTGATGAAAATGAGGAACACAAAACACACACTTAGGCCGCAGGATATAGAGATAAGAGAAGGCGGAATAAGATTCATTTAAAGAACTGGCAGAGATGTTGAAATATAGGCCACCTAAGGAACTACGAGCACTTTTTATCGTTCACTATGCACCACTATTACTTATCATAATGATCGGACCACTAACAGCAATATTCGGTGTCTGGGAAATACCTGCAAATAAACTTATAACAATTATTACTGGAATGGTTGTTTTTCTTCTTGGAACCTTTGTCTATTTTAAATGGGAGATATTCTGGCATAAAACATACAAAGGACAACTTGTCACTGGTGGAATATTTCAATACATTAGACATCCCCACTACACATCTCTACTGATAGTCGGTTTTGGGTTGGCATTTTTCTTCTATTCTCTTTTTGCAATAGCAATTGCAGTTATTGCAATACCTATTATGATATGGAGTATACTTGGCGAAGAAAAAGTATTGATAAAGCAGTATGGCAAAGATTACAAAAAGTTCATGGAAAAAGTACCTTGGAGAATTATACCAAAGATATTTTGAGGTTTGAAATATAATCTACAATGCAATATATTTCAATAAACATTTATATACAGTTCCTTTCTATATCTTGCAACACCTAAGAATAGACAATCAATCATCTCACTGTTCCCTAAGTTTTTTGAAAAATTTCCAGAGGTGCTTTATCACTTGAAAATATATTTTGAACTCTGGTATAAAGCATGTGCCCCTTTGGTAAAAACAGAACACACAACCTTTATATATCATTTCTATAATGCCTTATTCCTTATCTATACCAGACATTCATCGGGCAATTCTCCAAGAATCCCGATATCAAACAGCCCAACTAACGTTTTTGGCGGTTTGTGAAATGTCACGGTTTAGATGCATATAAATTACAAGTACTTACATTAGCAAAATGATATAGAGGGTATGTTATGTCTGAGAGACATCGTCCAAGAAGAGGATCAATGGGCTATTCGCCACGGAAGAGAGCCAGAGCCGAAACACCACATATAAAGAGTTGGCCAGAGGGAAGAGACAAACCGAAAATCCAGGGTTTTTTAGGTTACAAGGCAGGTATGACCCATGCTTTTGTTGTCGATTACAGACCAACCTCAACCACATCTGGAAGAGAGGTAGTGATGCCCGTTTCAGTAGTTGAAACTCCGCCAATAAAGATAGCAGCAGTCAGAGCCTACAAAAAAATAATTCATGGACTACAAACAACAGGTGAAATCTGGGCGAATAAGTTGGATTCCGAGCTATCAAAGAGACTTCCATTGGCAAAGAAAGAGAAAAAGAAAAACTGGGATTTTACTAAGGATGCTGATGAAATACGTGTTTTAGTATATACTCAACCAAAACTCGTTACAGGCATACCAAAGAAAACTCCCGAAATACGAGAGATGCGAATAAGCGGCGGAAGTATCGAAGATCAGATAAAATATGCAAAGGAAATCCTTGGAAAAGAATTGAAAATAAATGACACTTTAACAGAGGGAGACATGCTTGACATTCTTGCCGTCACCAAAGGTAAAGGTTTTCAAGGTGCCGTCAAAAGATGGGGTGTTAAACTTTTAACACATAAAAATTCAAAGCACCGTAGAATGATAGGTACTGCAGGGTCATGGCATCCAAACTGGGTACAAGCAACAGTCCCTCAAGCTGGACAGATGGGATATCATCAGAGAACTGAGTACAACAAGCGTGTTTTGAAAATTGGAGACAATGGAGAAGACATAACTCCCGCAGGCGGTTTTCCACATTATGGTGTTGTAAGAAATTCATATATTTTACTTCATGGGTCAATTCCAGGTCCTACAAAACGATTAATAAGCATGAGAGATGCAATACGTTATCAACGTGGCGTTAAAGTTGAGAAACCAGAAGTGACTTACATATCTACTACAAGCAAACAAGGAGTGTAAAATCATGACTAAGGTAAACGTTTATGGAATTGACGGAGTATCAACAGAAAAAATCGATTTACCAGAGGTTTTTGACACGGTGTATCGACCAGATATGATACGAAAAGCATTCAATGTTCTTCATTCCAACAAAAGACAGTCCTACGGCGCCGATCCTTATGCTGGTACGAAGCACGCCACAGCATCTGTCGGTAAAGGGAAAGGTTCATCCCGTGTTCCAAGACTTACACAAGGTAGAACAGCAGCATTAGCACCGTGTGTTGTGGGTGGTAGGAGAGCACATCCACCAAAAGCTGAGAGAAACTGGAAAGAAAAAATAAACAAAAAAGAACGACTCCAATCCATAAACTCTGCATTAGCTGCAACAGCAGATAAAAAGATTGTATCAAACAGAGGACACAAATTTGATGATAAGATAACATTACCCATTATAATAGATGATAAATTTGAGAAAACTAAAAAGACAAAGGAAGTAATCGAGGTCTTTGAAAAGATTGGGATTTACGATGACGTTCTTCGAGCTGCAAATGGAAAGCACATACGTGCGGGGAGAGGAAAAATGAGAGGCAGGAAATACAAAATTCCAAAATCCATACTAATCGTTTCTACAAAGGAAAACATCCAAAAAGGCTCAGGTAATCTAACTGGCGTTGATGTTGTTAAACCAGATCAAATAAATATAGAATATCTTGCACCTGGTGGAGATGCTGGAAGACTTACAGTATTTACAAAATCCGCATTAATGCAAATTAGGGGTGGTAAATAATGGACCCCTATGACATAATATATCATCCTTATGTTACAGAGAAAACTATGAACATGATGGAAAAAGACAATGCATTAGAACTTGTAGTTAAAAGAAGAGCGAATAAACAGCAGATAAAAAAAGCTGTAGAAAAAATGTTTGAAGTTAAAGTTAAAGATGTTAACACCAGAATAACAAAAAAAGGTAAACATGCCATTGTTACATTTATGCCCGAGTTCAAAGCTGAAGATATTGGCATGAGGATTGGAGTATTCTAGGGGTAAAAATATGGGTAAGAGATTAATACAACAAAGGCGAGGAAGGACAAAAGGGAGATTCAACGCCCCATCTCACAGATTTAGAGGCGAAATTAAATATGGTCAAGATAAAAACAAACATGCGGGGATAGTTGAGGATATCATTCATGACCCTGGCCGTACAGCCCCTTTGGCAAGCATTAGATTAGATAATAACAAAAAAATATTGACTCTAGCTTCAGAAGGAATTGGGGTAGGAGATAAAGTAAAATTTACAAACAATAGACTTGAAGTAAAGGTAGGTAATGTTTTGCCCATTGGCAAAATCTCTGAAGGAATTCCAGTTTATAATATTGAGTTATCTCCAGGAGATGGTGGAAAACTTGTACGTGCTGGTGGAGGCAACGCAACAATAGTATCTCGTGATTCAAAAAAGACAATCATAAAACTCCCTTCAGGTAAATTTAAAACATTAAATTCGGAATGCAGAGCAACTATTGGTGTAGTAGCTGGCGGAGGGAGAAAGGACAAACCTTTCCTTAAAGCGGGCAAAAAACATCATGCATACATGACAAGAGGAAAACAATACCCCATTGTTAGAGGAGTAGCAATGTGTGCTGTTGCTCACCCTCATGGTGGTGGAGGTCATCAACATGTTGGTAAACCATCTACCGTCAAACGAGGTGCATCACCAGGTAGTAAGGTTGGAAGTATAGCTGCAAAACGAACTGGGAGGAAGTAGATATATATGGCAACAAAGAAAGGTTTTAAAAGCGCGGCAAGAACCAGGAGGAAACAAAGACGGAAGAAAATAGAGGTGCGTAAGACCGAGTTCAAATTCCATGGATTAACAATAAAGGAAATGCAAAAACTCCCAATGGATGAATTATTGCCATTAATTCCATCTAGAGCACGAAGGACATTGAAGAGGGGTTTAACCAAAGGGCAAGAGAAATTACTCAACGATGTTGAAAAAGCAGAAAAGGGTAACATTATTAGAACCCATTATAGAGATATGGTAATACTACCCAGTTTTATAGGTCATAAAATTGATGTTTACAATGGTAATGAATTCCAAAGAGTGGACATAGATCCACACATGGTGGGACATTATTTAGGTGAGTTTTCACTAACACGTAAGAAAGTAAAACATACGGGACCAGGAGTAGGTGCCACCAGATCGTCTAAATTTATGCCTTTGAAGTGATGAAAAATGCAAAGATATTCAACTGATGTAGATCCAGATAAAGCCGCAAAAGCATACGGATATGAGCTTCACTGCTCCCTAAAGGACTCTATAAATCTAGCCCATGCTATAAGAGGCATGAAAACGGAGGATGCAAAGAAATACCTTGAAGAAATCATATCCATGAAACGACCTCTTCCAGCTGTGTTTCACAATAGGAAAAGAGCCCATCAAAAAGGTATTGGACCAGGTAGTTTCCCGCAAAAGGCAGCTCGATATATGTTAAAAACAGTAGTAAATGCAGAAAATAACGCAGAATACAAAGGATTTGATGCGGAAAACATGAAAATCTCACATATATCTGCATATGGTGGTAGGATTCTAAAAGGTATTATGCCTAGGGCCCAGGGTAGAGCTACTGACAAAAATAAAAAGACAACCAATATAGAAATAATCATTGAAGAGGTAGAGTAATGGCGGGCGAACGTAAATTCATAAGAGAGAACACAAACAGAATACTAATCAAAGAGTTTCTAATTAAAAAAATAGAGGGGGCGGGATTTGGTGGAATGAGCATCCAAAGAACGCCCATGGGAACAAGGATAAACATATTGGTAGAACGACCAGGTATGGTAATAGGCAAAGGCGGAAGTAAAATTAAGGAAATAACAGCAGATATCAGAGATAAATTCAATGTAGAAAATCCCCAAATAGAGATTCAAGAAGCGGGAAGCAGGGCGTCATTAAATGCGCAAATAATGGCGGAAAAACTTGCAGAGGCTCTTGAAAGGGGTTGGCATTTCAGACGTGCTGGGCATTCCACAATTAGAAGAATCATGATGTCGGGAGCAAAGGGATGCCAAATAATAATAGCAGGAAAGCTTACCGGTGCACGGCACAGAACTGAGAAATTTACACAAGGGCACGTCAAATACTGCGGTGAAACTGCAAAAGAAGTTATGGACAGAGGATTTGCCATTGCAAAATTAAAAGCAGGTGTACTTGGCGTCAAAGTTGGAATTATGAGGCCCGATGCAAAATTACCCGATGAAATAACAATAAAAATACCTGAAAAAGAGAAAGAAAAGGAAGAAACTAAGGAAACAAAGAAAACAGAAGATAAACAGGAATCGGAAAAAGATAAAAAGACTGATATCAAAAAACTTGCTGAAATGCAGGGTGTTGGCCCATCCATCGTTAAAAAGTTTAAAAAAGCAGGAATCAAAACACTTGAAGAGCTATATGAAATGGATGTTGATGATCTATCAGCTATAAATGGCATTGGTGGAAAGACAGCTGAAACTATTGTAAAGAATTTAAAGAAATTACTCGAAGAGGTTGCATAGATGGTTCTTAAGGCTAAAGAGATTAGAGGATTTACTCCCGAAGAAAGACGTGAAAAACTTCAGGAATTGAAAGGAGAACTTATGCATGAAAGAGGGATAGCTGCAATGGGTGGATCACCCCCATCTCCTGGTAAAATTAGGCAGATACGGACATCTATTGCAAGAATGCTTACTATCATGCGGGAGGAAGGAGAACAATAAATGAGCGATATATGCCCAAAATGCGGTCTGCCTAAGGAGATATGTGTCTGTGAAGACATAGCACGAGAACAGCAGAGAATTAATATAGCCGTTGACAAGAGACGATACGGGAAAATGATGACCATCGTTGATGGCATAAACCCCCATGAACTAGACATTGATACGCTGATAAGCAATCTAAAAGCAATATGTGCCTGCGGTGGCACAATAAAAGACGGGAAAATAGAACTCCAGGGAGATCACAGGATAAAAGTAAAGGAATCATTGGAAAAAATGGGATTTATGGTTGACGTACTATAAAGAAAGTAACGACATCCAACCAGCCCGCTGCAGTTAAAATCCCTATGAGATGTCAACATGGACGAAAAAGCACTTGCAAGGGAAGAGCTTATAGGACTGCACGTAACAATAAAGGAATGTAAGGATTCCAAATGGACAGGAAAATCTGGGGTAATAATCGACGAGACGAAAAATACCTTCCTGATTAGGATCGATAATGAAAATAAAAGAATAGCAAAAAAAATTGCAAAATTTGAATTTGAAAATGATGAAAAAAAGACAATATTGAACGGTTCAAAAATAACATATAGACCAGAAGATAGGATAAAAAAAGCAAGGTGAAAAACTATGACAGAAAAAAAGGAAGAAACAAGAAACATAGGTTTAAATGTCAAAGCTCCAACCATAAGCTGTAATGACAGAAATTGCCCATTTCATGGTAGTCTGTCTGTTAGAGGGCGGGTATTAACTGGAGTTGTGTCATCCATAAAAATGCAAGATTCTATCATAGTGAAGAGAGAATATACACATCATGTTCCAAAGTATGAAAGATATGAAAAAAGAACGTCTACATATTCTGCGCATTGCCCACCTTGCATAAAAGCAAAGGTTGGAGACAGCGTGAGAATAGCAGAATGTAGACCGCTCAGTAAGACAATTTCGTTTGTAACAATAGAAAAAATTTGATGGAGACAGACATATGAAGGGAATCGCTGGCAAAGTAATGAGAGGACTACCTGTAGGAGCTCGTCTTGATTGCATAGACAATACGGGTGCGAAAGTAGTACAATTAATTATGACTCCAAAACTGAAAGGAACTCATCGTCGCTACCCAAAAGCAGGCGTGGGCGATATGATAATAATTAGTGTTAAGAAGGGAGCGGCAGACATGAGGCGACAGATTCTAAAAGCTGTCATAGTGCGCCAGAGGAGACCATTTAGAAGACCTGATGGAACTATGGTTCAATTTGAGGATAATGCTGCGGTTATAGTCACAGACACAGGAGAAACAAAGGGATCTATGATAAAGGGACCTGTTGCACTGGAAGCAGCAGAACGCTGGCCCAGGATAGCTGCAACCGCATCAACAATAGTATGAGTGGGTTAAAATGAAATCAATAAAATCTAGAAAACAGAGGAAAGAATTATTCAACGCACCTCTTCACAAGAGGAGAAAATGGATATCTGCTCACCTAGAAGAAAATCTACTCCTAAAGTATGATAAGAGGGGCGTTCCGGTAATCAAAGGAGATACCGTAAGAGTCATGAGGGGTAGTTTCAAGGGACACGAAGATAAAGTCGCACATGTCAACATAAGGAGAAGACAGGTGGAAATCGAAGGTATGACAATGACCAAAGCAGACAATAAAAAGATTGCAAAACCAATTCATGCAAGTAATTTGATAATTACAAAGTTAAATTTAACCGATAAATGGCGGAGAAACAAACTGGAAAGCAGCCTATCTGAAGAAACTAAGAAGGAAATAGAAAAGGAAGCAAAAGAACAAATCAAAGAAGCGGCGGAAGAGGAAAAAAGAAAGGCTGAAGAAATGGAAGAACCCCCCGTAAAGGAACCTGAAGAACCGGTGGAGGAAACAGAAGAAACTGTGAAAAAAACAGCAGAACCAGAAAAACCAGCTGAGAAGAAAAAAACTACAACTAAGGCAAAACCAAAAAAAGAAGAGGTAAACAAACCCAAGGCTGAGAAAAAAGCAGCACTGAAAAAACCAGCTGAGAAGAAAAAAACTCCGGCAAAAAAGGAAACCGTGAAAAAAACTCCTGGAAAAACGGCAAAAAAGGAAAAGGAGGAAAATAAATGAGTAAACACTTAAAGAGATTGAATGCACCAAGGGCACTACGGCTACATAGAAAAGAGCGGAAATGGACCGTCAAATCATCCCCTGGCCCACACCCTTTAGAGAAGGCAATACCATTAAGTATGATCATCAGAGACTACCTCAAATTATGTGACACACAACGAGAAGCAAAAAGACTCATTGCCACTGGTGAAATTCTAGTTGATGGAACTAAAAGAAAAAATTACAAGTTTCCTTGTGGACTAATGGATGTAATATCTATTACAAAACTGAAAAAAGATTATAGAATTTTATTTGATCAAAAAGGTAAGTTAATGCTCGTTCCAATTCAATCAAAGGACGCAGAATGGAAGCTATGCCGCATAGAGAATAAAACAATTGTAAAGGGAAATAGAACACAGCTTAACCTACACGATGGTGGAAATAAACTCATAAAAAAAGACGAATACAATACAGGAGATGTTTTGAAAATCTCCTTTAAAGATCAGAAAATCAACGAGGTATACAAATTTACCAAGGGAAACGTATCAATGATCATTGGTGGTAGTCATATAGGGCAGACTGCCAACATAGAAGATGTAGAAATCGTTCCATCGTCAAAACCAAATCTTGCGAAAATGAGGGGGAAAAGTGAATTTTCAACACTTCAAAGTTATGTATTTCCGATTGGAAAAACCAAACCTGCGATAACACTACCCGAGGTGAGAATACAGTGAGCATCAAGAAAAAGGCGGTTACAAAAAAGAAAGATTCTGGAAAAAAAGAATCTCTTTTTGAACCAAGAATTGAAAAAATCACAATTAACATAGGGGTCGGCGAAGCAGGTGAGCAACTAACTAAAGCCGAAAAAGTGTTAATAGATATTACCCACCATAAACCAATACAAACCCTTTCTAGGACTACAAGTAAGGACTGGGGCCTTAGAAAGAGGATGCCCATTGGTTGCAAGGTCACCTTACGTGGAAAGGACGCCGATGATTTCTTAATGAGCGCATTAAAAACCAGAGAAAATAAAATGGCCGATTACTCATTTGATTATGAAGGAAATCTATCCTATGGAATACCCGATCACACCTTATTTGAAGATCAAAGATACGATCCAAATATTGGTATATTTGGAATGGACATCTGCATAACAATGAAAAAACAAG
>Ga0307418_1000674_pt1 | contig 10546 bp, 8 predicted proteins | sample SalMarWE160220MG_2_FD_202160 | JGI IMG/M metagenome (GOLD analysis project Ga0307418, IMG submission 202160) | Salt marsh sediment microbial communities from the Plum Island Ecosystem LTER, Massachusetts, United States - WE1602-20 | ecosystem: Environmental > Aquatic > Marine > Intertidal zone >...
TATAGAGTCCCCCATGGCGACTTGGATGAAAAGCCCTGGTTCGAGGCTTTTGACCAGGAGGGCAGAGTCAACCAGCTGGTCATGTCCCTGGAGAACTTCCTGGATGCCAGGCTGGAGGACGGAAAGGGAAAGGTGCATTACCGGCAGTGGGCGACCTTCAGCCTCAGCCAGGCTTATGATATTGACGAGGCCAGGGTGGAAAAACCCGCAGGAGAAAAACGGAAAACCCTGACCCCTCTGGCGGCGGCTCTGGTGATCACCCCCTTCAGCAACCTGGACCTCAGGGGAAACGGACAGTGGGACCATTATGCACATGAGATCACCAGGGGCACCCTGAGTCTCGACCTCATGGTGGGCAGGACAGGCGGGAGAAAGGACCGGTACAGCCTGGATTATATCTACGAAAAGGACATCACCAGGGCCCTGAATTTTGAGTGGGACCTGAACCTGGTTTATGGTTTTTCGACAGGTGTCTCGTTCAGGAGAAACATGATGGTGGATCACAGTATCCTGACCCGTTACTGGCTGGGGTACCAAAGCCAGTGCTGGGGCGCGAAGCTCTATCTGGAAAAGGAGAGCCAAGGAACACGTATCATGCTGATGTTCAACCTCCTGGGACTGGGAGATCTCGGGACCCATGCCAAGTGATGATTTCGTAAGAAGCTGGTTCATGCCGCAAACGGCAGCCTGTGAGGAACGAATTCCCATTTCTTGACACCCTCTCTGCGTTTCTTTATATTCATAATTTGTATGAGCTAATTAGATCCAGGAAAACCCATTATGATGACCTCCGATTTCAAGGGGGGTGCAATAAAGCGGTTATTCAACTTTACTCTGGAGGCAAACAATGAAAACGAAAGTGGGAGTCCTGTCAGCTGGAGGCGATTGTCCCGGCATCAACAGTACGATTCATTGGCTCGTCTATTCCGCACTGGATAAGGATCTCGTGCCGAGAAGAGGTATGATGTTTGAAATAACTGGCATCCTGGACGGCTGGAAGGGCCTGGCGGAGATGAAACCGGAGAAAAAAGGGAGTATCAAACAGTGGACCATGCCCCTCGATTCCAATGTGGTTCGCACCTGGGACAGGTACGGTGGAACCAGGCTGGGAACCAGCCGGATCAACCCTTTTGACCCGCAGAAAGACCAGTCGGAGATGATTGTGGAAAATTACAAGAAGCTCGGCCTGGATGCGCTTGTGGTGATTGGCGGATTCGATAACCTGGAGGTGGCGTACAAGCTATACAGGAAGGGTCTGAAGATCGTGGGCATTCCCAAGACCATCGATCGTGACCTCTCCGGCACGGATTATACCTTAGGGTTTGACTCGGCATTGAATATTATTACGGAAGATATTGACCGGTTGCGCATCACCGCCGGTTCCCACAGCCGCATATTTGTGGTGGAGTGCATGGGCAGAAAGGCGGGTTGGCTGGCCCTCGAGGCGGGAGAGGCCACAGGCGTGGCGATCATCCTTATTCCCGAACATGATTTTGTTTCGGAAAGGGTGATCGAGCTGTTGAAAATGAGAAAGAAATCAGGAAAACGCTACAGTATTGTACTTGTTTCGGAAGGGGCCAAGCCAAGGGGTATGGAGGAAATCCACGAGCGGCGGGGACGGGATGGCTTTGGCCACTACTATCTCGGCGGGGTCGGCGGGTTTCTTGCAGAAGAAATCGAGAAGGAGCCCGAAATGGAAGTGCGTTACGTGGCTCTGCGGCACCTGCAACGTGGTGGCGCGCCGACGGCCCACGATCGCCGTATGGGGCGGAAATTCGGAATCGCGGCTATTGATATGATCGTCAACGAGGATTTTGGTCGTATGGTGAGCTTCAGGCAAGGAAAAGTGACCTCGGTGTCCCTGAAGAAGGCCCTCGAGCGCTTGAACCTGGTCGATGTGGAAAAAATCTACAATACCAAAAACTACAGGAGCCTGGAACAAATTTTATAGCATTTCATTGGATTGATTTGTATTAACAGGGATCTCTGGTGGCTATCGCCCTGTCATCGGATACAGGCACCGCGCTGGAAATTCTGCGGCATAACGGGCCTTATAGATACGGATCGGGATGGGGGGTGTCTCTTCGCAGGGGAGGACAGCTTGAGGTTATCGAAAAAGCGGACAATGATGTTCCGTCTGTTTCTTGTTTTAATGGTTTTCCTACCCATTCTTAACAATAAGGCCGGGGCGGCTGAGGAAATAGTCATGGGTGTCGCGACCTCTCTTGGTTTTCTTGAAGGTGGAGAAAGCCTCAATGCGACCCGGTTAGCCGTGGAAGAGATTAACAGGAGAGGCGGTGTCAAGATGGGCCGCCGCCGCATTCCCATAAGAATTGTTTCCGTGGACCTTCACGATGCCTCGCCCGGTGTCCCGGCTTTTCGGGCCCTTGATCGTCTTGAGGCCTTCATTGTCCAAAGGAAGGTTCAAGCGCTCATGGTAGGCCCTTTTCGGTCGGAAGTGCTACTGCCTGCCATGGATCTGATTGCCAGATACCGGGTTCCCCTGTTGGGCACGATCGCCATGTCACCTGCTTCCGACGCCAAGGTGATGAAGGACCCTAAGTACCGCTATATTTTCAGGACATGCCTGAATGCCAAGTACCTGGTGGATTATCTGATCAACGTGATGAAGTTTCTGAATGTGAAATTTGGTTTCAGCAGGGTCTACATTATGAATCAGGACGTGGCATGGGCCCGCACCACCACGTCCCTGATGATGAGGATGTTTTTTGAGAAGGCCGGATGGCGGGTGCTTGGCATGAAAATCTACCGTTCGGGGGCCTCGGATTTTTCTGCCGGGCTTACGGAGGCGAAGGCAAAAGGCGCCGAGGTCATTCTCCCCATTTTTGATATGCCGGAAAGCGGTATGCTCGTAAAACAATGGAACGCGATGAAAATCCCGGCACTGCTTTGCGGGTTCATTTCTCCCATGGTGGGGCCGGGGGCCTGGAAAGCCTTTGACGGAAAAATCGCCTATGCCCTGAATGTGGTCTTTGAACTGGGCAATGTTCCTTCTTCAAAATACGAGCCTGCGGCCCGGTTTTATCGGACCTTCAAAAAAAGATTCGGGAAAGAGATCGAGGCTGGTCATGGACCGGCCCCCGCCTATGATGCGGTCTACAGCTTGGCGGATGCCCTGTCATCCGCCGGAACGCTCGACCCCGAAAAGGTGGTTGCCGCCCTTGAGAAAACGGATCGTAGAGGCGTCATGGGCCGGATCAGATTTCACAGGGGGCATCAGGTGATTTTCGGGAGAGACCCTCAAAAGGAGGCCCTCGCCTGTGTCATTCAGTGGACAAGGGAGGGAAAGCGAAAAATCGTCTACCCTCCCTCCATTGCGGAAGGTGACATTGAACTTCCGGATTTTCGGTGATCTCTGAATAACAAGCCTTGGGGACCGGACTTGTACGATGACATCAATTTGGATATGTTACGAAAGGAAACACAGAGCAACCCGATGAAAATACGATGAATCGATGATTGTCAACGCAAGATGCCTGCGGTTTTTGGAAAAGATCTGTTTCGAAAAGTAACATGTTGAAGAGGGCGATATGTAAATAATGAAATAAGTCCTGTATTGCCGATAGGTTATGATATCTTCAAGCTCGGCACAGAGATTGCAATGTTTAGCGAATGTGCGCCCACGAGTTATTCTTGCGGCACCGGCCTGGTTTCCGGCCTATGAAGTTGGGATTCCCTATTAGATAGAAACCGGGTGTCGGATTTGGCCTACTACCTTATTGAGGGGGGGTGAACGTTATGTTCCGGACCCCTCAACCGAACCATGCCGGCACTTGAAACCCGGCTCAGATGAAGGAGGGTGAAGATGAAAGGCAAAATGGCATTATCGGGTCTGTTGTTGACGTTGGTCTTGGTTTTTTCATTCCCGGTCGGTTCCGCGTATGCCGGGAAGGCGATTGTGATCGGTGTTCCCACGTCAACCGGTTTTCTCGAAGGCAAGGAGGCGCTTAAGGCCGTGAAAATGGCGGTGGAAGAAATCAACGCCAAAGGCGGGGTCCTGGTGGGAGGCAAGAAAATGCCTTTCAAGGTGGAGTCAATTGACATCCGGGATGCCGCGCCGGGGGTTCCCGTTCCCGAGGCCCTTCTGGGACTTGAAAAAATAATCCTAGAAAAAAAGCCGACTGCCCTGGTGGTGGGGCCCTTTCGCTCTGAGGCCCTTCTTGCCGGCATGGATATTATTGCCAAATACAAGGTGCCCCTCCTCGGGACCATTGCCATGTCTCCTGCGTCGGAAAGCAAAATAAAGAAAAATCCTGCCAAATACAAATACATTTTCAGGACATGTCTCAATGCCAAATATCTGGTCAAGTATCTTGTTGGCACGATGGCCTTCATCAATAAGCAATTCGGTTTCAACAAGGTCTTTATCATGAACCAAGACGTGGCCTGGGCGCGAAAGACCGCCGAGCTGATGCAGAAGCTCTATTTCGCCAAGGCCGGATGGTCTGTCTTGGGACAGGAAAGTTATCCGACCGGGACCTCTGATTTTTCGTCCGCTTTGATGAAGGTCCGCGCCAAAGGGGCACAGGTGATTCTTCCCATTTTTGATATGCCCCAGAGCGGTACCCTGGTAAAACAATGGAATACCATGAGGGTTCCCAGCCTGATGGCCGGCTTCATCTCCCCACTTGCAGGCCCCGGCGCCTGGAAGACCTTCGACGGAAAAATCGCAGGAGCTGTCAACTGCAATTTCGAGATGGGAAGCGCCATTACATCGAAACGGGTGCCGAAGGCGGTGGCCTTTCACAAGGCCTACAAGAAGCGCTGGGGCAAGAACCTGGAGGCCGGGCACGGCCCGGCTCCGGCCTATGAATCGGTTTTCATTCTGGCAGAGGCCATCGAGCGGGCCGGAACACTGGATGCCGACGCCATTGTGGCCGCACTGGAAAAGACGGACCGCATGGGAGCCATGGGAAGGATGAAGTTCGATAAAGGACACCAGATCATTTACGGCCTCGATCCCTCGAAAACGGCTGTAGCGGCTGTATTCCAGTGGAAGGCCGGCGGCGGGCGCACGATTGTCTTTCCGCCAGCGATCGCCGATGGCAAGATTGAATTGCCTCCCGGCCTCAAATCCCTGAAATAAGTTGGTGAGAATCCCGGGCTGATGCTTCTATCCGGGACGGGCCCTTGAGCTTTGGGCCGGCCCGGAGGGAAGCTGGACCGCCGTTTTCTCAAATCGTCTTCATCCCTGTACGGTTTACGCGCCCATATGGGGGATGTATGGCCGTTTTACCTCGCACTACCTCAAGGAGTGCCGCGTTTCATGTTCGCCGGGACAGTAATCTATGCAGTGATTAACAGCATCATTCTTATGCTGATGGCACTCGGCTTTAATTTGACCTTCGGCATCAGCGGGATTGCCAATTTTGCCTATGGGGCACTCTATATTTTCTCTGCCTACACGAGCTGGATATTGCTTCACCTACTAGGCCTGCCTTATCCCCTGTCGGTGCTTCTTTCCATCCTATTTACGGCATTCCTGGGGGCCTTGATGTACCGGCTTGTCCTCTTGCGTGTGAGAGGCCAGGTGCTCTCGGAGGTCATCGCCACCTTCGGCATGGGTCTGGCTATCCTGGAACTGTTTCGCTACCTCGGATTTGTAGGTTTTGAATACACCCTTCCGGTTTTCGTGGACAAGAGCTTTTTTATCCTAGGCACCTTCGTGGATATGCAGCGGATAATGATCGTGCTTATCAGCACGGCGATTATCGCCGCCCTCTGGATTTTTACCCATCATACCTCCCTTGGACTGGCTTTTAGGGGGATCGCTCAAGACGAACGCACCGCCCTGACTTTCGGTATGGATTCCGACTGGATCGCAACGCTGAGCGTTTCACTGGGTGCGGCCTTGGCCGCCGTGGCCGCCACGGTCATTATACCGCTCGGAAGTATTTCCGTCGGGGAAGGCTATGATGTCCTGATCAAGGCTTTGGCGGTTTGTATTATCGGCGGGCTGGGGAGCACCGGTGGACTGGTTGTGGCGGCCTTTGTTATTGGATTCGCAGAGCGCCTCACTGATACCTATATCGGATCCCACTGGACCATGACGGTCAGTCTGGCGGCAATCCTTATTGTGCTGGTGGTGAAACCTTCCGGCTTTTTCGGGAAGCAAAAAGAGTTGGAAGAGAGGATCTAACCCATTGAAAAAAAGAAAAGAGAGAATTGATCGGGGCATCAAGGCCAGGTCAAGCGATATATTCGCCCTTTGCTCCTGGAAGGAGATGCTTTATCTTTCAGGCCCAAGGCTGCTGCCCATCATTGGCTTTCTCCTGCTGCCCCCGTTCCTGGGCGGTTACTGGCAGCGGGTGATGCTTTCGGTGGCTGTTTTTGCCCTCCTTGCCATCAGTTGGGATATCCTGGCCCAAAGCGGCATGGTTTCCCTGGGGCAGGCCCTTTTTTTCGGGATGGGGGCCTACAGCGCCGGCGTATTGAATCATTACCTGGGGCTCAGTCCCTTTGTGACGATTCCGGCCGCCGCCATTCTCGGCGCCCTTATCTGCACCATCCTGCTCCTCCCGGTCCTGCGGCTCCGTGGCATCTATTTTTCCATGGTGACCCTGATTATTCCGATCATGCTGGTCCGCATCATTGAGGCGTCGAAGATTTTCGGGGGAACAGAAGGATTAAGCGGTCTCTCCTCGCTCCCCTCCAGGTGGGTGGAGCTCTATGTTGCCGTGATTGCCCTTCTCTGTGCCCTCTTTGGTTTCAGGAGGATGCTGGCATCTGATTTCGGCCTGGTTCTCAGAGGTCTGAATGACAGTGACCGGTCCGTTACCAATGCGGGAATAAACATCTACCGGATAAAAATCCAGGCCCTTCTGCTCTCAAGTGCGATCGGGGCATTCGCTGGTGCGCTCATGACCCATGTCTATATGTTCGTGGGCATGCCTGTCTTTGCACTCGACTACTCCATCCTTCCCATTGCGGCCGCGGTGGTGGGAGGGCCGGGCACGCTCGCGGGAGCTACCCTGGGCGCCTGCCTGCTCGTTCCCCTCTCCGAGGTGTTGAGAGGAATCGGTGGACTGCGTATCGTTTTCTACGGCCTGTTCCTGGTCATTTTTATCGTGGCCCTGCCGGAGGGCATTTTTCACTTTATCCAGCGCAGATACCATCAATTCGACCGGTGGGTTGAGGTTGACAAATGACCGTGACTTCTCTTCTTCAGGTGAGAGATCTCTCGAAGGCGTTCGGCGGTGTTCAGGCGCTGAACCTCGTCAATTTCGATCTTGAACAGGGGGAACTCCTGGGGGTTATCGGTCCAAACGGCTCCGGAAAAACCACGCTGGTCAACCTGATCACGGGATTCGTCAAGTGTTCGAGAGGCACGGTGAACTACAAGGGCCGGGACATCACCCGCTGGGCCCCGCACCGGATCGTTTGTCTAGGGATCGCCAGAACCTTCCAGATGGTCCGGCCCTTTTACCAACTGCCTGCCTATAAGAACATGATCATTCCGCTCTATTCACCGAGGGTGAAAAAGCTTGCCGGCGGCAGGTATGGCTCGAGGGACGCCGTTGCCCTGGATCTCCTCGAGGAGGTGGGATTCGAAAGGGATTCCCACGTGGCCTACAAGGTGGCAAGCGTATTGCCCCAAGGGTACCTCAAGAGGCTCGAACTGGCCAAGGCGATAGCACTCAAACCCGACCTCCTGATCCTGGATGAGCTTTTTTCCGGCCTGAGCCTGGCCGAGGTGGCGAGCATCGTTCCCATCATAGAGAAACTTCGCCAGCAAGGGAAAACCGTTATCATGATCGAGCACCGATTGAAAGAGCTCTTTCGGATTGCAGACCGGGTTATCGTGCTCAATTACGGGATAAAGATCGCGGACGGGGTGCCTTCTGAAGTAATGGAAAGCGATGATGTCAAGAAGGCCTACCTGGGCACAGAGGTGTAGGCCGGGGCACATATGGGAAGAATGAACGCAGGGGAGAAAATGCTCGAAGTCAAAAACCTCATGGTCTTTTTTGAAAACGCGCTGGCCCTCAATGATTTCAGCATGGAACTTGGCAAGGGAGAGATGGTCGGCGTGATCGGTTCAAACAGCGCAGGGAAGACCACCCTGATGAATACCCTTTCGGGTCTTATCGTGGACATGCGCATCAAGGAGATGCGGCGTGGGGGAGAGCGGATCAATATCTTCGGCGAGGTCCTGTTTGAAGGCAGGGACATAACCACCATGAAACCGAGTGAAAGGGTCAGAAAGGGGATTGTCCTTTCGCGGGAAAGACATCCCGTGTTTCCCGAAAGCAGCGTGGTGGAAAACCTGAAGATCGCCGGGTACCTGAGGAAAAGGGCGGAGATCCGGCAGGTCATGGACCAGGTCTTTGAGCTTTTCCCTCCACTGGTCCATTTGAAGTCGAGAAAGGCGGGTTTTTTGAGCGGGGGAGAGCAACAGATGCTGGCCATCGGTATGGCCTTGGTCGTTCGGCCGAGACTCCTGCTCCTTGACGAGCCCCTCCTGGGACTGAGCCCCATGATGCAAAAGACGGTTGTTGACGGCATTTCCAAGCTCAACAGGGACCCGCCAAAGATTACGGTACTGTTGAGCGAACAGTTTGCCAGGCCAGTCCTGCCGATTATTGACAGGGGATACATCATTGAAAACGGTATGCTCACCTTGACCGGTACGGGCCGTGAACTCATGGAAAATCCAGAGGTCAAGGCCGCTTATTTCGGGGTTTGAATTTATGGGGACAGGGGAAAAAAGAAATATCTTCAAAACCTTTCAAGACGTCGCCAGACAAAGGGGAGACCGCACGGCCATTATTTACCTGGGAACGCGGTATTCTTACCTGACAGTGATGCGCATGGCGGAATATTTTGCCGCCGCACTTGCCGGCATGGGGATCAGACCCGGGCACAGGATCCTGATCTATCTCCCCAACAGCATCCAGTGGGTGGTCTCCTGGCTGGGTGCCCAACGTCTAGGGGCAGTCTGCATCCCCATCACGCCCATTTACACCCCACACGATCTAACCTATATCGCGAATGACAGTGATGCTGAAACCGTGATTTGTGCCGATACCAATTTCGGCTATGTCACGGAAGTCATACCGAAAACCGGCATCAAGCGGGTGATCGTTTCAAAAATGGCCGACCTGCTGCCTTGGTGGAAACGCTATTTCGGCATTTTGTTTGACATCATCCCCAAGGGACAAATTGCTCTCAGCGAAGGAACCTATTCGCTCAGGAAACTGCTCTCAGAAAAGAGACAGGCGGGACCGGATCTGCCACCCCTTGATGGTGGGGGGCAGGAGATTGCTCAAATCCTCTATACAGGGGGGACCACCAAGTTCCCGAAAGGGGTGCCTTACACCCACGACCTGTTCCTGGTATCCGCTGAAGAGCAGATCAGGGTCAGTGAGCCCCTTTTCCCGGCCGAGGAAAACGTGATTTTAGGGAATGCACCGCTTTTTCACATCCTGGGCCAGACCTGCAGCCTGAGTACGCTTCTCGTAGGGGGGACCCTCATGCTCCAGCCACGGGTTAACCTGGATGCGACTTTCGATGCCATCGAAAAGTTTCGGGCGAGGAGCATGATCGGAGTTCCCACCCTCTACCGCATGATTCTGGAACATGACCGTCTGGAGCAATATGATCTGAGTTCCGTGGATTACTGGTACAGCGCCGGGGATGTGCTTCCCGTGGAAGTGGGCCGCCGTTGGTTTGAGACCTTCGGGAAGCGGATCTACCAGGGCTACGGCGCAACCGAGACCTGTGGAGGGGTCTCCATGTGTCCGGTCGACAAGGAAAACCCCCCTAAGAGTGTGGGCCGAGTGGTTCCCTCGAAAAAAGTAAAGCTCGTGGATCGTGCGACACTCAAAGAAGTGAAGACCGGGGAAGCAGGGGAATTGCTTGTTTCATCCAACTATATGGTTTCGGCCTACCTCAATAAGCCTGAGGAAACGGCCGAGTCATTCGTGGAGATAGATGGCGTAACGTGGTACAGGACTGCGGATGTCATGTCCATGGACGAGGAGGGAAATCTTTATTTCATAGACCGTACCGTGGACACCATCAAACACAAGGGCTACCGGGTATCTGCTTCCGAGATCGAAGCGGTTCTGCAAGAAAACCCGGCTGTGATCGGTTCCTGTGTGGTCGGTATGCCGGATGAAAAAGTCGGCGAAAGGATCAAGGCTTATGTGGTTTTAAAGGAGGATGTAAAAGGGATTACGGGCTATGATCTCATCAAGTGGTGCCGCGGAAGGCTCGTTTCCTACAAGGTCCCCCAATATATCGAATTCAGGGATATGCTGCCCAAATCGAAAGTGGGGAAACTCCTTCGCAGGGAAATACGCAGTGAAGAGAAAAGGCGGGCTGACGAATGATCATGCCCATCCCGGCACCTCAGCTATCCTAGACCCGTGCATCAAACAGGTTGTCCGCCTGCCCTTCCGTATTCTATTTTTTCGAAATATTCACTTTGTCATTTAGACTGTCCGCCTGCCGGATGAATCACCTCTTTTCGCCCGCCGTTCTTGTGGCTGCCTTATCCACAGGTCCTGCTGGAGATCTATCC
>Ga0307418_1000679_pt1 | contig 10530 bp, 6 predicted proteins | sample SalMarWE160220MG_2_FD_202160 | JGI IMG/M metagenome (GOLD analysis project Ga0307418, IMG submission 202160) | Salt marsh sediment microbial communities from the Plum Island Ecosystem LTER, Massachusetts, United States - WE1602-20 | ecosystem: Environmental > Aquatic > Marine > Intertidal zone >...
GTCTCCCTGCGGATGAAGCTCACCAGCTCGTTGGCGTAACGGAGCTCCCCCGCGACCCCTGCGCCCATACCAGAGGGTAGGTCTCCCCGGAGGGCCACCAGCCGGGTGACCCCTTCTGCCCGGTAGTCGTCGAGAAGCTTTGCGATGTCCTCGCGTGTGGACCCGACGCAGGAGAGGTGGGGAGCCGTTTCGATTGCCTGGCTGCGCAGCCAGGAAACCGTCTCGAAGGTGCGCGCCTGGGTGGAGCCTCCAGCCCCGTAGGTGACGGAGAAGTAGCGCGGCGCAACGGCGTTTAGCCGACGCACGCTCAGCTTGAGCTTCTCCATCGCCTCCGGGGTCTTGGGGGGGAAGAGCTCGAAGCTGTAGATCGGGCGGGTGTCTTGCTTGAGTCCCACGAATATAGTCCCTCGGCAGACGGGCGCCAGCCCCGCCCGGCGAGGGCCTCGCCGGGCGGACCGGAGCCCGACTACGACTTAGTAGCGGTAGTGCTCGGACTTGAACGGCCCTTCCACGGGCACGCCGATGTAATCGGCCTGCTCGGGGGTCAGGGCCGTGAGCTTGGCGCCGATCTTTGCGAGGTGTAGCCGCGCCACCTCCTCATCCAGCTGCTTCGGCAGGACGTAGACGCCGACCGGGTATTCGGCCGTCTTGGTGAAGATCTCGATCTGGGCCAGCACCTGATTGGTGAAGCTGTTGGACATCACGAAGGAAGGGTGGCCGGTCGCGCAACCGAGATTCACCAGCCGGCCTTCGGCGAGCAGGATGATGCGCTTCCCGTCCGGGAAGATGATGTGGTCGACCTGAGGCTTGATGTTCTCCCATTCGTAGCGGCGCAGGCTCGCCACGTCGATCTCGTTGTCGAAGTGGCCGATGTTGCAAACGATCGTCTGGTCCTTCATGGCCGCCATGTGATCGTGGGTAATCACGTTCAGGTTGCCGGTGGCGGTGACGAAGATATCCGCCATGGGCGCGGCCTCCTCCATGGCGACCACCCGGAATCCTTCCATCGCGGCCTGCAGGGCGCAGATGGGGTCGATCTCCGTCACCCAAACGGTGGCGCCGAGGCCTCGCAGCGACTGCGCGCAGCCCTTGCCTACGTCCCCATAGCCGCAGACCAGGGCGATCTTGCCGGCGACCATGACGTCCGTCGCCCGTTTGATGCCGTCCACCAGGGACTCGCGGCATCCGTAGAGGTTGTCGAACTTGGATTTGGTCACCGAGTCGTTCACGTTCATGGCGGTGAAGAGCAGGGTGCCCTTCTTGGCCATCTCATAGAGCCGGTGCACCCCCGTCGTCGTCTCCTCGGTCACGCCCTTGATGCCGTCGGCGATCGTGTGCCAATGGTGGCTGTCCCGGTCGAAGTTGCGCTTGAGTGCGCCCAAGACTGAGCGCCACTCTTCGCTGTCGGAGGCTTTCGGCTCGGGGACGGCCCCCGCCTTCTCGATCTCCACGCCCTTGTGCACCAGCAGGGTGGCGTCGCCGCCGTCGTCCACGATCATGTTGGGGCCCTTTCCGTCGGGCCAGCTCAGCACCTGCTCCGTGCACCACCAGTACTCGTCCAGGGTCTCCCCCTTCCAGGCGTACACCGGGACGCCCGCGGCGGCGATGGCGGCGGCGGCGTGGTCCTGGGTGGAGAAAATGTTGCACGAGGCCCAGCGGACCTGGGCGCCCAGCTCCACCAGGGTCTCGATCAGAACGGCGGTCTGAATGGTCATGTGCAGGCTCCCGGAAATGCGGGCTCCTGTGAGGGGCTTGGAGGTCCCATACTTGGCCCGCAGGGCCATCAGGCCGGGCATCTCCGTCTCGGCGATGCGCATCTCTTTGCGGCCCCAGTCCGCCAGGGAGATGTCGGCAACCTTGTAGTCGGTGAACTCACTCATGGTAGTCAGCTCCTGTGATTATCAGAGTGAGCGCCGTTGGGAAAGGATCGACCGCCACCGAGCCTGGCCCGGCCGCTCGGGCTGGGTTGCAGCGCTCCTCGGTGGGGAAGAAAAAGAGAGCGGGCAGCTGTCAGCGGTTAGCGTTCAGCGGATTGGATGGAACCTCCGCGCTTGTTGCGCATTCTGGGTCTGCCCCGGTTGGTGTTCCTTTGTCCGTTAACAGCCACGCCTGCCGTGCAGTCGTAGGGTACGCATTGCGTACCGTTTATGCATCGCCTCGGATTTGCGATCATCCCGCGGACTCACGGTGCGCGTTGCGCACCCTACAAGCTGATAGTCTTGCACCGCTGACCGCTGACCGCTGACCGCTGACCGCTGACCGCTGACCGCTGACCGCTGACCGCTGACCGCTGACCGCTGACCGCTGACCGCTGACCGCTGACCGCTACAGCCCTGCGGCGTCGCGCAGCAGCTCTGCCTTGTCGGTGCTTTCCCAGGTGAACTCCGGCTCTTCGCGTCCGAAGTGACCGTAGGCGGCGGTCTTGCGGTAGATGGGCCGCACCAGGTCCAGCATGTGGATGATGCTGTAGGGACGCAGATCGAAGTGCTCCCGCACCAGGGCGGCGATCCGGTCTTCCGGGATCTTGCCGGTGCCGAAGGTGTCGATGGTGATCGAGGTTGGCTCCGCAACACCGATCGCATAGGAGACCTGGATCTCGCAGCGGTCGGCGAGTCCGGCGGCCACGATGTTCTTTGCCACGTAGCGGCCGGCGTAGGCAGCCGAGCGGTCCACCTTGGAGGGGTCCTTGCCGGAGAAGGCGCCGCCGCCGTGACGCGCCGCCCCGCCGTAGGTGTCCACGATGATCTTGCGCCCGGTCAGGCCGCAATCCCCCACCGGTCCCCCGATGATGAAGCTTCCCGTGGGGTTGATGTGGAACTTGGTCTCGCCGTGGATCCATTCCTGGGGGATCACCGGCAGGACGATGTTCTCCATCACCGCCTCGCGCAGGTGCCGGTAGTCGACTTCAGGGTCGTGCTGGGTGGACAGGACCACCGCGTCCGCGGCCACCACCTTGCCCTCGCTGTAGCGCAGGGTGACCTGGCTCTTGGCGTCCGGCCGCAGCCAGGGCAGCACATGGGTCTTGCGCATCTCGGACTGGCGCTGCACCAGCCGGTGGGCGTAAGTGATGGGGGCCGGCATCAGCACGTCGGTCTCGTTGGTGGCGTACCCGAACATGAGCCCCTGGTCGCCCGCGCCCTGCTCCTCCGGACTTTGGCGGTCGACGCCCATGGCGATATCCCCGGACTGTTTCCCGATCAGGGACATGACTGCGCAGGTGGAGCCGTCGAAGCCGACATCGGAGCTGGTGTAGCCGATGTCGGTGACCACTCCCCGAACCAGTTCGTCAAGGTCGATCCAGGCATTGGTGGTGATCTCTCCAGCGACGATCACCGCACCGGTCTTCACCATGGTCTCGCAGGCGACCCGGGCCCGTTCAGGGTTGGGATCTTTGCTGAGGATCGCATCCAGCATGGCGTCGGAGATCTGGTCTGCGACCTTGTCCGGGTGGCCTTCGGAGACGGATTCGGAGGTAAAGATGAAGTCTTTTGCCATCGATGCGGATCCTGAGGTTGATGCGTTGGCGGGGGGCGTCGCCGTCTGGAGCGCGGCGCCGCACAATCAGAAATTTTAGCGGCCCGGCAGTTTCATTCCTAGCCCGCCGGTTGGAATTCCATCGACATCAGGTACCATTGCGGCCTCGTCCCGAACCAGCAAGAGAGGGTTTGATCATGGTTTCCTTGCAGACTCCCGTGTGCGATTTCGGTAGGCCGGCCCCGGACTTTGCCCTCCCCGGCGTCGACGGGCGGATCTGGACCCGCGATCAATGTGCGGGCGAGAAGGGCCTCCTCGTGATGTTCATCTGCAACCATTGCCCGTACGTCAAGGCCGTGCGCGACCGCATCGTGCGGGATGCCCGGGAGCTCGCCGAGCATGGCATCCGTTCGGTGGCCATCATGTCAAACGACCCCACGGACTACCAGGAAGACTCCTTCGAGAACATGGGGCGGGTCGCCGAGGAGTATCAGTTTCCCTTTCCCTATCTGTTCGACGAGACACAAGAGATCGCCAAGGCTTACGGTGCCGTCTGCACCCCGGACTTCTTCGGCTACAACGCGGACCTCGGTCTGCAGTATCGCGGCCGCCTCGACGAGAGCCGCAAGGAGACTGCGCCGGCCGGGGTCAGGCGCGATCTGTTCGAGGCCATGAAGCAGGTTGCGGAGACTGGCCAGGGGCCTCGCGAGCAGATTCCGAGCATGGGCTGCTCAATCAAGTGGAAGCAGGCGTGACCGGGATTGTGCTGCCTGTCCGGCGGGGTGAGCTGGGCGTGCTTCGTTAAAACATCGAAATATAAGGAACTGATAAAACATTTTTTGACAGGAATAAGGTTCCTTTCGTTGTCCTGGCCTGTTGCTATGCGCCAGAATATGCAACCTTTCCAGTCATGCTGGGCTCCGGGCCATTTCGGGGAGAGGCGCCGGGGCACAGGCTCCCGCGCGGGCCGGATTGGGAGCGCAGCGCCTTGGCGCAGTACTCCCTTGTCGCCATTAGTCGGACGTCCGTTGCTGACACCGCTGGCTGCGCGAAGCGGAATGCTCTGGTAATCGCTTACAGAGGAGGGGCTAATGTCCTCACGCAGAGAACTTGCTAACGCTATCCGCGCTCTCAGCATGGACGCGGTGCAAAAGGCCAATTCCGGCCACCCCGGCGCGCCCATGGGCATGGCGGATATCGCCGAAGTGCTCTGGAACGACTACATGCAGCACAACCCGGGGAACCCGAAGTGGGCAGATCGTGACCGCTTCGTGCTGTCGAACGGGCACGGCTCGATGCTGATCTATTCCCTCCTGCACCTCACCGGCTACGGCCTCAGCCTGGAAGACCTCAAGCAGTTTCGGCAGCTGCACTCCAAGACCCCGGGCCATCCCGAGTACGGCTACGCCCCCGGCGTCGAGACCACCACCGGCCCCTTGGGGCAGGGCATCAGCAACGCGGTGGGCATGGCCTTGGCGGAGCGGGTGCTGGCGGCCCACTTCAACCGCCCCGGCCACGAGATCGTGCACCATTACACCTATGTTTTTCTGGGTGACGGGTGCATGATGGAGGGCATTTCCCACGAGGCATGCTCTCTGGCGGGCGCATGGGGTCTCGGCAAGCTGATCGCCTTTTACGACGATAACAACATCTCCATCGACGGGGAGGTTCGGGGCCATGGATCGACGCCGGCCTGGTTCCTGGATAACACCCCGAAACGCTTCGAGGCATACGGCTGGCACGTGATTCCCAAGGTCGACGGCCACGACGCGGAGGCCGTCAAGACGGCGATCGAAGAGGCCCGCGCGGTCACGGACAAGCCTTCTCTCATTTGCTGTCAGACCATCATCGGGTACGGCTCCCCCAACAAGCAGGGCAAGGAAGAATGCCATGGCGCCGCCCTGGGTGCCGATGAGGTCGCTCTGGTCCGCGAGACCCTCGGTTGGGAATACCCGCCGTTCGAGGTGCCCACCCACATCTACGAAGGGTGGAGCGCGAAGGAGCGCGGGGCCGAAGCAGAGGCCCAGTGGAACGAGCGCTTCGCTGCCTATGAGGCGGCCCACCCGGGGCCTGCCGCCGAGTTCAAGCGCCGCATGGCTGGTGACCTGCCAGAGGGCTGGGAGGCTCAGGCCAACGACTTCATCGACTCGGTCGACGCCAAGGCGGAGACCATCGCCAGCCGCAAGGCTTCCCAGAACGCCCTGAATGGCTTCGGTCCCCTCCTCCCGGAGCTCCTCGGCGGCTCGGCCGATCTGGCCGGCTCCAACCTGACCATCTGGAAGGGCTGCAAAGGGGTGAGCAAGGGAGACGCTTCGGGCAACTACCTCTACTATGGCGTGCGCGAGTTCGGGATGTCGGCCATCATGAACGGCATCGCGCTGCACGGCGGGTTCGTCCCCTACGCCGGGACCTTCCTCATGTTCTCCGAGTATGCCCGCAACGCCCTGCGCATGGCCGCGCTGATGAAGGTTCCCTCTATCTTCGTGTACACCCACGACTCCATCGGTCTCGGGGAAGATGGGCCAACCCACCAGCCCGTGGAGCAGATCCCGACCCTCCGCATGATCCCCAGGATGAGCCTGTGGCGCCCCTGCGACGCGGTGGAATCAGCGGTTGCCTGGAAACTCGCGATCGAGCGTCGGACCGCCCCGACCTGCCTCATCTTCTCACGGCAGAACCTGTCCCACATGAGCCGCACCGAGGCCCAGATCGGGGACATCGCCCGGGGGGGCTACGTGCTGCGGGACTGTGCGGGAACCCCTGACGTGATCCTGATCGCCACCGGCTCCGAGGTCGAGATTGCCGTCAAGGCAGCGGAGGCGATGAGCGACAAGTCGGTCCGGGTGGTGTCCATGCCTTCCACCGACGCCTTCGACGCCCAGGACGCGGCCTACAAGGAGTCCGTCCTGCCCAAGGCGGTGACGGCTCGGGTCGCCGTGGAGGCGGCGGTCACCGACGGCTGGTGGAAGTATGTCGGCAGCAACGGGGCCGTGGTCGGTATTGACCGTTTCGGCGAATCCGCGCCGGCCGGTGCGCTGTTCAAGGAGTTTGGCTTCACCGTGGACAATGTCGTCGCGACCGTGCGGGGCATACTGTAAAGCGCATCCCTTCGAGGCCATCCCGCGACGAGCTGACGGCGGAGGGCGGCGTCTCAGAGGCGGCGCGCTCCGCGACCTCAGGTCCCGCATGAACCTTTATTCTCTGAGAGGAGCACACGCATGACTGTCAAAGTAGGTATCAACGGCTTCGGTCGCATCGGTCGCATGGCCTTCCGTGCCATCGCCAAGCAATTCCCGAGCATCGAGGTGGTGGGCATCAACGATCTGCTGGAGCCCGATTACCTCGCCTACATGCTCAAGTACGACTCGGTGCACGGGAACTTCCCCGGCCAGATCGGCGTGGAAGGCGACACCATGGTCGTCAACGGCAAGGGCATCCGGCTGACCGCCGAGAAGGACCCGGCCAACCTGAAGTGGGGCGACATCGGCGCGGACCTGGTTATCGAGTGCACCGGGTTCTTCCTGACCCAGGAGACCTGCCAGGGACATCTGAGCGCCGGTGCCAAGAAGGTCGTGCAGTCCGCTCCCTCCAAGGACAGCACCCCCATGTTCGTCTACGGGGTCAACCACAGAACCTATGCCGGCCAGGCAATCGTATCCGCCGCCTCCTGCACCACCAACTGTCTGGCGCCCGTCACGAAGGTCCTGCACGACAACTGGGGCGTCAAGCGCGGTCTCATGACCACCGTGCATGCCGCCACCGCCACCCAGAAGACGGTCGACGGCCCGTCGAGGAAGGACTGGCGCGGCGGCCGCGGCATCCTGGAGAACATCATCCCGTCCTCCACCGGTGCCGCCAAGGCAGTGGGGAAGGTCCTGCCCGAGCTCAACGGGAAGCTGACCGGCATGGCGTTCCGGGTGCCCACCTCCGATGTCTCCGTGGTAGACCTCACGGTCGAGCTCAACAAGGAAACTAGCTACGCTGACATCTGTGCTGCCATGAAGGCTGCGTCCCAGTCCGGCGATCTGGCGGGCGTCCTCGCTTACACCGAGGACAAGGTCGTCTCCACCGATTTTCGCGGCAGCGGGACTCCCTCCATCTTCGACGCCGGGGCGGGCATCCAGCTCGACCCGACCTTTGTGAAGGTCGTGGCCTGGTACGACAACGAGTACGGCTACACCTGCAACATGCTGCGCATGGTCGAGCATGTGGCGAAATGAGGGAATAGGGAGTAGCGATTAGCAAACCGAGGGAACGGATTCGGGGCCCCGGGGCGGGGCCGGGGGTACGGTGTGCGGCATCGTCCTCGGCCCTCCCCCGTAAGTCCTTCGTATGCGTCCAGAGCCATTCGGCAAGCCGTCAGGCTTGCCAAATCACTCTATCTGAAATCACTCCACGAGAGGGCCTACCAGATGTCCTTCATCAAGCTGACTGACCTCGACCTCAAGGGCAAGCGGGTACTGATCCGGTCTGACCTCAACGTTCCGGTGAAGGAGGGGAAGGTGACCTCCGACGCCCGCATCACCGCCTCTATGCCGACCTTCGAGCGCTGCATGAAGGCCGGTGCCAAGGTGATGGTAATGTCTCACCTCGGCCGACCCGAGGAGGGGGTCTACTCGGCGGAGAACTCCCTGAAACCGGTTGCCGACGATCTTTCGGCCAAACTGGGCAAGCCGGTCCGCCTGGTCAAGGACTATCTGGACCAAGCCCCCGAGCTGGGGGAGGGGGAGCTGGTACTCCTGGAGAACGTCCGCTTCAACAAGGGGGAGAAGAAGGACAACGAAGACCTTTCCAAGAAGTACGCCGCCCTCTGCGACGTCTACGTCATGGACGCGTTCGGTACCGCCCACCGCGCCCAAGCCTCCACCCACGGTGCAGGCAAGTTCGCCCCGGTGGCCTGCGCGGGCTTGTTGCTGGCCGAGGAGCTCGACGCCCTCAACAAGGCCCTGGCCAGTCCAGCCCGTCCCATGGTCGCCATCGTCGGCGGCTCAAAGGTCTCCACCAAGTTGACCGTGCTCGAGTCGCTCTCCGAGAAGGTGGACCAGATGGTGGTCGGCGGCGGCATCGCCAACACCTTCCTCAAGGCCTCCGGCAAGAACGTGGGCAAGTCCCTGTGCGAGGACGACCTGGTGCCAACCGCCAAGGCTTTGATGGAGAAGATGGCGGCCCGCGGCGCCAGCATTCCGATCGCGGTGGACGTGGTCGTAGGCAAGAGGTTCGACGAGAACGAGCCCGCGGTCCTCAAAGATGCCTCCGACGTCGTCGACGACGAGATGATCTTCGACATCGGCCCGAAGTCCGCCCAGGAGCTGGCGGACATCATCGCCAAGGCTGGCACCATCGTCTGGAATGGCCCCGTCGGTGTGTTCGAGTTCGACCAGTTCGGCGCGGGCACCAAGACGGTCTCCATGGCCATCGCCAACGCCAAGGGGTTCTCCCTGGCCGGCGGCGGCGACACCATCGCAGCCATCCAGAAGTACGGCATCTATGACAAGGTGTCTTACATCTCTACCGCTGGCGGGGCCTTCCTCGAGTACCTGGAGGGCAAGACCCTTCCCGCCGTGGCCATGCTCGAAGCCCGCGCGAAGGACTAATGGAGAAGGGCTAACGGCACCGGGGCCGAGGGGCTCTCCCATCGGCCCTCCCGACGCGCCACTCGGTACACATCATGCCCAGACGTACCAAGATCGTCGCCACGCTTGGCCCGGCCACGGATAGCGACGAGGTCATGAACGACCTGGTCGCCGCGGGCGTGGATGTGGTGCGCCTCAATCTCTCTCACGACACCCATCACCGTCATCGGGAACGTGCCGAGCGGATCCGAGAGCGTGCATACGCTGCCGGGCGAGAGGTTGCGGTCCTGACCGACCTTCAGGGACCCAAGATCCGCATCGGCGGTTTTGCGAGTGGCCCCATCCAGCTCCGCACCGGGGATGAGTTTTTCCTCGATTGCGGCTGCCCCCTCGACAATGGTGGCCAAACCCGGGTCGGCACTACGTATCCGGATCTCGCCGATGACGTGGCGCCGGGGGATACCCTTCTCCTGGACGACGGTGCGATCGAGCTGCTGGTGGAGGAGGTCCGGGAGGGGTGTGTCCGCTGCCGGGTGGTGGCGGGCGGGAAGCTCTCGGACCACAAGGGGATCAACAAGAAGGGCGGGGGCTTGTCGGCGCCTGCCCTGACCGAAAAGGACATGGAGGATATCCGCTTCGCCGCCGAGATCGCGGCCGATTACGTGGCGGTCTCCTTCGTGCGCAACGCCGATGACGTCCGGCTGGCCCGGGAAATCCTCGAGGAGGCCGGGGGCCGCGGCGGCATTGTGGCCAAGATCGAACGTGCCGAGGCGCTGCGCGGGATCGAGGACATCATCCTCGCCGCGGACGCCATCATGATCGCCCGGGGGGATCTGGGCGTGGAGATCGGGGACGCCGAGCTGCCGGCGGTCCAGAAACGGGTGATCAGCGCGGCCCGCGAGATGAACAGCGTTGCCATCACCGCGACCCAGATGATGCAGTCCATGATCGAGAGTCCGATCCCGACCCGGGCCGAGGTCTTCGACGTGGCCAATGCGGTGCTGGACGGGACGGATGCGGTCATGCTCTCTGCCGAGACCTCGGTGGGAAGGTACCCCGCCAAGGTGGTGGAGGCGATGCACCGGATCTGCCAGGAGGCCGAGAAGCACTCCAGTGTGCGCCGCTCCGGCCACCGCCTTTATACTGTCTTCGGGCGGGTGGATGAGGCCATTGCCATGGCAACCATGTACACCGCGAACCACCTCGGGGTGAAGGCGATTGCCGCCCTGACCGAGACCGGCTCCACCGTCAAATGGATGTCGCGCATCAGCTCGGGCATCCCCATCTACGCCTTGACGCGCCACGCGGCAACGCGCAGAAAAGTCACGCTTTTTCGGGGCGTCTATCCCGTCAGCTTCGATGTCGCGAGCACGGATATTCACGAGGTAAACCGGGATGTCGTTGAGGAGATGCTGCGCCGAGGCACCGTGCGCGACGGCGATCTGGTTATCATCACGAAGGGCGACCGCTCCGGCGTCGAAGG
>Ga0307418_1000680_pt1 | contig 10527 bp, 5 predicted proteins | sample SalMarWE160220MG_2_FD_202160 | JGI IMG/M metagenome (GOLD analysis project Ga0307418, IMG submission 202160) | Salt marsh sediment microbial communities from the Plum Island Ecosystem LTER, Massachusetts, United States - WE1602-20 | ecosystem: Environmental > Aquatic > Marine > Intertidal zone >...
CGCCGACCTTCGTAAGTCCCGCCAGATCCGCCCGTCCCTTGAAGCTTCGGCCCCAACTGCCCACGCGAGCTTCGGGAGCTTCCCCGGACTCGCCGCCCCCGGAAAAGTCTGAGCGTGAGGGACACCCCACCCCTCCGCTCGGAAGACCCCTATCTAGAAGCCGGCGGGGTGGCGCGCGGCGTAGCCGCGGTTGTTGCGCAGTTCCTCGTGCCAGCGAGGCCCGGTTTCGCCGCCCGTGTCGCCCGACGTGTCCCAGCGGAAGCCGGCGATCACGGCGTAGGCATGGCCGCCGTTGGCGTAGACGGTGATCCAGCGGCCCTTGCCCCTCAGGCCCCACCTCGTCATCGAGCCGGAGGGCATCGGGCTTTCGATGAACTTGCCGCCGTGGAGGGCGAAGCTGACCGAGCCCGAGCAGTCGTAGCCGCGGTCCCACCAGCGGGCGTGGCCGCCGCCGTAGATGTAGGGCTTGGAGCGGATCTTGTTGGCCGCCCGGATTACGCGCTTGACGCGACCGGGGGCGCTCTTCGGCGGGATCAGCATCCCGTTCTTGAGCAGCTTGGCCTTCGCGGTCGGGGTGCAGACGTCGACCGCCGCGGGCGAGAGGCCGCCACCCTCGCAGTTGGCGGAGGCGCTGGTCGGGGCCAGGATCGCGATCGCCGCCATCGCGAGGGCGAGAGTCACTCCGGCCTTCAGCTTGAAGCTATGCAACGACAAACCGATTCTCCTTCGTCGGCCTACGGGGTTAGCTGTCGGGCTGGCGCGAAAGGAGCCTGCGCCCCCACCCAGGTCGGGCGGGTTAGCCCCGAAAACGTGGTTCCCCCGTTCCCAGCACCTCCGTGATGCCGGGACTCGGCGTTTCGGTTTACGAACTTGCGGCAGTGTAGAGGATCGCCCGGCGCTTTGCTCACGAAACGCAAATATTTCCCCCAAGACGCTGGCCTGAGACCCGGAAATCCTGCCGGCATCACCCCTGGTAGCTTGGCTCTGGTATGCAACTTGCCGGCCGAACAGCACTCCTCACGGGCGCCACGGGGGGCCTCGGTCAGGCGATCGCCAAGGCTCTCGCGGACCGTGGCGCGAAGCTGGTGCTGAGCTCGCGCAAGCCGCAGGAGCTGGAGCGGCTGACGACCGAGCTGGCCGGCTCGGGGCACCGCGTCCTGCCCGCCGACCTGGCCGAGCCCTCCGCCGCCGCGCGGCTCGCCGCCGAGGCGGGCAAGGTCGACGTCCTCGTCGCCAACGCGGGCCTGCCCGGCGCCGGCTGGCTCACCGACTTCAGCCCCGAGGAGGTGGGGCGGGCGCTGCGGGTCAACCTCGAGGCGCCGATGCTGCTGGCCCAGGCGCTGTACCCGGCGATGGTCGAGCGCGGCAACGGCCACCTCGTCTTCATCTCCTCGCTCGCCGGCAAGGCGGCGAGCCCGCGAACCTCGATCTACAACGCGACCAAGTTCGGCCTGCGCGGCTTCGCCCTCGGCCTGCGCACCGACATCGGCCCCAAGGGCGTCGGCGTCTCGCTGGTCACGCCGGGCTTCATCCGCGACGCCGGCATGTTCGCCGACTCGGGCGCGAAGACTCCGCCGGGGCTCGGCACCGCGACCTCGGCCGAGGTCGGCGCCGCCGTGGTCAAGGCAATCGAGCAGAACCGGGTCGAGATAGTCGTCGCGCCCCTGGTCGACCGCCTCGCCGCCCACCTCAGCCTCGTCAGTCCCAGCATCGCCGCCCGGGCTCAGAGCGGCGCCGCCGGCCAGAAGGCCTCGGAAGCGATCGCGGTCGGCCACGCAGAGAACTCCAAAGACAAGAGATAACCCCCACTGGAAGGACCCCCCACCCATGAGCAGCGATTCGTTTGGCGCCCGTTCCACCCTCGCGGTAGGCGGGCGCGAGTATGAGGTGTTCCGGCTCGACGCGCTGCAGGAGCGCTTCGACGTCGCCCGGCTGCCCTACTCGATCAAGGTCCTGCTCGAGAACGTGCTGCGACTCGAGGACGGCGTCTCGGTCGGCGCCGCCGACGTCGAGGCGATCGCCGGCTGGGACGCCGCCGCCGAGCCCAGCGTCGAGATCCCCTTCCAGCCCGCCCGGGTGCTGATGCAGGACTTCACCGGCGTCCCCGCCGTCGTCGACCTGGCGGCGATGCGCGACGCGATGGAGGAGATCGGCGGCGACCCGGCGGCGATCAACCCGCTGGTCGACGTCGACCTCGTCATCGACCACTCCGTCCAGGTCGACGCCTTCGGCAACGAGCGCGCCTTCGCCCTCAACGCCGAGCGCGACTTCGAGCGCAACCTCGAGCGCTACTCGTTCCTCAAATGGGGGCAGGAATCGTTCGACAACTTCCGCGTCGTGCCGCCGGCGACCGGGATCTGCCACCAGGTCAACCTCGAGTACTTGGCGCAGGTCGTCTACAGCCGCGAGAACGGCGGCGTCCTGCAGGCCTACCCCGACACCCTGGTCGGGACCGACTCGCACACGACGATGGTCAACGGCCTCGGCGTGCTCGGCTGGGGCGTCGGCGGGATCGAGGCCGAGGCGGCGATGCTCGGCCAGCCGATCTCGATGCTGCTGCCGCAGGTCGTCGGCTTCAAGCTCGACGGCGAGCTGCCGGAGGGGGCGACGGCGACCGACCTCGTCCTCACCGTGACCGAGATGCTGCGCCAGCGCGGCGTCGTCTCCAAGTTCGTCGAGTTCTTCGGCCCCGGGCTGCCGACCCTGGGCCTCGCCGACCGGGCGACGCTCGGCAACATGTCGCCCGAGTTCGGCTCGACCTGCGCGATCTTCCCGGTCGACGCCGAGACGCTGCGCTACCTGGACCTGACCGGGCGGCCGACGGAGACGATCGAGCTGGTCGACGCCTACGCCCGCGCGCAGGGCATGTTCCACGAGGAGTCGAGCCCGGACCCGGTCTTCTCCGACCTGCTCGAGCTCGACCTGAGCGAGGTCGAACCGAGCATCGCCGGCCCCAAGCGCCCGCAGGACCGGATCCCGCTCTCGGAGTCCAAGGAGGCGTTCCTGGAGGCGATGAAGGAGTTCGCCCCCGACGCCGCCGACCAGCTGGGCAACGGCCTCGACGAGGCGATCGAAGAGTCCTTCCCCGCCTCCGACCCGCCCGCCGAGGACCGCGACGACGCTCGCGACAAGCCGCGGCCGGCGGTCAGCGGCGCCTCGACGGCGACCGCGCTGGAACGCATCAGCCGCGACGCGATCGACGTCACCCTCGCCGACGGCACCGGCTTCCAGCTCGACCACGGCCGCGTCGTGATCGCCGCGATCACCAGCTGCACCAACACCTCCAACCCGAGCGTGATGATCGGCGCCGGCCTGCTGGCGCGGAACGCGGTCAAGCGCGGCCTCGCGCGCAAGCCGTGGGTGAAGACCTCGCTGGCGCCGGGCTCGACCGTGGTCACCGACTACCTCGAGCGGGCCGGCCTCACCGAGTACCTCGACGCCCTCCAGTTCAACCTCGTCGGCTATGGCTGCACCACCTGCATCGGCAACTCCGGCCCGCTGGCGGAGGAGATCTCGGCCGCGATCGCCGAGAAGGACCTGGCGGTCTGCGCGGTGCTCTCCGGCAACCGCAACTTCGAGGGCCGGATCAACCAGGACGTCAAGGCCAACTACCTCGCAAGCCCGCCGCTGGTCGTCGCCTACGCGCTGGCGGGGCGGATGGACATCGACCTCGCCAGCGAGCCGCTCGGCGAGGGCGCCGACGGCGATCCGGTCTACCTGCGCGACGTCTGGCCCGATGCGCAGGAAGTCAAGGAGGTCGTCGGCGCCTCGGTCGCGGCCGAGATGTACGCCCGCAACTACGCGGGCGTCTTCGCCGGCGACGAAGCCTGGAACGCGGTCGAGGTCCCGGCCGGCGACCGCTACACCTGGCCCGAGTCGACCTACGTGCGGCAGCCGAGCTTCTTCGCCGAGATGCCGGCCGACCCGCCGGGGGTCGCTCCGATCGCCGGCGCCCGGGCGCTGGCGGTGCTCGGCGACTCGATCACCACCGACCACATTTCCCCGGCCGGGGCGATCAAACGCGACAGCCCGGCGGGAAGGTGGCTGGTCGAGCAGGGTGTCGAGCCCGCCGACTTCAACTCCTACGGCGCCCGCCGCGGCAACCACGAGGTGATGATCCGCGGCACCTTCGCCAACATCCGCCTCCGCAACCGGCTGGTCGAGAAGGCCGGCGGCTACACCCGTCACCTGCCCGACGGCTCGGCCGAAGTGGCGATCTACGAGGCGGCGATGCGGTACGCGGACGAAGGCGTGCCGCTGATCGTGCTGGCGGGCAAGGAGTACGGCTCCGGCTCCTCGCGCGACTGGGCCGCGAAGGGGACGAAACTGCTCGGCGTGCGGGCGGTGATCGCCGAGAGCTTCGAGCGCATCCACCGCTCCAACCTGATCGGGATGGGCGTGCTGCCGCTGCAGTTCGCTCCCGGCGAGAGCGTCGAGGCGCTCGGCCTCAGCGGCGAGGAGAGCTTCGACATCGGCGACCTCGAAGGTGGCCAGGCGAAGACCGTGACGGTTACGGCGAGCGCGGCGGACGGTTCGAGCAAGCAGTTCGCCGCAACGGTCAGGCTCGATACTCCTAATGAGGTTTCCTACTTCATAAACGGAGGTATCTTGCAGACCGTGCTGCGCAAGCTCAAGCAGTAGGCGCAGCGGGGCCGCGGGAGGCAGGGGGGTCCGCGCGACCCTCACTGCACCTGCGCGTCGGTAGCCAGGGAGGGATGCCGACGCGGCCATTCCCCTGGACGGGACTGTCCAGAAGGAACAGTCTCACTTAGCTATACAGGCTGAACTCCGCTCGGTCAAGCGGAATAGAACGGTTTTAGGGCCCGTCGGGCGCGGTTTCCTCGGGGTGAGCGATTCCCCACCCCTTGCGTTCGATCAGCTCGATGCCGATCACACTCCCGACCGGGCCCACCGGAGTAAGGGTCGCGGCGAGCAGGGTGTAAGGAGCCTCGCGCCTGACGCAGGCGATCCAGATCACGATGCAGAGGGCGACGAAGCCAAGCCCGTGCGCCCAACCGAACACCATCGTCTCGGTTTCGAAGCCGGGCAGCAGCCAGAAGACGATCAGCGCCGTGAAGATCGTCAGCTCGACCCAGGAGAGGCGCTTGACCCAAACGAACAGGTCACCCGGCACGGGTTTCTCGAAGGGGCGCGCCATTGCCGCTCAGGCGCCGGGCGTGAGCGCGGTCAGGACGATGCGCTCCTGCTCGAGCGCGTGCGCGCCCGAGTAGCCCTCGCCCGGGCTGGCGCGGCCGGGGCGCCCGATGTAGGTGAGGTCGATCCCCTCGGGGATGACGGCGGGGAAGCGGCGTGACATCACCTTCCAGGCGCCCATGTTGCGCGGCTCCTCCTGCACCCAGGCGATCTCCTTCAGGTTCGGGTAGGAGGCGATCACCTCTTCCAGCCGTTCCTTGGCGAAGGGGTAGAGCACCTCGACGCGGGCGATCGCCACGTTCTCGGCGGTCTCGCGACGGTCGCTGGCGTCGATGTCGTAGTACACCTTGCCGGTGCAGAGGATCAGGCGCTCGACCTTCTCGCGGCGCGCGGCGGCCTTCGGGTCATCGAGGATGAACTGCAGCTCGCCGTCGGTCAGGTCCTCGAGGCTGGCGGTGGCACGGTCGGCGCGCAGCAGCCCCTTCGGGGTGAAGACGATCAGCGGCCGCGGCTTGCGGATCAGCGCCTGGCGCCGCAGCAGGTGGAAGTACTGGGCGGCGGTCGAGGGGTTGGCGATGCGGATGTTGCCCTCGGCGCCGAGGGCGAGGAAGCGCTCGATGCGGGCGCTGGAGTGCTCGGGGCCCGAGCCCTCGTACCCGTGCGGGAGCAGCAGCGTCAGGCGGCTGGTCTGCCCCCACTTCGCCTCGCCGGAGACGATGAAGCTGTCGATGATCACCTGGGCGGCGTTGGCGAAGTCGCCGAACTGCGCCTCCCAAAGGACGAGCGAGCTCGGCGAGGCGGCGGAGTAGCCGTACTCGAAGCCGAGGCAGGCCACCTCCGAGAGCGGGCTGTTGTAGAGCTCGAACGGGGCCTGCGCGCCCTCGAGGTTCTGCATCGGCGTGTACTCGAGACCGGTGTTCTCGTCGTGGAGGACGAGGTGGCGGTGGGAGAAGGTCCCCCGCTCGGAGTCCTGGCCGGTGAGGCGGACGTGGACCCCCTCGGTCAGCAGCGAGGCGAAGGCGAGCGACTCGGCGTGGCCGAAGTCGATCCCACCCTGCCCGAGCGAGTCGACGCGCTTGCCGAGCGGGCGGCGCAGCTTGCGGTGGACGTTGAAGCCCTCGGGCGTCTTCAGCAGCTCCTCGTTGAGCGCGCGCAGCCGCTCGGCCGGGACGCGCGTGTCGACCGGCGGGCTGGCGCTGCGGTCGAGGAGTTCGCCGGTGCTGGTGGTGATCCCGGTCACGGTCGGGTCCTCGTACTCCCCCGCCTCCATCCGCTCGCGCAGCATCTGCAGCGTCGCCGACATCTCCTCGTGGCGCTGGTCGGACTCCCGCTCGACGTCCTCGGCGCTGACCACCCCTTCGCCGACCAGCTTCTCCGAGTAGATCTCGGAGACCGGCTTGTGGGCCTTGATCGCCGCCGCCATCGTCGGCTGGGTGTAGGCGGGCTCGTCGGTCTCGTTGTGGCCGAAGCGGCGGTACCCGATCACGTCGATCACGATGTCGCGGCCCCAGCGCTCGCGGTAGGCCATCGCCAGCCGCATCGCCGACACGCAGGCCTCGACGTCGTCGGCGTTGACATGGACGATCGGCACGTTGAAGCCCTTCGCCATGTCGGCCGCGTAGGGGGTGGAGCGGGAGTCTTCGGGGTCGGTGGTGAAGCCGACCTGGTTGTTCTCGATCACGTGCACCGTGCCGCCGGTGCTGTAGCCCTTCAGCGCCTGCAGGTTGAGCGTTTCGGCGACCACGCCCTGGGCCGGGAAGGCGGCGTCGCCGTGGAGGAGGACGGGAACCGCCCGTTTCGGGTCGTGGCCGAGCTCGGGGCCGTCGAACTCCGACTGCAGGTAGCGGGCGCCGCCGGTGACCACCGGGTTGACGAACTCGAGGTGGCTCGGGTTGGGGTAGAGGCGGACCGAGATCTTCTCGCCGGCCGAGGTCTCGTAGATGCCGCGGTGGCCGTAGTGGTACTTGACGTCGCCGGTGCCGCCGTGCGGGATCGCGGCGACCGCCTTGACCGCGCCGAGCTGCTTGGAGCCCTCGAACTCGGCCAGGATCGACTCGACCGAGCGGCCGAGGTTGTGGGCGAGGACGCTGAGGCGTCCGCGGTGGGCCATCCCGAAGACGACCTCTTCGGCGCCGGCGCGGTGGGCGAGGGTGACGGCCTCGTCGAGCATCGGGACGACCACGTCGAGCCCCTCGATCGAGAACATCTTCTGGCCGAGGTAGGCCTTCTCGATGAAGCGCTCGAACTGGAAGACGTCGATCAGCCGGTCGAGGAGGCGGTGTTTCTCCTCGTCGGTGAGCGGCTGGCGGTGGGCGCCGGTCTCGATCATCTCGCGCAGCCAGATCCGCTGCTGGTGCGAGGAGAGGTGCTCGAACTGGTAGGCGATCGTGCCGCAGTAGGCGGCGCGCATCCGCGGCAGCGCCTCGAGCAGGGTTTCACCGGGGACGCCGATGCGCAGGACCGAAGCGGGGATCCTCGCCATCAGCTCGGGCGTCAAGTTGACGTTCTCGGGCTGCAGCGCGGGGTCGCCCTTGGGCTCGGAGCCGAGCGGGTCGAGGTGGGCGGCGAGGTGGCCGTGCGTGCGGTAGGCCTTGAGCAGCGAGGTCGCCGCCCGGACCGCCTCCAGCAGCTCGACGTCGACCTTGCCGGGGGCGGTGCTCGGCTCGGCGCCCGGGGCGGCGGCGCCGAGCGGCGGCGCCGAGGCGGCGGCGGGGTGGGCCGAGGCGACGCCGGCGGCGTCGACGCCGAGATCGGCGGCGACCGACTCGTAGAAGCCGTCCTCGCCCCGCAGCAGCTGCTCGACCCGGCGCAGGAAGGCGCCGGACTCGGCCCCCTGGATCACGCGGTGGTCGTAGGTCGAGGTCAGCGTCATCACTTTCGAGACGCCGAGCTGGCGCAGCCGGTCGGGGGAGGCGTGAGCCCACTCCGGCGGGTAGGCGATCGAGCCGGTGGCGATGATCGCGCTCTGGCCGGCGAGCAGGCGCGGGACCGAGGCGACGGTGCCGATCCCGCCCGGGTTGGTCAGCGAGATGTTGGTGCCGATGAAGTCGTCGGCGGTCAGCTTGTTCTCCCGCGTCTTCGCGATCAGTTCCTCGTAGTAGGAGTGGAAGGCGGCGAAGTCGAGGCCCTCGGCGCCCTTGATCGCCGGCACCATCAGGCTGTGGGAGCCGTCCTTGCGCTCGACGTCGACCGCGATGCCGAGGTTGGTCGGGCCGTTCTCGATCGCGAACGGCTTGCCGTCGCGCTGCTCGTAGGCGCGCACCATCACCGGGAAGTCCTTGACCGCCTCGACGATCGCCCAGGCGACGAGGTGGGTGAAGGAGACCTTCAGCCCGCGCTCCTTGAGCACCGCGTTGATCGCCTTGCGCTTGGCGTCGAGGGTGTCGACCGCGATCGTCCGGAACGAGGTCGCGGTCGGCACCGCGCGGCTCTCGTCCATCGCTTTCGCCAGCATCGCCGCGGGCCCGCGCAGCTGCTTCTCCTCGCCGGCGGCGGCCGGCGCCACGGCGCCGTTGCGAGCGGCCAGCACGTCCTCCTTGGTCACCTTGGCGCCCGGTCCGGAGCCCCTGACCGCGCCGAGGTCGACGCCCTTCGCCGCAGCTATCCGACGTGCGACCGGGGTGGCTCGAACTTGGGCGCCGTTGTCGGGCGTCTCGCCCGTGGGTGGCGTTGGGGATGGTGCCTCGGCCGCGGCTTGCGAGGACGGGGAGCCGCCCGCGCCGGCTTCCATCTCGGCCAGTGGCGCGCCGACCGGCACCTCGTCGTCGACCGCGACCAGCAGCTTGGTGATCAAGCCGGCGGCGGGGGCCGGCACTTCGGCGTCGACCTTGTCGGTGGAGACCTCGATCACGGTGTCGCCCTCGCTGACCGAGTCGCCCTCGCCGACATGCCACTCGAGCACGATCCCCTCGGTCACCGACTCGCCCATCTCGGGCATCGCGATCACGAGCGTCTCGCCGCCCCCGTTGGAGGAGGCCTCGACCGGCGCCTCGACCGGCGCGGCTCCATCCACGGCAGCGGCCGCGGGCGGGCTCGCGCCGTCCCCGGGCGCCATCTCGGCGAGCGGCGCGCCGACCGGCACCTCGTCGTCGACCTGGGCAAGCAGCTTGGTGATGACGCCGCTGGCCGGCGCCGGCACCTCGGCGTCGACCTTGTCGGTGGACACCTCAACCACGGTGTCGCCCTCGTTGACGAAGTCACCCTCGGCGACGTGCCACTCGAGAACGATGCCCTCGGTCACCGACTCGCCCATCTCAGGCATCGCTATCTGCACGGTGGCCGTCTCTGGCATTTCTTCGCCTAAGTCTATGAAACGGATCGTCTCGGCCTCGCCACCCGCACCGGAGCTTTCGGACAGGCTCGCCGAGGCGAGATACCCTGATACCCGATGAGCTACTTCGTCACCGGCGCAACTGGTTTCATCGGCCGGAACCTGGTCCAGCGGCTGCTGCAGCGCGAGGGCACGATCTACGCCCTCGTTCGCGCCGGCTCGCGCGGCAGGCTCGAGGAGCTGCGCACCAGCTGGGGGGCCGACGGCGCCCGCGTCGTCCCCGTCGCCGGCGACCTCGGCCAGCCCGGCCTCGGCGTCGCCGAGGAGGACATGATCGAGATGCGGGGGAAGATCGACCACTTCTTTCACCTGGCGGCGATCTACGACATCACCGCCGATGCCGAGACGCAGCAGCTCGCCAACGTCGAGGGCACGCGCAACGCGCTCGAGCTCGCCGGCGCGATCGAGGCCGGCTGCTTCCACCAGGTCAGCTCGATCGCCACCGCCGGCCTCTACAAGGGCGAATGGCGCGAGGACATGTTCGAGGAGGCCGAACGCCTCGACACCAACCCCTACTTCCGCACCAAGCACGAGTCCGAGCGGCTGGTGCGCGAATCGGCGCGCCCCTGGCGGGTCTACCGGCCGGGGATCGTGGTCGGCGACTCGCGCACCGGCGAGATCGACAAGATCGACGGGCCCTACTACTTCTTCAAGGCGCTGCAGCGGGTGCGCCGCGTGCTCCCCGCCTGGCTGCCGACCGTCGGCATCGAAGGCGGCGAGATCAACATCGTCCCGGTCGACTACGTCGCCTCGGCGATGGACCACATCGCCCACCAGCCGGACCTCGACGGCCGCGTCTTCCATCTCACCGACCCCAACCCGAAGACCGCGGGGCAGGTGATCAACCTCTTCGCCAAGGCGGCCGACGCGCCGCGGATGGCCTTCCGCCTCGACCCCGACGTGACCGAGCCGGCGACCAGCGTGGCGCGGGGCCTGCTCGGGGTGCTGCCCCCTGCCAAGCGGGCGACCAAGGTCGTGCTCGGCCAGCTCGGGCTGCCGGCCTCGGTCCTCACCTACATCGACTACCCGACCCACTTCGACTC
>Ga0307418_1000681_pt1 | contig 10527 bp, 6 predicted proteins | sample SalMarWE160220MG_2_FD_202160 | JGI IMG/M metagenome (GOLD analysis project Ga0307418, IMG submission 202160) | Salt marsh sediment microbial communities from the Plum Island Ecosystem LTER, Massachusetts, United States - WE1602-20 | ecosystem: Environmental > Aquatic > Marine > Intertidal zone >...
ATTTGAAATTGATAATCCCAGGTTATCTGCAACACCGCAGCTTTCTAAGAAGTATTCCGGGAATATGAATGTACAGTATATGGATATTAGAGATGATAGACTGCTTTTATTTACTAACGTACAAAGGCATAAACAAGAAACTTTTTATTATTTAATAAGAGTTGTCAATAAAGGGAAATTCACCTTGCCGATGATTAGCGCAGAAGCAATGTACGATGGTGAGATTGGTTCAGTTAATGGTGAAGGTGTTGTAAATGTTCGTGCAAGGTAGTGGTTGAATATTTTATGCTAAATAAGAATAATTTGGCAAAGCAATGAAACTTCCTGATAGTTTTCGACTTGGTAGAAAAAATTTGCCCCGCCATAAAATGTCGAGACTTTGGCCAGGTGTTTTATATTCTTTGCTTGCCCTGCTGTTAGCTTTTATCTGCCTTGATATTCTTTTCCCGCTGCCGAATACAAAGCCATATTCCAAGGTTATATATGCAAAAGACGGTACGATATTGACTGCTTACCTATCAAAAGACGACAAATGGCGAATGGAAACTCACTTAAACGAAATTTCTCCGTATTTAATTAAAGCTATTATTGCAAAAGAAGATAAATGGTTTTACTGGCATCCGGGAGTTAATCCTATAGCCGTTGTTAGAGCATTTGTTCAAAATCTGGTAACCGGTAAGAGAGTTTCGGGAGCATCAACCATAACCATGCAAGTTGCAAGGATGCTTGAGCCGGGAGATAGAACTTACTTGAAAAAGATTGAAGAAATGTTCAGAGCGTTTCAGCTTGAACTCCATTATAGCAAAAAACAAATTTTAGAAATGTACTTATCTATGCTTCCTTACGGTGGAAACGTAGAGGGAGTTAAAGCCGCATCATATATTTATTTTGATAGACCACCAGGTAAATTGAGTCTTGCCCAAGCAATTTTGATGGCGGTAATTCCCAATGACCCTAATAACCTGAGAGTTGATAGAAACGAAGCAAATGCCCTTACCCTTAGAAATGAATGGATTAGGAAATTTATGAAAGAAGATGTTTTTAAGAAGTCTGATTCGAAAGATGCTCTGCAGGAACCAATTATAGCGAGAAGATATGAAATAAAAAATAGTGCTCCTCATTTTAGTTTATATGTTGCGCAAAACTTTGCAGGGGATGAAATTCGAACTTCTCTAGTGCCATCTATTCAAAAAACTGCTGAGAAACTCTTACTGAATTATGTAAAAAGAGTAAGGTCAAAGCAGGTATCGAACGGTGCCGTTATAATAATCGACAATAAAACAAATTCTGTTGCCGGATATTGCGGTTCGGCAGACTTTTACGACAATAATACATCGGGACAGGTAAATGGGGTAATAGCAGTTCGTTCTCCTGGTTCAACATTAAAACCGATTTTATATAGTATGGCTTTTAATCAGGGATTATTAACACCGCAAATGAGATTACTTGATTTGCCGACAGACATTAATGGTTATGCTCCGGAAAACTACGACTTAAAATTTCATGGCTGGGTGACAGCTAAGTTTGCTCTAATGAATTCATTAAATGTTCCCGCTGTTAGATTGTTGCAAAAAGTAGGACTCGATAACTTCTTTTCGGTATTGGAAAAAGGAGGTTTTGATGATATTGCAGAAAATGAAAAATCGCTGGGTCTTTCTGTAATTCTTGGCGGCTGTGGGGTAAGACTCGAACAATTAGCTTCTTTCTATACAACTTTTGCAAACGGTGGAATATTGTATCCTTTGAATTATCTGGCATCCAGGAAAAAAGATAAAAAGAATTCTATTAGAATGTTTTGTCCTGGCGCAGTCTATTTGACAAGCCAGATACTAACTTCAAATGAACGGCCGGATTTTCCTGCAGAATTTCTTTCAAATACTAACCTTCCTAAAATTGCTTGGAAAACAGGAACATCTTACGGCAAACGTGATGCATGGGCAATTGGATACAATCCTGATTATACAATAGGAGTCTGGATGGGAAACTTTGCCGGAACCGGGGCGCCCGAACTTTCCGGTGCAGAAATGGCAGTGCCACTATTGTTTGAACTTTTCAACTCTATAGATTATAAGCCTCGCAAACTCTGGTTTGATAAACCAAATGATGTGCGTGAAAGGAAAGTCTGCAGTGAGACTGGGCTTTTACCATCAAAATATTGCAAATCACTAATTAAAGATTATTACATATACAGAGTTTCACCGAATAAGAGATGTGATTTATATAAACCTGTTTATGTGAGTGACGATGAAAAAATGAGCTATTGTACAGAATGTCTGCCAGATTCCGGCTATAAAATTGTTGCTTATCCAAATTATGATCCTGAACTTACTTTATGGTTCTTGAGAAATAATATCCCATTTAAAAGACCTCCTCCTCACAATCCATACTGCACAGCTTTATTATCAGGTAAGGGACCAAAAATTCTTTCTCCTTCTGCTGATTATAATTATTATATCGAAAAGGGAAGTGGTGAACAGGTTATGATGATGGCGGCTTCGGATCCTTCAGTAGCAGTACAATATTGGTATGTCAACGATAAATATTACGCTAAAACTAAACCTGGAAACAAACTATTTTTTACTCCTACTACAGGCCCAGTTACAATAACTTGTCTTGATAATTTAGGCAGAAAGAAGACAATTAAAACGGATGTAATATTTTATTGAGCCGGTTGTCTTCCTCCAATAAATTTTCATTACAAGAGTAGGAACTTTATACTAAAGTCCATAATTTATCAACAATTGACTCTCTAAACTTATTACGAGGCAGTATAATGAGAAATAAGGGATTATTCACTTTCTTCTTTTTATTATTGTTTACTGTTAGCAATGCCTTTGGTATGCAAGGCAATAAGGTTTCTAAAACTAGGGAAGATTCAAAATACAATTCAAACAAATCTTATCCAATTAATGATTTGGTACAATATGTTAATCCGTTTTGCGGTACGGCTCAGGATGGCAATACTTATCCTGGTGCATCTGCTCCTTTCGGCATGATTCAATGGAGCCCGGATGCTGGTAATAGAAGAGAGGTAGCTGGATATAATTATGAAGATTCAACAATTTACGGTTTTAGCTTAGATCACTTAAGCGGCGCAGGCTGCTATTATGCTGAAAATTTTGCTTTCATGCCTTTGCTATCCACTAAAGATTTGGTGCCGCCTAAAAATAGATATGCGTTTAATGTGCCTTTTTCTCACTCTAACGAATCAGCAAAACCTGGTTATTACTGTGTAAAGCTCGATAACAGAATAAAAGTAGAACTGACTGCTACGGAAAGAAGCGGATTCGGTCGTTTCACTTATCCGAATAGCGGCGAAGCAGTTATGTCAATAAATGCTGCAAGCGACGTCAACGAGGTTACTCTTTCATCAGTTCATATAAACCCTTCTGAAAAATCTGTGAGCGGTTCTGTAGTGACAGGGCATTTTTGCGGGGGAGGAGATATTACAGTAGTTTATTTTTATGCAGTTTTTAATGAACCTTTTGCTTCCTACAGCACCTGGAAAGGCAAGCAATTGCTCAAAGATAGAACCAGCGCTTCCGGAACAGCTGCAGGAGCTTTTTTAGTATTTAATTTGAATGGCGGTCATACCTTATTGGCTAAAGTGGGCATGTCATACGTTAGTGCGGCAAATGCAAAAGCAAATCTTGAAGCTGAAAACCCAACCTCTCAATTTACCTCGAAGGACTTTGACAAAGAAGTAAAAGAAGAAGGTAACAAATGGAATTTAAGATTAAATAAAATCCAGGTAACTGGTGGAACTGAGAGTGAACTCAAGACTTTTTATACCATGATGTATCATACTATGCTTGGACCAACAATATGCTCAGATGTTAATGGACAGTATATGGGATATGATGGCAAAGTTCATACTACAAAGGATGGAAGAGTTCAATATGCAAACTTTTCCGGATGGGATATTTACAGGAGTGAAGGTCAGTTCCTTGCAATGATTGCTCCAAAGGATGCAAGCAACATGGCGCAGTCTTTACTTATTGATTATCAGCAAGGTGGAGCTTTCCCAAGATGGGGAGTGCCGAATATGGACAGCGGTGTAATGATGGGTGACCCGGCAGCTCCTATTATTGCAGGTTTTTATGCATTTGGTGCAAGAAATTTTGATTCTAAAGAGGCCCTTGCAGGTTTAGTAAAAGCGGCCACTGATCCATCAGTAAGAAATTGGCGTTCTCACACGCGTGAACGGGATGCACTAGCTGATTATCTTAAGCTTGGCTACGTTCCTGAACACCAAAGAGGTGGATATGGAAATGTCTCGATGACCCTGGAATATGCATCTGCAGATTTTGGCCTGTCCCAGTTTGCAAAATCACTGGGAGATGAATCTGATTACGTGAAGTTATTAGACCAGGCTCAAAATTGGCAGAACTTGTGGAACCCGGCAACTAACTTCCTCCAGATGAGAAGACGTGACGGTTCCTGGGCACCGGGTATTGCAGACAGTCTTGAATCTTATGATGGTGACCAGGCTTACGTAGAAGGAACTGCCGAACAATATGTCTGGATGGTGCCTTTTAATCTAAAAAAATTGACAGAGCTAATGGGCGGTGAAGAAACTGCTGTGAAAAGGCTTGATACTTTTTTTACAAAACTAAATGCCGGTACGAAATCCAAATATGCTTATATGGGGAACGAACCTTGCCTGGAAACGCCCTGGATATACGATTTTCTCGGTAAACCATACAGGACACAGAAAGTCGTGCGCGAAATAGTTGACCAATTATTTTCCTCTAAGCCGTTAGGCTATCCTGGGAATGATGATCTTGGAGAAATGTCTTCATGGTATATTTTTAGTGTTTTAGGAATGTATCCAGAACTTCCGGGTTCAGATATTCTTGTGCTTGGAAGCCCTCTGTTCCAGAAGGCAGTTTTACATTTAGATAACGGTGACATCACTATCGAAAGTAAAAATGTAGGAAAAGATAACCCGTATATACAAAGCCTAAAGGTTAATAATAAAGACTGGAATAAACCATGGATTCGTTATTCAGATATTTCTAATGGTGGAAACATGATATACGATTTAGGTTCTGCCCCTAATACAAAATGGGGTAGTAGTTCTAGTGAAGCACCGCCTTCTTATTCCGCAGTTAAATAAGGGACTCAGGAAATAGAATAGTTATTGCGGTAGCAGTATTATAATGATGTATGTAAAAAATCCACTCCGACGGAGAGGGGACTTAAGGATTGGGTCAATCAGTGAGATTAGAAAATCTTTTAGCTTACCTGCGGCAGGACGGTTTATTTATAGTATGAACGGCTTGCTGGTCCGGGATTATTTAAGATGGTGAAATAATTCCAAACATATTACCTTCGGTGTCGTATGCTAAAGTAACATAACCGAATTTACCAACAGAGGTTTTACTCCTAAAAACTTTGCCGCCCGCTTTCTCAATTCTTTTCTCTTCAATTGAACAATCATCGCTTCTAAAGTAGAGTAATACGTTATTACCTCCGGCACTAACACCATCAATTTTCATTAAAGTGCCTGTTGCACCCTCACTTTTCATATTACTTGGAAATGCTCGCATTTCCATGGAATGTTCTGTTTTTGGAATGGGAATCTCTTCTAATTCAATCTCGAATACAGTTTCATAAAACTTTTGTGCTCTATGGAGATCATCAACGTAAATCTCAAACCACACTACAGGGTTTTTCATCTTTACATCCTGTTTTTGTTTATACATTTTAATTCAATTTACCATTAATAGTTCGTTCTGCGGTGTTTGAGAATATAACATCACCGGTATGCCGTGATACGGAATAAATCGAACGATTAATAGTTATCTTATCATTAAGTCTGAAGTCTCCCCCAACTTTGCTTAGGGTATATAAAACGCACCATGCTGTGTCTGCAGATTCTTTGTTTACTACAGCAATTGCCTGGGCTCCAGCTATATTGTAATGCCATACAAACCATATGTATTCGGCAAACTCTTGAACAGAAGTTGTATCAATCGCACGAAAATTCAATTTTGCTATATATGAAGTAGGGTGAAAAGAATCATACATTGATCTATCAACATACGATAATTTATGTACACGGTATAAAACAATATCTTTAACATTCATACCTTTAAATCGAAATTGAAAATATTTGTTTGTCTCACTCTCTGATGTCATTTTACGATAATTTAAACCATTTGCTTCAGATGATTCGCTCCATGCTAAGGCTGTATCACGGTTGTTTGTCGATAGTTCCGAAGAGTTCGAAGTTCTTTGTTCCAGAGGAAGAATACTTAGTGTATTTACATAATAAATCGATCCGTCATCTAGATTTTCTTGATAAAAGCCTGCTGGATATTTATTTGAAGAATAGGCAAGTGCAAGAACAGCTTGGTCGGATATAGCAATAGAGTCAAATGTAGCGTAAAAATTAACAGAAGGAGTTGGTTCTATTGGCCCGGTTAGTTGTGAAATTTTATTTGAACAGGCAGAAATTAATGTTGTAAATAGTATCGCAATAAAGGAGTATTTTATATTCCCATTCATGTATATAAATTTTTGGTACTTCAACAAGTTAGTTAAACCATTAACTCACATTGAAAATATAAAAAACTAAACCCAAAGAACAAAACTATTAAAAGACAATGCCAAAGGTTGAAATTTACCTTCACAAGAATGAGGCTGGTTGAATCCTTTGTAAGGCAAAAATAGAAACAATATATTTAATCTTTTTCCAGATATTTTTTAATAACCAAATATTTCAATTCCGTATCACCGACGTTTCGAATGCCGTGCATACTATTGGGTGGACAATAAAAACTAGCATAAGCTTTTGCAACTTTAGTTTCACCGTTCAGATAAAACTCAGCGGTACCTTTTAGTACAAAAAAGAATTCATCTTCGGCATGTGAATGAGGAGCATGAGTTGCAGCGTGAGGATTGACGACACTCATTTTCAGTGTTCTGCCATCAAGGAATTCTTTATCAACAAACCAAAATTGATAACCTACTTTTGTAGAATCAACATTATTTGGATCAAATTCACGTACACAATTTTCAATAGTGAATTTATTTTGAGTAGAGTCAGTAGAGTATTGAGCAAATAGGGGGAGGGTAGTGTATAATAAAAATATAGTTATTAATTTATTCATAGGGGCCCCAAATAATTATTGTACACGAAAAAACTTAAGTTCTTTCTAATTTTTGTCGCTTATGTTGTCGCTAACAAAAATACTTCACCGCTTGCTGGTAAAAGATTATCAACTCTGTTCATAAAATAATATTTTTCCATATCCTTTGTTGATATTGTTTTTGCTTCCTTAAAACCTGTTTTATTAGCCAAAGTTAATATTTCCTCAGGCGTAAAAAAACTTATCATTGGAGTTCCTGCTTCACGAGCACCTTTCTCTGCTATTTCTTGCATAGGTTTGTCTTCTTCATCAAGAAGTTCTATTGGCAAGTAAAATGTCATAGCTAAATTTGAACCCGGCTCAAGTGAGGCAATTTGCTTTAGTGTAGAAATAATTGCTTCTTTTGTAAGATACAAACTAACTCCTGTGCAGGCAACAATGGAAGGTCTTTTTGTATCAAATCCTGCCTCTAATAAGTGGTCCCACCAAGAAGAAGTTTCAAAGTTAACAGGAACAAAATGCAAATATTCCAGAACACCAAAACCGAGTTCAGTTAATCGTTGTTGTTTCCAAAACAATGTATCAGGCTGATCTATTTCAAATATTTGAATTTTGGAAGCTATATCTGGTCTGCGTTGGGCAAATGTATCAAGCCCTGCTCCAAGAATGACATACTGATTAATTCCTTGTTTACTCTGTTCGATAACAAGATCTTCTATAAAACGGGCGCGAGCAATAATAGAAGCTCGAAGGCGTTTGGTAAATTTCATATCAGGACGTTGCTGCCAATCATCAGGTGGAGATACCAATTTCAAGCCAATTTCATCTTCAAGTATATGAGGCTTTGCATCTACTTTAACATGTAATGCTCTCCATAAAGCTGTTCTTACTGCTGTATTATCTGGTTCTACATTTTTTTTATTTTGTTTCATATTTGTATTCTCCTTATTTACGCTAATGATGTTGCAGCTAAGGGCCATCAGGCTAACAATGCCTCTTGTATAGTTAATGACGAAGATTTAACAAACCGTGTGTAATTAGATTCCCACACGCGATTTGTAAGTTACATATTTAGTTTGGCTTAGTTCAAGTAAGTACCAAACCACCTGCCCGCCTCTGGCGGGGAACGAGTAACTGAAAATCTTAAAAAAATCATTTCTTATAACAAAAAGCTCAATAATAAAAAAAGTCGCCAGTAAATGATCACTTATGCGATATTTTCTTGCGTAATAGGTTAAGGCATTAAAAAATTTTTTGAAAGGGCAAAGCTATGCACAGGATAATTAAGCATTTATATACTGTCATTTTGTTTGTTTTCATTTTAGGTAATCTCCTGTATGGACAGAATAATTCTCCTCTTATTCCTGATTTTAGAGTTAATGAACAAGGTGGCAATGCCTCTAAATATTTTAATAGAACGGCAATAAACAATGACAATATCTCTATGATTGTATGGAATGATTACAGGGAAGGGACTTCTAATATTTATGCTCAATTATTAGATGCAAATGGTAATTTAATTGGTAATAATATGAAAGTAAATAATACAGAAAATGATGAAGAATATGTTACGCCGGATGTTGCGGTAAATGAAAATAATCAATTTTTAGTTGTCTGGTCTGATCTGCGGGATGGATATAAAATATATGGCCAGATTATCGATGAAAACGGTAACTTTGTTGGAGATAATTTTATTGTCAGTGACGAAAATATTTATTCATATCAATCTCAACCTGCAATTGGGTCAAACGGTAAAGAATTTATTGTAGTCTGGCGTGACGGAAGAAACGGTTCAATGTATGATATTTTTGCTCAGAAATTAGATCAGGATGGAAACAAGATTGGTGGAAATTTTATGGTAAATGCTGACTCACAGGCTGTTTCAAAATACGATCCGGATATAGCAATAAAAAAAGACAGCAGCTATATAGTAACCTGGTATTATTTTAATAACGGATTATATGCCCCTGCTTCAATTGTGAGAGATAAGAATAATAATATGCTCTCTTCACAAATCGAGTTAAGCGATTCAAGCTATAGCTCCTTAAATAATTACTATCCGCAAACAGCTACAGCAGATTCCGGATTTGTAGTGGTATGGTATAGAAATAATAACGGCCAATATGATATAGTTGGCCAATTATTAAATTCTTCGGGGGGAAAAATTGATTCTAATTTCGTAATTAATGATGCAAATATTTCATCTCGCTATAGCCCGGTTGCTGCATCGGATTCATCTGGAAATTTTGTTGTAACTTGGTACGATTATAGAAATAATTATGCTCAAATTTATGCGCAGAAATTTATAAACGACACTATGTCAGGCGGTAATTTTAAAATTTCTGAAGATGAATTAACCGGCACTAAATCTTATGTATCATGTGCAATCAATAATAATGATAATATAATTTCTGCATGGTCGGATAATGGAGATGTAACGCGATATAGGATCATGTCCAGGTTAATTGATTCAAATGACCAGCCCATTGCTTCAAGCAAAATAGTTAATTTAGATTCTCTTTCAAGTTCCGAAACTGATCCTACGCTTGCGGTTTTGAAAGATGGCAGCTTTATTATCGTCTGGACAGATACAAGAAACAGGAACTATAAAACATATTTTCAAAGATATGATGCCAAGGGGAACCCTTTGGGAACTAATGTTAATAATGAGGATTTAGAGACCCAGTATTATCCCAAAATAGCCCCTTTAAAAGACGGTAACTTTGTTTTAGTATGGAGAGAATACTCACGGAATATATACAATCAGTATGAAGTATTAGGACAAAAATATTACAAGACGGGTGAAAAACTAGGGGATACTTTTATCATATCATCTATTGATAGGAAGGGAAACGTAAGTTATCCTGACGTATGCTCAAACAGTAATGGTGAATTTGTTGTGACCTGGCAGAAAGGAAATGGGGCTATATATTCCATAGTTGCAAAGAAATTTGATAATGATGGCAATACAATTAAGAATGATTTCCTGGTAACAGATGATACCACTTCTTATAAAAATAGTCCTAAAGTTGGGATTGATTCACTCGGTAATTTTGCAATTACATATTATAGCTACAAAAACAATAATTATGATATTTTTCTACAAAGATATGATAGCTCTGGTGTAGAACTAGATTCTGCAATTGTTGTTAATGACGACAAGACTCATTCTACTCAATACTATCCTGATATATCTGTTAATCCCGCGGGAGATTGTATTGTTACATGGTATGATTATAGAACTCCCAATGGTGTTTATTTTCAAAAATATAAAAATATTGGCTCAACCGATTCATTTGAAAAGGTAGATTCAAATATGGCAGTTGCAGATTATGCTATCTCAATTTGCTCACCAACAGTCAGTTTACAGAATAATGGAGAATTTGCTATTTCATGGACTGAGTGGAATGGTTCATCAACAAGTGCATTT
>Ga0307418_1000682_pt1 | contig 10521 bp, 9 predicted proteins | sample SalMarWE160220MG_2_FD_202160 | JGI IMG/M metagenome (GOLD analysis project Ga0307418, IMG submission 202160) | Salt marsh sediment microbial communities from the Plum Island Ecosystem LTER, Massachusetts, United States - WE1602-20 | ecosystem: Environmental > Aquatic > Marine > Intertidal zone >...
CGCCAGCAGCTCGTCAGGGAGCTGCGACTTCGCTTCGCCGGGCGGCAGCGGAAAGCGCGCGCGTAGGGCGGCAAGCGCGGACGACGCCTCGTCTGGCTCGGCGACCAGGCGCAGGTCGTCATCATCGATCGCATGCAGGCGCTGCTCGTTGGCGTGCGACTGCTCCTTGCAGAACGTGCACCGGAAAGCCTTGCGCGCCAGGCGAAACGCGCCTCCTTCGCCGGCCTCCCAGATGTACTCGTCGACCGTGACCGGCCGTCCGCAGCTCGGGCAGCGCGACGTGAATGGTTGATTGAGGGCGCGGCGCAGGTCCACGTCGCCGCGCGGCTGGCCGCCGAGCGCGGCTATCCCGGCGTCGAAGTGACGCAGGTCCGGCGGGCGCAGCACGACCTCGGCCACCAGCCGAGTCAGGGCGGTCGACTCGCACGCATAGGCGCGGCGCAACGCGCCGATCGCCGCGCGGGCCACCCACCCGCCCCGGCCATGAACGTCAACGACCACGTCGCCCGGCGCAGTACGCGCGGTCAGCTCGGCCTCGATGACGTTTTCTGCCGGCGACCGGGCGAGGCGCTCGAAAGCCGGTAGCTGGGGACCGGGATGAGGACGTATCAGTGACGAGAACGCCTCGGTCATCGAGGTGAGTCTAGGTGAGTCTTCGGGCGCCCGGTCGCCCAGACGGAGCCATGCGCCCCGGTCGAGGGAGGGCGAGAGGTCTATTCCTCCTCGTTCTCGCCCTCGTCCGCGCCGCCGTCCTCGTCTTCCTCGGACGGCTCGTCCCCCTCGCCCGCGAACTCTTCGTCTTCGTCGCCGCCGTCCTCGGACAGGACGCGGCCGATGTCCTCGATCTCGTCGTCCTCGTCGTCGAGCTCGAGCTCTTCCTCGAGATCCATCTCCTCGCGAATCAGGGTGCCCTTGGTGTAGGGGCGCATGTCGCTGACCTTGGCCGCGGTCGGGAACGAGACCTTGCCGTAGTTGGCGGGATCCTGGTAGGTCTCGCGGATGATGATGCGCACGTCCTCGGCGCCCAGGCTGGTGACGCCGGCGGTGTACTTGTTGCCCTCGGCAATCAGCTTGAGCAGGCGCGCGGCGACACGGGGCTCGACATAGCCGATCTGGTTCCCGTTGGCGCGGGCCGATAGACGCGGGCCATCAGAGACGAGCTCGACCGCATCACCCGGGTTGACCTGTGCCAGCTGCCGCCGGTCGGCCAGATCTACAAGATGGGCGAAGCCGGTCTTGCCGGTTTCCTCAACGAAAATGCTGACCGGCGCCTTGTCCTCTTTCTGCGCCGCCACGGTCTTCTTGCCGGCATCGACCATCAGCAGGAGCAGCCGGTTGATATTGCGCTCGGCGATGCGGTTGGTGGGATCGAGCGCCAGCGCCGACTGGTAGTGCTCGCGCGCCTGGGCGAGCTCGCCCAGTTCCCAGTACGCCTTCGCCAGCCGGTTCTCGGCCTCGCTATCGGCGCCCAGGTCGAGGATGCGCTTGTTCAGCTCGACGGCCGACTCCCAGTCGGCGTTGGTCGCAGCTGCAATCGCCTGCTCGGCCAGCTGGCGGCGCAGTCGGGTGGCATTGACGGCCGGCGAGGGGCCGCCGTCGGTCACAGAGAAACTCATCAGCAGGTAGGTCCTTTGGGATACAGGAGCGTCGGGGCGAAAGAACATGGTAGCGCGTCAGTGGTCGGTGACCGCAACGAGGAACTCGTCGAGCGGTAGCGCATTGAGAACGTCGGCCGCCGTCAGCCACGCCCGCCGGGCCTGGGCCACGCCCCAGTCGAGGTTCTCGAACTCGTCCAGGTAGTGGGCGTCGGAATCGATCACGAAGCGATTGCCGGCATCGAGCGCGGCACGGGCGCGGCGCGCCTCCAGGTCGAGCCGCTCATCCGAGCCGTTGATCTCCAGCACTGTGCGCGTCTCGGCCGCCTCGCGGTAGAAGGCCTCCCAGTCGAGGTCGAGATCGTCGCGCAGGCCAATCTTGCGCCCCGAAGGGTGAGCGATGACGTCGACGTTCGGATTGCGCAGGGCAACCCGGTAGCGGGCCATCAGCTGCTCGCGTGGCTGTCGCCGGCCGACGTGCAGGGACGCGACGACGACATCGAAGCGGGCCAGCAGGGCGTCGTCGTAGTCCAGCCGCCCGTCGGCCCGGATCTCCAGCTCGCAGCCGTGCAGCAGCCGAAAGTCGGCGCCCTCGCGCGCGTACATCTCGTTCAGCTCGCCGATCGCGCGGCGTTCATCGTCGACGCGCGCCGGCGAGAGGCCGTGGGCGATGGCCAGGCTCTGCGAGTGGTCCGTCAGCACCTGGTAGCGCAAGCCGGCTGCGCGCGCCGCCTGCGTAATGCGCGCGATGCTGGCATGGCCGTCCGACCAGTCGGAGTGGGTGTGCACGTCACCCGATAGGTCGGCGCGCGTCACCAACTTGGGCAGCCTGCCGGCAAGGGCAGCCTCGATCTCGCCACGATCCTCGCGGAGGGCAGGTTCAATGAACGGCAGGCCGAGGAACGCGTACACCTCTTCCTCGCTCGCGAACGTGAGCTGCCGCGCCGGCTCGTCGAGCGCGGTGAAGCCGTGTTCCGACAGCGACCATCCGCGGTCACGCGCCATCTCACGGAGGCGGACGTTGTGCTCGGCCGAGCCGGTGAAGTGGACGAGGTAGGTTCCCGCAACGCCCGGTGACATGGTCATCAAGTCGACCTGCGGACCGTGTCGCAGCTGAACCGTGGTGCGCGTGGCCCCTTCGGGCCGGGCGCCGTGGCCGCCCACCCCCTCGACGAGCGCAGACGTGTTGAGCCGCTCGATGGCCGCCACCGGATCGTCCGTCTCGACCAGCAGGTCGATGTCGGCGACCGTGTCGCGGCCGCGCCGGTAGGAGCCGGCCGGCACGACGGCACGTACGCCTGGTGCTGCTGCCAGAAGGGGCCGTACACGTTCGATCGCGTCGCGTGCCTCGGACAGGCGCATGCGCCGCGCCGGCCGCCGCCGCAGCGCCGCAAGCCCGTCGAGTAGCCGCTGCTCGGTCTTCTGGCTCATCCCGCGCAGGCGTCGTAGCCGTCCCGCGCGGGCGGCCGCCTCAAGTTCGTCGAGTGAGCCGATGCTCGCCTGCTGCCACAGCTCGCCGGCGGTGCGCGGCCCGAGCCCCGGCACGCGCAACAGCTCCACCACGCTGGGCGGGATTTCGCGGCGCAGCCGTTCGTGGTACTCGAGCCGCCCGGTGGCCGCCAGCTCGGCCAGCTTCTCGTCGATCGCCCGGCCCACACCCGGCAGGCGTGGAGGTCGGCCCTCACGGTAGGCCCGTGCCACGTCCGCCGGTGACGCGGCGATCGAGTCGGCCGCGCGCCGGTACGCTGCGACCTTGAACGCCAGCTCGCCACGAATCTCGAGCATGTCGGCGATCTCGTAGAAGATGCGGGCCAGCTGGTGGTTGTCGAGCAGCGGCGGCTCGCCGCCCACGGCGGCGGGCCCCGGCGGCGGGGGCTCGGGTGGTGGCACGTCGACTCGCTTGACGCGCGGCGGCGCCGACCTGCGGCTGGTACTCACCGGTCCAGCCTAGCGACGATGGCCGGCAGCCGGTCAGCTCGCGCGGCCCCTGCCGGAGACTAGTTCACCGGCCCGAACCACTGTGCGGTCAGGGCCCGGACGACACTCAGCCTCAACTCCTGGTGGCTGCGCACGGTGCGCGCGTATTTTCGCGGCTTGAAGACCGCGTGAAGGAAGTTGCTGGTGCTGGAGTAGCGCAGGAGGTTGAAAAGCGCAAAGGCATCGGCGTTGGTGGCGATGGGCAGCGTCGTGTAGAAGTCGCTGGGCATCGCCCGCGCGGCAGCCGCCAGCGCATACAGGTTGCTCTGGTTGCCGGAGTTCTCGCTGATCAAGCGCCGCAGGGCTGCCATCATGAAGTTCTGCTGCCGGTGCGCACGCACCCAATCGTTGTTGCGCGGACCGTGCCGGCTGCGCACGTACAGCAACGCCCGCGTGCAATTGGGTACCGCGTTCCAGTTGCCGGATTTGCCGGGGCCCCAGCAAAGTGGCGCGTTGGCGCCGAGCATCAGCGTGCTCGGGCTGGCCAGGAACTTGGCACCATGAGGATGGTTGGCCACACGCTCGTCGACAATGCGGTTGTCGTAGATCGACCGCTTGACGGTGACCGGCACGCCACCGACCTGCGAGACCATGGCCTCGACGCCCGTGAAGCGAATGTACGCGACATAGTCGATCTGGATCTGGAGCGCATAGGCAATGGCCTGGCGCAGGTGCTCCATGGCCGCCTCGCGCGTCCCGTAATACTTCTTGTAGGCCTTGAACAGGCTGTTGATCCGGCCCTTGTAGATCTGGCCCGGGCCAATGGGCACCTTGGCCACGTCGCGCGGAATGCTCACAGCGGCGACCTGGTGGGTCTTGGGATTGACCGACAAAACCATGATCGTGTCGGTGCGCTCGCCAGTGCCCGCCAGGCGCGCGCGGTAGTCGGAGCCGACCAGCAGGACGGTCAGCCTTCCATCGCTGCCGTAGCTCAGCGACGAGGGCCCGACCAGCGAACCGAACACCGAGCCAAGAAACGGCATGCGATCGAGAACGGTCTCGCCCGCATTCAGCCACGGCCAGGCGCTGAAGTGGAACGATGCCGCTGACACCGGCCCGGCCAACGCGCCCGATCCGGTCATCAGCACAGCCAGCGCAACCGCGATGCCACGAGCCCGTAGCCCGCCAATCATGAGTGCTCCTCCCACTCAGTAGCCTGCCCGCCGCAGCAAGGTTACTCCCGCACGGGCGCCCGGAAGCGGGAACGGAGCATCCACCAGAAGAACGGCGGATCGTCGATCAGCACTCGGCGGCCGATGCGCCGCGGGTCGCGCAGCATGCGAAAAGCCCACTCCAGGCCGACGCGCGTCATCCACGCCGGCGCCGCGGGCACGCGCCCGCCGAGGATGTCGATCGTCTGGCCGATACCAAGCATCACAGTCTGAGGCAGCTCAGCCTGGTGGCGTGCCATCCACGTCTCCTGCCGCGGTGCGCCGAGACCGACGATCAGGATGCGCGGCTGCGCCTCGACCAGTGCCCGCGTGGCCGCCTCGTCGTCGGGCCCGCCGATCTGGAAGCCCATCGGCGGGCTGACCGCGGCGACGACGGTTGCACCCATCGCCCGCAAGTGCTCGGCCGCCCTACGCGGCGCGTCGTCGCGGCCGCCAATGAGCGCGATCGGCGGAGTATCGGGCGCGCTGCGGCGGACGATCTCCTCCGGTAGCAGCCGCCCATGCACCGCCTGGCGAATGGGTCGTCCGGCGAGGCGCGACGAGTAGATCAGGCCCATCCCGTCGGGCACGCGCAGGCGGGCGCCCATGACCAGCTCGCGGAACGACGCGCTGCGCCGCGCGCGGACCATGTGATCGACATTGGGGGTGCAGACGTAGCCGCCGCTGCCCTCGCGCGCCCAGCGGATGATCAGTTCGACCGCCTCGCCGGGCAGGACGTCGTGGACGGTCACGCCGGCAGGCGGAATGGAGATCTGCGGGAGCTCGGCGCGGGCGGTCACCGTTTGCTCCAGGCAGATAGGTCACGGCCGATCAACTCCCCGAGTTCGGCCACCTGCGGCGCGAACTCGGCCGTCAACTGGCCACGCAGGGACGGATCCATGGGCGGCCGGCTGGCCGGCGCCGAGTTGGCCGACACGAGCACGTCGCGCAGGCGATGCATGAACGGCAGCCCACGCAGCCGGCCGACCACGCCGCGCAAGGCCGGCGGCGGATTGAAGAGGATCTGCTGCAGCCGGCCAGAGCGGGCCTGCCGGGCAGGGTTGCGCACCGCCAGGTCGATCTCGATCGAAGGGTCAACCTCGAGGAACTCGAGCGTCGCGGCATACACCCCGCGCGCGTCGGCGACCAGGTCGTCGAAGACCACGAAGTGCACCCGATCGGGGCCAAAGACTTCGAGGTAGCGGCGAACCTGCTCGGGAAAGCGCACGCTGTGGCGGTAGTAGAGAGCCTCGGGCCGGATCGCGCCCGCGGGGATCCGGCGGCCAGCGCGCCGGTCTTCCTCGGCCGCCAGCGCCTCGCCGAAGTCGGCCACGTCGTCGCGCCGGTTAAAGACCAGCTGGGCGTGCTGCGAGTACATCACATCGACGGGGTTGCGGAGCATCACGATGATCCGCGCGCCGCGGTTGAAATCGTGTATCTCGCGTGCTGCGCTCGTCGAGTACAGGTACCAGGGCGATGCCTCACCGGCGCGCTGCGCGTCGCGCGCGGCGCGGAAGAGCGCGAGGTACTCGTCCTCCGTCATCCGCCGGTAACGCGGCGTGAGGTCCTGCCCGAAATACATCGGCTCCTTGGGCACGCTCATGAACACACCCGGGTGCGCGCCCAGGTACTCATACAGCGCGGTGGTACCGGCCTTGAAGGCGCCGACGATGAAGGTGTCCGGACGCTTCACGCCAGCGGCTCGCCCTTCGTCCACGGGCCAAGGTCGCGACCGATCAACCGGCCCAACCGCTCGATCTCCGGCGTGTATTCGTCGAGCAGCTGCCGGCGCAGCAGCGGATCCATCGGCAAGCGCGGCCTGGTCTCGCTGTTCATCTCGAGTAGTCGCGTACGGGCCGCGCGCACGATCGGCACCTTGCGCAGCATCGGTGCCAGGGGCAGCAGCAGCCGTGGAGCGAATATCAGCCGCTGGACCAGCGGCGAGCGCACGCGGCGGCTCTCGTTGGCCGGTGGCGGCGGCGCGGCCAGGCTGGGGTCGACGCCGAGGAACTCGAGACAACCGCGCACCACCGCCTGGCCATCCGCGCGCAGGTCGTCGAACAGCATCACGTGGACCTGATCGCGGCCGAAGGTGTCGAAGTAGCGCTCGAGTTGATCAGCGAAGTGCACGCTGTGGCGATAGAAGAGGTTCTCCACGTTGATCGGCCCCGGCGGCAGGCGCCGGCCGGCGCGGCGGTCCACCTCGGCGGCCAGCGCATCAGCGAAGGACGGGATGTCCTCGATCACGTTGAAGATCAGCTGGTTGTGCTGCGCGTACATCACGTCGACGGGGTTGCGCAGCACGACCAGGATCTGGGCGTTCGGGTTGAACTCGTGGATCTCGCGCGCGGCTGATGTCGAGTACAGGTACCAGGTGCTCGCCTCGCCCACCCGCTGGCCGGCGCGCGCGCCCTTGAACAGCGCCAGGTAGTCAGCGAGCTTGAAGCGCCCGTAGCGACGGGTCAGGTCGTCGCCGAAGTAGAGCGGCTCCTTGTGAAAGGGCATGAAGATCTGTGGGTGCCGGCGCAGTGCCTCGTACAGCGCCGTTGAGCCACCCTTGAAGGTACCGACCAGGAAGAAATCCGGGCGTGGCGAAGCGGCCCTGACCGAATGGGAGGACATTTCGGCCATCCTACAGGCGCTCGCCGGTCACGACGCGACGTCGGTAGACCTCCGCGGCGGACCTGCCCAACCGGGCGGCCGGCCCGTTGTCATGCGCCCTGGCGCGGCGCCTGGGCCATTGCCTGGAGCAGTCGCTGGACGGCCAGCACCTCGACGACGGCCGATGCCCTGGGCAGCGGTCCCAGGCGGCGATGGGTCAGCTTTTCGAGCTGCCGCTGATCGAACATCACCCACCGGCGGAAGTAGTCGCGCAACTCATCGTCGCTGAGACCGGCCCTGCTGACCACGTCGCGCCACAGTCTCTTCTGGGCCGGAACAGGCTCGCCGCGGAGATAGACGTCGGGCTGGTCGCCAATCAGACGGAACTTCCGAATGAACGCGTTCTCGTCGGCGCAGTAGTAGTGCAACAGATGCCCCACCACGGCAGCCCTGAGCCGGCGACCACCGGCGTGCCTGAAGCGGTGGACGGAGTACGGCACGGCATCGACGCTCAGCCTCAACGCGCTCTTTCCCGCGAGGTGGCCGTATACCACCGGCAGTCGACGGGCCCTGCCCAGGAACGGGTCCCAAACGTCGCGTGCCAGTCGTCGCGCGGCGCTGCGCTTGAAGAGGGTCTCCTGGGCCATGACATCCTCGTACTCAACGCGGCGCTGCACCATCTCGAGGGTCGGAAAGACGACGCTTTCCGCCGGCGCAGGCACTTCACCCAGCGCGATCGCCAGCTGCCCCGGCGCTTCATTTGCGAGATCGATCGCCACCAACTCGTCGGCGTCGATCGAGATGAGCCACTCCGCGCCAGCCGCCCGAGCGCGCTCCATGGCGTCGACCGTGTTCAGGGCCTGCCGGGCGGTGAGGAGCGTCGGCGCCGCTGCCACCAACTCGGCCAGCTCACTTCGTCCACCGAATTTCCCGGGGTCGACGGAGCTGCCCACCTCCACGCCGTCGAGATCGCGAACGCTGTCGGGCGTCCCATCGTCCGAACCTTCGTCGTAGACGTACATGACATCGACGCCCAGGTACCGGTGATAGTCCAGGTTCGTGCGCAACACGTCCACTTCGTTGCGAACGGTCATGACCAGCGCGATCACGGTCGAACGCTCCCCGCGGACGGCCTGCTTGCCAGGCCAAGGCCTTCGAGCAGCTCGATCAGCGCGTAATCGGAGGCGTACCAGGAGCGTATCTGGGCAACAGCGGCGTCGGGCAGATCACGTCGGCCGGACAGACTGTGTTCGCCCGGCTCGCCGGGCAGGCCGCGGCCGCCGGGCTGGCTGGGCGCGCGATGGGCAGCCGTGGCGTCGACCGGCAGTGCCAGGTCGGGCGGCAGGTTGAGCAGCGACAGCAGTCGCCCGAAATCCGCCTCGAGCGTCTCCTGCCAGCCGACCAGCAGGATGCGCTCACGCCGGGCGCGCACGAGATCGGCATCGACGAGCCAGTCGGCCAGGTGGCTGCGCACGTGCGTGATGCCCGCCATGGCCGCCTCGGCGCGGCCGCGTTCGGCGTCGTCGGTCGAGGCCAGCCCGAGTGCCAGCGCCTCCGCCGAGGGAAAGGTCGCGAAGGCCTCGCGTTCGGGCTTCGTCCAGGGATGGTAATGCGCTGGACGGCCCTCGCGCTGCCGGCTGTTGAAGCCGGACACGAAACGCGCTATCGGATCACGCAGAAAGAAGAACGTCTCGTCCGCGGCGGGCAGATCGGCCAGCGACACGCCGTGGGGATGCAGCATGAGCCGGATTCCCGGGGAACTCGCGTGCCGCAGCGCTGCCTTCACCGCCGTGCCGCCGGTCTTGCCCACGTGAAGCATGTGCACGGGGCGCAGGCCGCGCCGGCGTGCCTCCTCCGATTCGTGGCGCAGGCGAGCGACGGTCCGGGCGTGGCGCAGACGACGACGAGCGCGGTCGAGGTCGATCATCTTCGCCTACCATAGGCCCGCCTTGGTTCCTATTTTCAGTCTCGCGACCTCCACTGAACCTGCCCAGCAGACTGCGAGCCATCCTTCCCCTGCACCGGGCGCGCCACTCGACGTGACGGTCATCATGCCGGTCTACAACGCCGCGGCCACGCTCGAGGGCTCGCTCCGGACCGTGCTCGCACAGACCCGGCCGCCGGCCCGCATCGTCATCGCCAACGATCGCTCGACCGACGGCTCGGTGGCACTTGCCGAGTCGCTCGGCTTGCCCAACCTCAGCGTGGTGACGCTGCCCGAAAATGGAGGCTGCGGAGCGGCACGCAACTTCGGCGCGCAGGGTGTGACCAGTGAATTCGTGGCCTTCCTCGACGCCGACGATGAGTGGGCGCCGACCTTCCTGGAGGAAGTCGTGGCCGCCATGGAGGACACCGGCGCCGGCTTCGGCAGCAGCGGCGGCGTGCGCGAACTGCGCTATCGTGGAGCGACCTCGACTCGGCTGTTGAAGGGGCGGCCTGCCGCACCCATCGACCTGACCAGATCCTTCTGGAAGAGCGCGCTCGGCTTCATGCCCATCCATCCGTCGTCGATTGTCATCAGGCGCCGGCTGTACGAGGAGGCGGGCGGCTTCTGTGGCGAGGTGCGCAACGGCGAGGACACACCACTGTGGGCGGAGCTCTGGCGGCGCAGCCGTTTCGTCTTCGTCAACAAGCCGCTGTTCACCTCGATCGCGCCGGCCAGCGGCCTGAGCGCCGGCACCATCGCGTATTCGGACGTCAGCATCAGCCTCGGGCGCGTGGGCCGCACACTGCTCCGCTCGCTGCGCGAACGCCGCCCGGGGAGTGGCTGGTTCGCCGTCTGGTACGGGGCAACCGTCGTCCGCCGGAATGCGCTGTGGGTCGTACGTCGCCTGCGCCGCAGGATGGCGGCCCGCCGACGCGGCTCGGTTGCCGCGCAGGGCTGAGACCAGCGTGACGAGTCGGCCGAACCTGTTCATCGTCGGTGCCCCAAAGTGCGGGACCACCTCGCTCTACTCGTACCTCGACGGGCACCCCGAGGTCTTCATGTCACCGATGAAGGAGCCCAACTTCTTCTCGCCCGACGTGCAGGGAACCTTCCGCCGCAGCCCGTTCAAGTTCCCCGAGGAGACCGACAAGTACCTGGAGCTGTTTGACGGCGCGGGCGGGCGCAGGATCGCCGGCGAGGCATCGACCAGTTACCTCGTTTCACGCGAGGCACCGCAGCTGGTCCACGACTTCTCACCCGACGCGCACAT
>Ga0307418_1000683_pt1 | contig 10501 bp, 10 predicted proteins | sample SalMarWE160220MG_2_FD_202160 | JGI IMG/M metagenome (GOLD analysis project Ga0307418, IMG submission 202160) | Salt marsh sediment microbial communities from the Plum Island Ecosystem LTER, Massachusetts, United States - WE1602-20 | ecosystem: Environmental > Aquatic > Marine > Intertidal zone >...
CAGCCGCTTCGCGATGTCGACGTCGGTCGTGCCGAGGACGACGTTGAAGTAGGCGTCGTGCGAGCGCTCCGCACCGACGATGGTCGCCCCCGCCGTCGGATGCAGGGCCGCAGGCCCGATGTCGGGCGCCCGGTCCGGCTGGTGCACGACCTTCTTCAGCCCCTCGTAGTTGCCCGCCCGGATGACCGCAAGCGTCTGCCGCTCCTCCGACCGGGCGTTCTCGCCGGTGAAGTACACGGGTACCTCGTAGCGGGCGAAGATCTCCCGGCCCAGCTCCTCCGCCATCTCGACGCACTCCTCCAGCGTCATGTCGCCGAGCGGATAGAGCTGGATCGTGTCCACGGCGCCGATGCGCGGGTGATGCCCCTGCTGGCGCTCCATGTCGATGAGCTCGTAGCTCCTGCCCGCCATGTCGAGCAACGCCTCCAGCAGCGCTTCGGGCGCTCCGATCACCTCGACGGGAAGTCGGTTGAAGTCCGGGTCCGGCTCGTAGCCGATGAGCTTCACCCCGTCGCGACCGCGCAGCTCATCGACGATCGCCTCGATGACGGCAGCGTTCGTGCCGTCGCTCATGTTCGGATCGGAAAGGACGAAACGAGTCACGTGACCGCCTCCCTACTGCTCGCCAACGCGCTGCCACGAGCTTTGGAATACGGCGTGCCCCGCCACATCCGGGACATCCCCGATCGGCGTCGGGGGTTACCCGGATGCCCGTCACGAGGCAATGGCTAGCATCCGGCCATGGCCGTGGCCGGCACTAGTGGTGTGTGCGTCCGCGTGGAAGACGTAGGATCCGCGGTGCTCGTGGACGTGACCATGCCTCCCCACCTCAGCGCATCGAGCCTGTCCCTCGACCTGCAACAGGGCGTGGTACGGCTCATGGTGCCGAAGCCGTCCAGACGCCATGCCTTCGACGAGCTGACGGAGCTCGACGAGCCCGGCGAGCTGCTCGGACCCAGGCGCATCATCAACCCCAATGCGTCTGGAGTCTGAAGCGCCACTTCTCCGGACGGAGCTCCCCGGTCCGGAGGCGCAGGCGGTGATCGAGGCGGACGAGGCCGTCACGAGCCCGTCCCTCACACGGGCGTACCCGCTCGTGCCCGCACGGGGCTACGGCTCCCACGTCGAGGACGTCGACGGCAACGTCTTCCTCGACTTCAACGCCGGCATCGCGGTTTGCGCCACCGGCCACTGTCATCCGGAGGTCGTGGACGCGATCACGCAGCAGGCGTCGGAGCTCATCCACTACTGCACCAGCGACTTCTACGTGCCGGTGTACGAACGTCTGTGCTCCCGCCTCGCCGCGCTCGCACCGTTCCCGGGAGACGCCCGCGTCTTCCTGACGAACTCGGGCACCGAGGCGGTCGAGGGCGCGATCAAGCTCGCCCGCTCCTCGACCGGACGCTTCCACGTCGTCTCGTTCCTCGGCAGCTTCCACGGCCGGTCGTACGGGGGCATGTCGGCGTCGGCCTCGAAGGCCAAGCACCGCTCCCCGTTCGGGCCGCTCCTCCCCGGGATGGTTCACGCGCCCTACGCCGACCTCTTCGGCCGCGCCCACCGGGACCGGCCCGAGATCGCCGTCGACAACTACCTCGAGGACGTCCTCTTCCGCCGGATCGTGCATCCGGAGGACGTCGCAGCCGTGCTCGTCGAGCCCGTGCTCGGCGAGGGCGGATACCTCGTGCCCCCGGTGGAGTGGATCCGCCGCCTGCGCGAGATCTGCGATGCCCACGGCATCCTGCTCATCGCCGACGAGATCCAGAGCGGTGTCGGCAGGACGGGCTCGATGTGGGCGATCGAGCACTTCGGCGTCCAGCCGGACATCGTCCTCTCCGCGAAGGGACTCGCCAGCGGCATGCCGCTCGGGGCGCTGATCGCCCGGTCCTCGATCATGTCGTGGGAGCCCGGAGCGCACGGCTCGACGTTCGGCGGCAACCCCGTCTCGTGCGCCGCGGCCCTCGCAACGCTCGACCTCGTCGAGTCGGGCCTGATGGACAACGCTCGCCGCGTCGGAGAGCTCATCCTCCAAGGGCTCGAGCCGCTCCGCTCGCACGCAGGCGTGCACGACGTGCGCGGCCTCGGCCTGATGATCGGCGTCGAGTTCGAGACCGACGAGCTCGCGGACGCCGTTCAGGGGGCGTGCTTCGAGCGCGGCCTGCTCGTCCTGCGCGCAGGCGACGAGACGATTCGGATATCGCCCCCGCTCGTCCTGACCGAGGCGGAGGCGCGCGAGGGTGTCCGGATCTTCGGCGAGGCCTGCGCCGCCGCGCTGTAGTACCCGCGGCTGAACGCCGCCGGGGGGCCTGCTACGACCTGCCGGCGCGTGGACTAGCCCGAGCGCGCGGTGGCGGCGATGCGCCCGAGCTCGCTCGGCGCGAACTCCCACTGCACCGGGTCGAGCGACACCGGGTCGATGCCGCGGGCGATGAGCGCGCCGGCGACGATCTCCCGGCGAGCGGCGTCCCACGCGAGGACGTGGGCGACAGATGCTCCGAACGTGTTGGTGTTCGGAGGCTCCTGCGTCGTGTCGACGTACGCCGTGTCCCACGCGTCGCGCTGCCGGATGTCGTTGACGAGCTGGGCGAACTCTCCGCCTGCCTCCCGTAGACGCGTCCGCATTCCCTCGATCGACGTGTCGGAGGTCGCAGGCAGCGTGTGCCCGGAGGTCGCAGCGACCCACATCTCCTTCGCGAGCACGAGCCGGTTGAGCATCGCGCGGAGCGACGGCGCTGTCTCCGTGAACGCAACGCTCGGCGGGCTCAGCACGATCGGCTCGTCGAGCTCCTCCTCCGTCAGCTGCCCCGCGCAGGTGATCAAGCGGTCGGTGAGCCAGTTGCCGTGCTCGACCAGACGGTCCGTGAGGTCCATGGTTCGCCTCCTCTTCCGTAGTCGAGGTCCGGCTGCTCGCGCAGGCGGCACGTAGTGCACCCCGTTCGGCGCATCGAGGCGGTGATCGCTGGCGTTGAGTCCCCGGTACGCGAGCGGCGATGTCCCGAAAGCCCGCCGGAAGGCGTGGGTGAACGCCTCGGCGGAGCTGTAGCCCGCCTCGCAGGCGACCGCGGCGATGGGGAGATTCGTGGTCTTCAGCTGATCGGCCGCCCGTTCGAGCAGGAGCCTGCGCCGGAACGCCCCCGGCGACTCCCCGAGCAGCCCTTTCACGACGTGATTGAAGTGGTACCGGCCGAAGTGGACTCGCTGAGCCAGCGTCTCGCCGTCGACGTCGTCGTCGAGGCTGCCGACGAGTACATCGAGAATCCGGCGACGAATATCTTCGGAGACACCCTGGGACGTCTGCACCGTCTCACCTCGTCCAAAAAGCTGGAACCGCGCTGTCAGCGGCTGTCTTGTCCACGCCGTGGCGAGGCTAAACGCACCACCGTCCAGGGGCTTCGGTAGTTGCCCGCAGGCACCCACGGCAGGCCTACCGATCCCGAATCGCGCCGGGACGGCGCCGGGCAGCGGTCAGGCTGCGGCTTCGGTGACGAGCCGCGCCCCGATCTCGCTGCGCGTCCCCACGTCGAGGAGCTCGATCGGCACGCCGTACGCGAGCAGGTCGAGCGCGACATCCGCGACGTCGAACTGCTTGCCGTCCGGCCGGCGCGCGGGCAGGAACAGCTGTGCCACGTACGCATGCGTGGCGCGATACCCCTGCGAGCACTCCAGCACCCTTCCCCAGAGACGCACGCGGCCCACCGCGCGCGGCACGTAGCCGTCCTCGAGCGGGATCGGCGGCAGGGGCGAGATGTCGGCCCAGCTCGGGACGTAGTACTGCAGCGCCTGATCCGGCGTCGCCGCGCCGTAGATGCCGCACTGGCAGGTCAGGTGCGGTGGGGCGTGCCGCGCCTGATACGGCAGGCCGCCCGCCACGACCCGATCACGGTGACAGGTCGCCTCGAGCGGGGCTCCCACGGGCCAGGGATCATCCATGTGCGTCGAGCGCAGCCGCCAGCCGTCCCGCGTATGCGTTACGTTCCACGCCCGCCAGGCGACCACGGGCTCGAGCAGGTCCGGCGCTCTCCCGCCCGACCGGGACGAATGGAAGAGCTCTACGCCGGAATCTCCTCGGGCCTCGGCGTCACCGCCGGCGCCTCCGTAGGCTCACTGGGCTGAAGAGGCTGCACGGGATTCTCGATTGGCTCCACGATGATCTCCCGGATGGGGTCGCCGATGTCCATGAACTGCGGGCTCCTTTCGTCCGCCGCGAAATGCACTCCACCACGCCCCATTCTACCGGCGTGGGAGGACACCAACAGGGGCGCGCCTCGAGCTGCTCGTCGAGAATGGACGTGAGCTGCGGCGCCTGCGCGGGGGGTCGCCGCCGGCGAGCGGGACGCGGCGTGGCAGACGGGCGCGAGCGGAAGGAGTCCGGCCGGAGCAGCGCTCCGGCCGGACTCTCCGTCGATCAGAAGCCGGGGATCTGCTTCGGGAAGTAGTCGACGCACTCGCTCTCGCGATGGACGTCGAGCGTGGTGCAGTGCAACGCACCGCCGAAGGGGATCACCTTCTCGTACGGGATCGGAACGACCTCGAACCCGAGCTTGTCCAGCTGCTCCTGGTAGGCCGTCTCGCCGGCCTCGACGAACACGGTCTTCTCGTCGAACGAGAAGGTGTTCATCGAGATCCAGCTCTTCCCCTCGTACAGACCCGTCAGGTACACGTCGTTCTTGTGCACCCGCGTCGGGCGTGCGGCCGGGATGAGCTCCCAGTCGTTGATCTTGAACAACTCGAACACCCGCTCGTCCGTGGGTGCCCAGTCCGGGTTGTAGATGCAGAGGCCCGGGCGGAGCGGGACGAAGTTCACGTCGATGTGCCACGGGTGGAAGTTGTCCGGCTTCCCGCTGTCCGACGGCGGGGAGTCGAAGTACATGGCATGGAAGCGGATCCCGAGCGCGCCGAACATCCGCTTCAGCCAGTCGAAGCCGCGAGGGTTGGTCACGGACGAGACCTGATGGAACACGTCCTTGCCGAAGCGCATCGCGTCGGCCGCGTCCATCAGCATCTCCTTGTCGGTGAGCTGGAACTCACCCTTGTGCAGCTTCTCGAGCTTCTCCTCGTCCGTCCACGTGTTCTCGAAGTCGTAGTAGTAGTTCCTGACGTACGACTCGTCGGTCAGCATGGGGAACGGAGCGGAGAGGTGAATCGCCTCCGGATCCTCGCGAACGTACTTGTCGAAGAGGGGACGGAGGTTGAAGCGCTCGAACACGCGCGACCGGCGAACGGTCGTGCAGTCGAGGATGTAGTTGCCGTGGATCATGCAGACGTCACGGACGTTGTTCACGCCGTGCGCGTTCAGCTGCACCCAGCCGAGCGGTGACGAGAACGGCTTGTTGAGCATGAACGGGTGGATGTCGATGCGGTCGACGATCGCACCCCGCTTCTCGATCTCGCCGTAGAAGTAGTTCATCTGCTCGTTCGCCGCGTCCACCATGTCCTGCGGGAACGGGCCGTACTGCGGCAAGGGGAACCCGCCACGAGGCAGGTCGTACCACCAGGCCGGCTCGGGTGCCGGGACGTTCGTACCCTCGGGACGCCCACCGATCACGCGCTTCAGAGGCGACCACTCGTCCCAGGACTTGACAATCGTTGCCATTCCGTTTTTCTCCTTTCCTTTCAGTCGCTCAGGGATTCACTTCTTCAGGCCGAACTTCGCCACGAAGTCGCCGAGGACGTCATCGAGATTCGGCTTGCCGATCTCCTGCAGGTCGTAGTAGACGCGAGTCGACGGCTTCTTGATGTCGATGATGCGAGCGAGGTCGATCGGCGTACCGACGATGACCGCGTCGCAGTCCACCGCATTCACGGTGGCCTCCATGTCCTTCAGCATCTGGCCGCCGTAGCCCTCTGCCGGGAGCATGTCCGTGACGTGCGGGTAGAGCGCGAACATGTCCACGAGGCTGCCCTTGAGGAAGGGCCTCGGGTCGACGAGCTCGGCTGCGCCGAACTTCGCCGCCGCGACCTTCGCGGCACCGGTCGTCATCTCTCCGTGCGTGACGGTGGGGCCGTCCTCGATCACGAGAACGCGCTTGCCCTTGATGAGCGACGGATCGTCGACCGTGAGCGGCGAGGCCGCGTCGATGACCGTGGCGTCCGGGGCAGCCGCCGCAATGTTCTTGCGCACGGTCGCGATCTCGTCCGGCGTCGCGCTGTCGATCTTGTTGATGACGACAGCGTCGGCCAGCCTGAGTGTGACCGCACCCGGCCAGTAGGTGAGCTCGTGGCCGGGGCGAAGCGGGTCGACGATCGTGACCATCAGGTCCGGCACGAAGAACGGGAAGTCGTTGTTCCCGCCGTCCCAGAGGATCACGTCGCAGCCGTCGGGATCGTTCTCGACCTGCTCGAGGATCGCCGCGTAGTCGACGCCGCAGTAGATGACGTTGCCGCGGGTGACGTGCGGCTCGAACTCCTCCATCTCCTCGACCGTGCAGTTGTGCTTCTCGAGATCGGCGATCTCGGCGAAGCGCATCACCTTCTGCGCGTTCAGATCGCCGTACGGCATCGGGTGCCTGACGGCGACGACCTTGAGGCCGCGGCCCATCAGGTTCTCGATGATCGCCCGCGACGTCTGGCTCTTGCCGGCACCGGTGCGCACAGCGCCAACGGCCACGACCGGCTTCGAGCTCTTGATCTGAGTGGCGTCCGGGCCGAGCAGGACATAGTTCGCTCCGGCGCCCTGGGCGATCGCTCCGAGATTCAGGACGTGCTGGAACGAGACATCGCTGTAGGAGAAGGCAACGTCGTCAACCTTCAGATCCTTGATGACCTTGGCGAGATCGCCCTCGTAGTAGTTGGGGATCCCCTTCGGGTAGAGCTTTCCTGCCAGCTCGGGCGGGTAGACGCGATCGAGGATGCCCGGGATCTGCGTGCCCACCGTGAAGCCCACGACGTTGTAGGCCTCGTTGTCCCGGTAGTACGTGTTGAAGTTGTGGAAGTCGCGACCACCCGATCCGATGATCAAGACGTTTTTCTTTTCCACTGATTCGTCCTCCTTGCCTCTCGGCTTGTCGCTGTCGACTTGTGGCTAGGTAGTGGTGACCTCCGTGCCGGCCTCGCCGGCGAGGGCGGCCTCGATCTCGTCGAGCTGGCAGATGATCGCGCGGTTGCCCGTCGCCTCGGCGAAGCTCAGCAGCGCGTTCACCTTCGGCCCCATCGAGCCCGCAGGGAACTGACCCTCCTCGACGTAGCGCCGCATCTCGTCGGGTGAGACCTTGCGAAGCTGCTCCTGGTCGGGCTTCCCCCAGTTGATGCAGGCACCCGACACGTCGGTGGCGATCACGAACAGATCGGCGCCGATCTCGCGCGCAAGCAGCGAGCTGGCCGAGTCCTTGTCGATCACGGCGTCCGCGCCCAGGTGGCCGCCCTTGCCGTCGTCGACCACCGGGATGCCCCCGCCACCCGAGCAGATCACGATCCAGTCCATGCCGACCAGCTGCTTGATCTCGCGGTGGGGCACGATCCCGATCGGAATCGGCGAGGCGATCACCCGACGCATGCCCTTGTCGGTGCGGACCATCGGGTAGCTCTTCTTCGCGGCCTCCTCGTCGGTGTAGAAGGGGCCGATCGGCTTGGTCGGGTTCTGGAACAGCGGATCGTTCCGATCGACCTCGACCATCGTGATCACGGTCAGGAAGTTCCGCTCGAGGCCGGCCTCGGCGAGGCTCCGCTCGAGAGCCGCCTCCATCATGTACCCGATCTGGCCCTGGGTCATCGCCCCGAGCACGGGAACCGGCATCTCGGCCACCTCTGTCGTGGCCTCCTGTTGAAGCAGGAGGTTCCCGACCTGCGGACCGTTTCCGTGGCTGATCACGACGCGGTAGTCGGGCGCGAGCGCCACGACCTTGTCCATCGGCACCTTGATGTTCTCCATCTGCTGCTCGGCAGTCCCGTCCTGACCCTTCTGGATCAGGGCGTTGCCGCCGAACGCGATGACCACAATCGGTTTGTCGCTCATCCAGCTCTCCTGTTCTAGCCGCCGAGCGTGGCGACCATCACGGCCTTGATCGTGTGTACGCGGTTCTCGGCCTCGTCAAAGACGACGGACGCGTCGGACTCGAAGACCTCGTCCGTCACCTCCATCGAGTCCAGTCCGAACTGCTCGCCGATCTCCTTGCCCAACGTCGTGCCGGTGTTGTGGAACGACGGCAGGCAGTGCAGGAACTTCGTGCTCGGATTTCCCGTCTTCTTCATCACCGCCGCCGTGACCTGGTACGGCTTGAGCAGCTTGATCCTGCTCTCCCACACGTCCGCGGGCTCGCCCATCGAGACCCAGACGTCGGTCGCGATGAAGTCACAACCCTTCACGCCTGTCGCGACGTCCTCGGTGAGCGTGATCTTGGCGCCCGTCGTCTTCGCGATCTCCTTCGCCTCGGCGACGAGTTCCTTCGCCGGGTAGAGACTCTTCGGCGCCACGATCCGGAAGTCGAGGCCCAGCTTCGCCGACCCGATCAGGTACGAGTTGCCCATGTTGAAGCGCGCGTCGCCGAGATAGGCGAACTTCGTCGCGCTCAGCGGCTTGTCGCTGTGCTCGACCATCGTCATCACGTCGGCCAGCAGCTGTGTGGGGTGGAACTCGTTCGTGAGCCCGTTCCAGACGGGCACCCCGGAGTAGCGGGCGAGCTCCTCGACGATCTCCTGGCCGAAGCCGCGGTACTCGATCGCGTCGTACATCCGGCCGAGCACGCGCGCCGTGTCGGCGATCGTCTCCTTCTTCCCCATCTGCGAGCCGGTCGGCCCCAGGTAGGTGACGTGCGCGCCCTGGTCGAGTGCCGCCACCTCGAAGGCGCAGCGCGTCCGGGTCGAGTCCTTCTCGAAGATGAGCGCGATGTTCTTCCCGACGAGGCGCGGCTTTTCGGTGCCGGCGTACTTCGCCTTCTTCAGGTCGATGGACAGGTCGATGAGGAACTTCAGCTCCTGCGGTGTGAAGTCGAGCTCTTTCAGCAGGCTTCGATTCACAAGGTTGAATGCCATGGACCGCTCCCTCTAGCTGCGGATGAATGCCGGCCGGTGGCCGCACTGCCGAGTATGGGGACGGGGTCTGGGCCTATCTGATCGAGATTGCGATCTTGGCCGCCGGGCCCCTATCCATGTGGGAAACTCCGTACCAACGGGGCCCTGCGGCCGCCCGCCTTGCCGGAGCTCGGGGCATCCCTGCAGCGGCGGCGAGGCACGAACGCCACCTCGCCCCGGTCAGGGGTCGCGTGCGTGGCCTCCACGGCAGATCGACCTACGGGCCGGGCGGTTCCCTGCGCGGACGGCTACCCGCGGCGCGAGCAACCGGAGCACGACAGCGTGCCCGCAGCCTGCGGGAGCCGGGCCAACCTCGCCCGGCTCCCGCAGGAGCGGTCACACCGCTTCTACCGCTGCGACGCGACGGGGGTCAGACGCCCCAGCCACGCCAGACCGCAGCCGCGCACAGCAGCATCAGCACGCCGATGATGACGAACGTGGCGATGACCTGACCCTGCTCGGCGAACGCAATCACCGTAGGCATCTCGAACCTCCGCCTTGGACGCTCCGCACTGCCCCGGGAGGAGTCTCGCCTCGACGGCAGCACGAGAGCGGTTGGATTCCTTGCTTATGCATCGAGCACCACGTACTCGCGCCCGGAAGCGAGCGCGAGCCACCGTAGAGAGCCCTTCTGGAAGACGAGCGTGAGCTGCGAGCGAATGTCCGGCCCTGCGACGTCCTCCGCCCCGAGGCGGAAACGGAGTGCCGCGGCCTCGGGCGAGAGGCGGCCGCCGTTGTCGTCCACCACGTGGCAGCGCCGGCAGAGGGTGATGTAGCCGGCCGGATCCGTCCACTTGAAGTCGCCGCCCGTCCAGTGGGCGTGCAGATCCTTCTCCGCGCCGCAGGACACGCACGTACGGTCGTCCCGGTCCAGGACGTCCTGCCCCGTGTACAGCCAGCGCTTCGACGCCCGCCGGCCGAGCCGCCGGATGCTCCGTGCCCGTGCGGCGATCTCGCGCTCCTCGTCGCAGTGACACGCCGCGGGATGGTCGAGCGCGTACGAGATCTCGTCGGGTTGCAGGAAGAGCGGCATCTTCACCTCGTCCAGCCCCTTCGCGTCGCGAATGTAGTTGAGCATCTCGAGCACGAGACGCAGGTCGTGCTTCGCGGCGGGCAGCGTGAGGTTCTCCGCGTACGGAGTCGTCCTCCCGTTCGTCTGGATCCGGGCGAGGCGGTAGACGGAGGGCAGGGCCGTCCAGATGGGGAGGAACTCCCCGACGTCGCCGAGCAGCTCCTCGACGTCCTCGGCGGAGACCTCGGGCTCGGCCGGGTCTCGGCGCTTCTGCCGCTCGAGCAGCTGCAGGGCTTCCGCCTTCACTTCGTCGAGGGTGTTGGGCTTTTTCTTCTTCTTCTTCATGGCTGTGACGATCCCGGGGGGCCGGGCGTGACCCGGCCCCCCGGATGTGGATTCGACCGGCCTGCTCAGGCAGGCGTGAAGCCCGCCTGCGGTGGCCTGCTTCGTTGGGGAGGAGCCGCCGGCGGTCGGTACCCCTTGAGG
>Ga0307418_1000685_pt1 | contig 10496 bp, 5 predicted proteins | sample SalMarWE160220MG_2_FD_202160 | JGI IMG/M metagenome (GOLD analysis project Ga0307418, IMG submission 202160) | Salt marsh sediment microbial communities from the Plum Island Ecosystem LTER, Massachusetts, United States - WE1602-20 | ecosystem: Environmental > Aquatic > Marine > Intertidal zone >...
TGCACGCTGCCCGCCTCGGCGAGCGCGTCGACGGCGCCGTCGAGCTCGGCGGGAGCGAGGCCCCAGACGGCGGCGATATGGTCTGCGGGCAGCGGCCCGTACGCTTGCAGCCACTGCGCCAGCAGGTCCTCGAGGCGGCCCGGCTCGACCCCGTCCGGCGCCAGGCCGAGCGCCCGCCTGAGCGCGTCCTCATCTTCCAGGGCGACCACCGACGCCTGCGCGGCGCCGGGGGGCTCGAGCCAGGCCAGCGGTCCCGCCAGCGCCTCTTGCGGGTCGAAGGGGAGCGAGGCGGTGAGCTCCCGCCATTCGGGCTCGGGGATCATCACTCGCTCCTTGACCCAGTCGAACAGCTCGCGCGGCGTCTCCGGTCGGTAGCCCGGCTCCAGCCGCTGGCGCTTGCGCTCGAAGGCAGCGATCAGCTCGGGCGGAACCAGCGGCCGCAGCTCCGGCGAGCGCGCCACCTCGGCCAGCAGGTCCTGGCGCAGCCCGCTGGCGCCGCCGGCGAAGGTGCCGGGGGTGTCGTCCCTGTACATGTAGTCGTTGGTCTGGTTCCAAACCAGGCCGGCGGCGAACGGGCTGGCCTCCAGGGTGGCGGCGTACGACACGGTGATGCGGCCAGCGGCCAGCTCGCTCAGGCGCTCCCGCAGCCCGTCGAGGTCGAAGGCGTCCTGCAGGCAGGTGCGCCACGCCTCGAGCAGGATGGGGAAGTCCGGCAGCCTCCACACCGCGTCGAGCAGCTTCTGGGCGCGCAAACGCGTGACCCACAAGGGCAGCCGCTGCTGAGGGCCGGAGCGCGTCACCAGCAGCGCGCGACCGGCGGCCTCGCGGAAGCGCGCGCCGAAGAAGCCGCTCCGCCCCAGCCCCAGGCGCAGCAGCTCGTCCAGGTTGCCCGCGTCGACCAGCGTCAGCAGCGCTTGCGGATCGGCGTCCGCAGGGAGCATCACGCCGACCGCGTCGTTCGCCGGCACGACCTCCAGATGATGGCCGTGCCGCTGCTCCCAGGCGGCGGCGAGCGCCAGCGCGAAGGGCCGGTTGACCCGCCCGCCCCACTGCGTGTGGAGGATCACCTGCAGGGCCTCGTCCTCGCCCCAGCCGGCTTCCACCCGCTCCACCAGGAGATGGTGGCGGTGGGGGAGCGGCGCACCGGTGACGGCGCGCTGGCGCTCCAGATGGGACGCGAGCGCCTCGGCCGTGGCGCGCTCGAGCGGCAGTGCCTGGGCCAGCCTGGCGGCCGCCCGCCCGCTCGCGAGCCAGCCGTCGGCGCGCTCCAGCAGCCCGGCGATCGCCTCGGCGAGGTGAGCGTCTCGGTCGAGCGCCTCGCCCTTCCAGAAGGGGGCCGCCGAGGCGCGGCCGGTGGGCAGCACCAGCACGTCGTTGTGGGTGATCGACTCGATGCGCCAGGTCTGGCTCCCCAGGGTGAAGGCGTCGCCCACGCGCGCCTCCCACACGAACTCCTCGTCGAGCTCGCCGATGCGGGCGCGGCTGCCGGCATGCCGGAGCTGGTAGTAGCCGCGGTTGGGGATGGTGCCGCCGGAGGCGTAGAGCACCTGCAACGCCCCGCGGCGCGCTTCGACGCTGTTCTCCAACCGGTCGATCGAGAGGCGTGGCCGCAGCTCGCGCACGCGGGTGTCCTGGTAGCGGCCGGCGAGCATCTCCAGGACGAGGTCGAACTCGCCGCGTGGGAGCTCGTGGTAGGGCCAGCTCTCGCGCACGGCGGCGTAGAGCTCGTCGATATCCCAGGCGCGCAGGCCCGTCATGGACACCAGCACCTGGGCGAGCACGTCGAGGGCGCCGCGCACCGGCCGCACCCCCGCGATGGCGCCTTCCTGCACCAGCTCCGCCAGCACCGCTCCGCCGAGGGCGTCCTGGCCGTAGGTGGCGAGCAGCAGCCCGCGGCTGGTCTCGCCGACCCGGTGGCCGGCACGGCCGAGGCGCTGCAGGGCGGCCGCCACCGAGGGCGGCGTCTGCACCAGCACCACCTGCTCCACCGCGCCCACGTCGATGCCGAGCTCCAGGCTCGCGGTGGCGACGATCGCCTTCAGCTCGCCGGCCTTGAGCCTCGCCTCCACCTCGTGGCGCAGCTCGCGCGACAGCGCCCCGTGGTGGGCGTAGGCCAGCGGGGAGGGCTCGTCCTGGTTGAGCATGAAGGTGAGGCGCTCGGTGAGCCCGCGGTTGTTGCAGAACACCAGCGTCGATCGCGCCCCGGCGATGCGGCGCTTGAGGTCGCGAACGGCGGCCGGCCAGATGGAGCTCTCCAGGGGCTCGTCGGGGAGCCGCTGCGGGAAGGCGACACGCAGCTCGTAGCGCTTGGGCATGGCTGCCTCGACGATGCGGACCGGCCGCGGCAGGTAGCTCGAGCCGGCGCCCGTCCCCTGGCGCCGGTAGCCGCCGACGAAGGCCGCCACGGTATCGAGCGGTCGCACCGTTGCCGACAGTGCGATGCGTTGCACCTCGCCGGCGTGCATGGTGAGGCGCTCCACCGCCGTCATCAGGTGAGTGCCGCGCTTGCTGCCGGCCACGGCGTGGATCTCGTCGAGGATGACCGTTCGAAGCGCGGTCAAGAGGCCCTCGCCGCCGCGGCTGGAGAGCAGCAGGTTGAGGCTCTCGGGGGTGGTGATGAGGATCTCCGGCGGGTGCCGCAGCATGCGGCGGCGCTCCGACTGCGGCGTGTCGCCGCTGCGGGTGAGCACCTGAAGCCGAGGGAACGGCCGGCCGGCGGCCTCGAAGGTGCGCCTGAGCCCGGCCAGGGGGGCCAGCAGGTTGCGCCGGACGTCGTTGTTGAGCGCCCTCAGCGGCGACACGTAGAGCACCCGCGTGGCTCCCGGCTCCCAGGCGCCGGTCACCAGGCGGTCGAGCGCGAAGAGGAACGCGGCGAGGGTCTTGCCACCGCCGGTGGGCGCCGTGACGAGCGCGCTCTCGCCTGCCGCAACCACCGGCCAGGCGGCGGCCTGGACGGCGGTCGGCTCGCCCACCTCGGCCTCGAACCAGCGCTGCACCAGCGGGTGGAAGTGCGAGAGCGCAGAGGCCACGTCCACGAGTCTAGCGCCGGCGCCGGCGCCGGCGAGGCGCCCGTGCGCCGGTGGCGCCGTCGGGCGTCACGCCGGCGGGACCTCGGCGAGAACGCGTCGGCGTCAGCCGAAGACGGCTCCCAGGAGCTCCAACGCGGCCACGGCCGCCAGGTACGCGGTCGCGCCGCCGGGGTCCACCATCGGATTGACCTCGGTCACGTCGAAGCCGACGATGTGGGTGGCGCCGGCGGCCTCCCTGAGTAGCTGCCGCACCTCGGGATAGTCGAACCCGCCCGGCTCGGGGCTCGACACGCCCGGCGCTACGGCCGGGTCGAAGGCGTCCATGTCGAGCGTGAGGTAGCAGCGTTCCAGGCCGGCGACGGCCTCCAGCAGCGCATCCCGGTTGGCGCGCGCGCGCATCTGCTCGCGGGTCAGCACCAGGTTGCCTCGCGCCGTTGCCTCGCGAACCCCGGCTTCGGCGGTGCGCGGCCCGCGAATGCCGACCTGCAGGATGCGCACGACGCCGGGCGTGTCGGCGGCGCGGCGCATGGGGCTGCTGCTGGTGTCCCGGCTTCCCATGATCTCGTCGGCGACGTCGAGATGCGCGTCGAGCTGCAGCACGCCCAAGCGACCGTGAGCGGCGTGCGCGCGGATCGCGGGCCCGGTGATCGAGTGGTCGCCGCCGATCACCACGGGGAAGGCGCCGACGCCGAGCAGAGCGCTCACGTCGCGCTCCACCGCCTCGAGGGTGGCGGCGGGCCGGCTCCGAAGGGCATCGACGTCGCCGGCGTCGACGATGCGGCGGCCGGCCAACACCCTGCGCCGGCGTTCGACGTCGAAGATTCCCCGGTCGCCGAGCGGCCCCAGGCGCGTCGACGCCTCGCGCACGGCGCGCGGCCCGAAGCGCGCGCCGGGCCGGTAGCCCACCCCCAGGTCGTGGGGCACGCCGAGGAACGCCACCGTCCCGGCGCAGGCGCGGAGGTCCTCGACCAGCGGCGCCTTGAAGAAGGTGGCGATGCCGGTGGGGGAGAGGCCGGCCGGGTAGCGCTCCGTCACGGTGAGCTCACCCGCTCCCAGGCGACGCGCCCGCCGGCGACCACCACGGCCGCCAGGTTGGTGCCGTAGTGGTAGGGCAGGTAGCCGTAGCCCGGCGCGTCATAGAGCACCAGGTCGGCGCGCTTGCCGACCTCCAGGGAGCCGACCTCGCGCCCCAGGTCGAGGGCGTGGGCCGCGTTGACGGTCGCCGCCATGATGGCCTCCTCGGGGCTCAGGCGCAGTTGCAGGCAGGCCAGGGTGAGGATGATCTGCATCGACTCGGTCGGGCTCGAGCCGGGATTGGCGTCGGTCGCCAGGGCCACCGCCACGCCCGCATCGACCAGGCGCCGGGCGGGCGCGTAGGCGCTGCCCATGAGCGCGAAGGTGGTGCCGGGCAGCAGCACGGCAACCACGCCCGCGTCCGCCATGGCGCCGATGCCGGCCGCGGTGGCGTGGACCAGATGGTCCGCGGAGACGGCAGCGAGCTCGGCCGCCAGCTCCGCGCCGCCCGAGGCGGCCAGCTCGTCGGCATGGACCTTCGGCCTCAGGCCCCGGGCCAGCCCCGCTTCGAGCACGCGCCGGGACTGCTGCCGGGTGAAGACGCCTTCCTCGCAGAAGACATCGCAGAAGGTCGCGAGCCCCGCCTCGGCCACCGCCGGCACCATCTCCTCGGCGACCAGCTCGACGAAGCGCTGTGGCTCCTGCCGGTGCTCTGGCGGTACTGCGTGCGCGCCCATGAAGGTGCGCACGGTGGTGACGGGGTGCGCCCGTGCGGCGCGGGCGGCGGCGCGGAGCTGCTTGAGCTCGGCGGCGGTGTCGAGCCCGTAGCCGCTCTTGATCTCCAGGGTGGTGGTGCCGTGGCGCAGCGCCGTGTCCAGCCGCGCGCGGGTGCCTGCCGCGAGGGCCTCCTCGCTGGCCTCGCGGGTGGCGGCGACGGTGCTGAGGATGCCCCCGCCCGAGCGCAGGATGTCGAGGTACCCCGCGCCGCGCAGGCGCAGCGGGAGGTCGGCGGAGCGCTCGCCCGCGAACACCAGGTGCGTGTGCGGGTCCACGAAGCCCGGGAGCACCGTGCGGCCGCTGGCGTTCAGCACGCGTGCGCCGCTGGCCAGGCGAACCGACCGTTCTAGCTGCTCGGTCGTGCCCACCGCCACGATGCGGTCGCCCGCGACCGCCACGGCGCCGTCCTCGATCGTCGCCAGGCGCGCCAGGTCGTTGCCGGTGGCGGGCGAGGCCGAGAAGCCGGCGGCGGTGACGAGCTGGTCGGCGTGGGTGACGAGCAGCGTGGCGCCGCCCGCCGGTTCCGCGGCCTGGCGGCCTGGTGGCGGGGCGGAGGCGGTCACCTGCTTTCGGGTCCGCTGTCGAGCATGGGCAGATCGATGCCCTTGGCGCGGGCCGTGGCGATGGCTGCGGGATAGCCCGCGTCGGCGTGGCGCATGACGCCGCTGCCGGGGTCGCTGGTGAGCACCCGGTCGAGCCGCTCGGCGGCCTGGTCGGTGCCGTCGGCCACCACCACCATCCCGGCATGGATGGCGTAGCCGATGCCTACCCCGCCGCCGTGATGCACCGAGACCCAACTCGCTCCGGCCGCGGTGTTCAGCAGCGCGTTGAGGATCGGCCAGTCGGCGATGGCGTCGCTGCCGTCGCGCATGGCCTCGGTCTCACGGTTGGGGGAGGCGACCGAGCCGCTGTCGAGGTGGTCGCGCCCGATGACGATCGGCGCGCGCACCTCGCCGGAGGCCACCAGCTGGTTGATGATCCCTCCCAGCTTGGCGCGGTCGCCGTACCCGAGCCAGCAGATCCGTGCGGGCAGCCCCTGGAAGGCGACCCGCTCGCCCGCCAGGCGGATCCACCTGATGAGCCGCGTGTCGTCGGGGAAGGCCTCGAGAATAGCGCGGTCGATGCGGGTGATGTCGGCGGGGTCGCCCGATAGCGCAGCCCAGCGGAAGGGCCCCTTGCCTTCGCAGAACAGCGGCCGCACGAAGGCGGGCACGAAGCCGGGGAAGTCGAAGGCGTCGTCCACGCCGGCATCCTTGGCCTGCTGCCGCAGGTTGTTGCCGTAGTCGAACACCACCGAGCCCTGACGCTGCAGCTCGAGCATCGCCCGCACGTGCGCCGCCATGCTCGCCTTGGCGCGCGCGACGTACCCCGCGGGGTCGCGGGCGCGCAGCTCGGCGGCCTGGGCCAGCGTGACACCGCTGGGGACGTAGCCGTTCAGGGCGTCGTGGGCCGAGGTCTGGTCCGTGGTGAGGTCGGGCGTGCGGCCGCGGCGGGCGAGCTCCGGGACGACGTCGGCGGCGTTGCCCACGAGCCCCACGGAGCGGGCCTGCCCGGCGGCGAGGTAGCGGTCGACGCGCGCCAGGGCGTCCTCCAGGTCGTTCGCGACCTCGTCCAGGTAGCGCGTCTCGAGCCGGCGCTGCACCCGCTCCGGGTCGACCTCGACGATGAGGCAGACGCCGCCATTCATGGTGACCGCCAGCGGCTGGGCGCCGCCCATGCCGCCGCAGCCGGCGGTGAGCGTCCAGCGGCCGGACAGGCTACCGCCGAAGTGCTGGCTGGCCGCCTCGGCGAAGGTCTCGAAGGTCCCTTGCAGGATGCCCTGGGTTCCGATGTAGATCCACGAGCCCGCGGTCATCTGGCCGAACATGGTGAGGCCTGCAGCCTCGAGGCGTCGGAACTCGTCCCAGTTGGCCCAGGCGGGCACCAGCAGGCTGTTGGCGATGAGCACCCGCGGTGCCATCTCGTGCGTGCGGAACACGCCCACCGGCTTGCCGGACTGCACCAGCAGCGTCTCGTCGTTCTCGAGCCGCTGCAGCGTCGCCACGATGGCGTCGAACGCCTCCCAGCTGCGCGCCGCCCGGCCGCTGCCGCCGTAGACGATGAGCTCGTCGGGCTTCTCGGCGACCTCGGGGTCGAGGTTGTTCATGAGCATCCGCAGGGCCGCCTCCTGCTGCCAGCCCTTGCAGCTGCGCTGCGTGCCCCGGGGTGCCCTCACGGTTCGCGCGTTCACCGCCATGCGCTCGCGCTCCTCTCCCATGCGATGCCCTACGGTACCGCCGGCGGGAGCCGAGCGAACGCTGGCCGCGGGCCGCCCGGAACACGGTGCAGGGCGGCACCTCGGCCTCCTGAGTCGTCAGAAGCCGAACAGGCCCAGCCTCACGATGCCGTAGCCGATCGCCACCAGCACCCCCAGGGTGACGATCGCGTAGAAGAAGCCGCCCCCGAAGCCGCGCTCCTTCGAGTACCAGCTCCACAGCAACAGCAGGGCGATCACGCCGGCGAAGCCGAGCAGGGTGTTGGTGTCCATGGCCACACTCCCTACGTGCCGAAGTCGGGCCGGGGGCGAGGCGAGCGCGAGGTGCGGCCGGGCGCCGGGCCTCCAGCATAGACGAGGCGGCCCCGCCATGGAGGCCGCCTCGTCGTGACGCCGCCGTGGGGCGTTGGCCTCAGCCGGCGAAGCCGTCCAGGATGCGGTTGAAGGTGGCGCTCGGGCGCATGGCCGCGGACGCCAGAGCGCCGTCGGGGCGGTAGTAGCCGCCGAGGTCGACGGGCGCACCCTGAGCTGCCAGCAGCTCCTCGGCGATCGCCTGCTCGTGGGCGCCGAGGTCCGCCGCAAGCGCCTCGAAGCGCGCCGCCAGGGCAGGGTCGTCCTTCTGGGAGGCCATCTCCCGGGCCCAGAAGAGCGCCAGGTAGAAGTGGCTGCCGCGGTTGTCGATCTCCCGGACCTTGCGCGAGGGCGCCTTGTTGCTCTCGAGGACGGCGGCGGTGGCGCGGTCCAGGGTGCCGGAGAGGATCCTGGCGGTGGGGTTGTGCGCCTGCTGGCTCAGGTGCTCCAGCGAGGCCGCCAGCGCCAGGAACTCGCCCAGCGAGTCCCACCGCAAGTGTCCCTCGGCGACGAACTGTTGCACGTGCTTGGGCGCGGAGCCGCCGGCGCCGGTCTCGAACAGCCCGCCGCCGGCCATGAGCGGCACGATCGACAGCATCTTGGCGCTGGTGCCGACCTCGAGGATGGGGAAGAGGTCGGTGAGGTAGTCGCGCAGCACGTTGCCCGTGACCGAGATGGTGTCCTTGCTCTGGCGCAGGCGCTGGCATGAGAGCCGGGTCGCCTCCACCGGCGACATCACGCGGATGTCCAGGCCGCTGGTGTCGTGGTCCTCGAGGGCGCGCTCCACCTTGGCGATGAGCTGGGCGTCGTGCGGCCGCTCCCGGTCGAGCCAGAACACGGCAGGGGCGCCGGTCGCGCGCGCTCGCGTCACCGCGAGCTTCACCCAGTCGCGGACGGCGGCGTCGGTGACGGTGCAGGCGCGCCACACGTCGCCCGCCTCGACGTCTCGCTCCACCAGCGTGGCGCCGCTCGCGGCCACCACACGGATGACGCCGGCGGCCGGCGCCTCGAAGGTCTTGTCGTGGGAGCCGTACTCCTCGGCCTTCTGTGCCATCAACCCCACGTTGGGCACGCTGCCCATGGTGCGTGGGTCGAAGGCGCCGTGCTGCTTGCAGTCCTCGATGACGGCCTGGTACACGCCGGCGTAGGCACTGTCGGGGATGACGAACTTGGTGTCGTGCTGCTCGCCGTCCGGGCCCCACATCTGCCCGGAGGCGCGGATGGCGGCGGGCATGGAGGCATCGACGATGATGTCGGAGGGGACGTGAAGGTTGGTGATGCCCTTGTCGGAGTTGACCATCGCCAAGGGGGGGCGCGCGGCCATGGTGGCTCGGAGGTCGGTCTCGATCTCCTGGCGCTTGGCTGCCGGCAGGCCGGCGATGGCGGCGTGGAGCGCCGCCAGGCCGTTGTTGGGGTTGATGCCCAGGGACCGGAAGGTCTCTCGGTGCTTGGCGAAGACGTCCTGGAAGAAGACCTCCACGGCATGCCCGAAGAAGATGGGGTCCGAGACCTTCATCATGGTGGCCTTGAGGTGGATGGAGAAGAGCACGCCCCGGCGCTTGGCGTCGTCGATCTGCTCCGCCAGGAAGGCGCGCAGGGCCTCGCGGCGCATCACGGCGGCGTCGATGACGGTGCCGGCGAGCAGCGGCAGGCGGCCGAGGAGGACGGTGGTCTCGCCGTCAGCGGCGACCAGCTCGATACGGGCGTCGCCGGCCTCGCCGGCGCTGACGGTGTGCGACACCTCGGTGGCGCGCAGGTCGCCGCCCTGCATGTGGGCCACGTGCGACGCCGAGTCGGGGCTCCAGGCGCCCATGCTGTGCGGGTGCTTGCGAGCGTAGGCCTTCACCGAGGCGGGCGCGCGCCTGTCGGAGTTGCCCTGCCTGAGCACCGGGTTGACGGCGCTGCCCTTGACCCGGTCGTAGCGCTCGCGGACGGCCTTCTCCTCGTCGGTCCGGGGCTCGTCCGGGTACTCCGGCAGGGCGAAGCCCTTGCCCTGCAGCTCGGCGATGGCCGCCTTGAGCTGCGGTAGCGAGGCGCTGACGTTGGGGAGCTTGATGATGTTGGCCGCCGGCGATCCGGTGAGCTCCCCCAGGTAGGCCAGGTCGTCGGCGACGCGTTGGTCGTCGCGCAGGCCGTCGGAGAAGGCCGCCAGGATGCGGCCGGCGAGGGAGATGTCGCGAGTCTCGACGCCTACCCCGGCGGCGCGGGTGAACGCCTCGACGATGGGCAGCAGGGAGTACGTCGCCAGGCCGGGGGCCTCGTCGACCTTGGTGTAGATGATCCGGGGCGCGCCGGCCCCTTCGGGGGTGCCTTGATCCATGATGCGGTCCGCTCCTCGTCAGCTGCGCGCGGCCCCATGACGGGGCCGGCACGCCGTGGTATCCGTCGATCCGCCCCTCGGGGCGCGCTCAACCCTTCAAGGGTACGCCACGCGGCGGCGCCGCGGCCACGGGCGGGCTGGCGCCCCGGACACGGAGCCCGACGCCGAGCTGCCGGCGACCGTGTCGCTCAGGCGGGGGTCGTGGGGTCCAGCGTGACGCGCCGCTGCTCGCTGCGGGAGCGCTCGGCCGCGAAGGCCAGCAGGTGGCTCTCGATGGATGCCGCCAGCGCGCTCGGTGCCTCCCCGGCCGCCTCGCCCGAACGACGCCGGCGCAGCCGGTCGAGGAAGTCCGCCACCAGCGCGGCATCGCCGCCCGCGTGGTTGCCGTCGCCGCCCACCTGGTAGCGCTCGCGCCGGCCCGACGCGAAGTCCTCGAGGGTGATCTCTCCGCGTGCCAGGTCGCCGGTGATCTCCCCATGCGTGCCCATGGCGTGGAGCGTGCGGGTGATCTCGCCGCTGAACGCCTGAACGATCAGCGACACGGCCACGCCGTTCGCGAACTCCAGCTGCACCAGCTGATGGTCGGCCACGTCGTTGTCGCAGCGATAGACGCAGCGGCCGTAAGGCCCGCTGAGCAGCGCCCGACGCACCGCCTGCGGGTCGCCGCCGGGCGCCACCACGCTGTTGGGCCAGCCCGCCGAGCCGGCGTAGCGCTCGAGATAGATGCGGGCCGCGGAGTAGGGGCAGGTGC
>Ga0307418_1000689_pt1 | contig 10474 bp, 15 predicted proteins | sample SalMarWE160220MG_2_FD_202160 | JGI IMG/M metagenome (GOLD analysis project Ga0307418, IMG submission 202160) | Salt marsh sediment microbial communities from the Plum Island Ecosystem LTER, Massachusetts, United States - WE1602-20 | ecosystem: Environmental > Aquatic > Marine > Intertidal zone >...
CCGGAACGTGGCGATCGAGCCGACGGAGGAGGCGAAGGCCAACTTGTTCCCAACCTTCGGATACGAAGAATGGGACGGCCAGTACTACGGGGGCTCGGGTACCGCCGTGCGCCTGGAGGAATTCGACCTTCCCCGCAACGACTAATGGATGGACGCCGGTCGGTCTCGCATTGACGGGCTTGCGTCAATCCGGTAGCGTGGTGGGCCGTGCCCGCGCCGTCGGGCTCATCCTTGTATGCCTTGATCGTTGAGGAAGCAAGGCGCGACACGCCCGGGCGCGGGGGTCGGGCAACGACCATACGATGACCACACCAGAACGAACAGACGGAGATGTAGTGCCCACGATTCAGCAGCTGGTCCGCAAGGGCCGGACGCCCAAGGTTTCCAAGACCAAGGCGCCCGCGCTCAAGGCGAGCCCACAGCGCCGCGGTGTTTGCACGCGCGTCTACACGACTACGCCGAAGAAGCCGAACTCGGCCCTTCGGAAGGTTGCTCGCGTGCGCCTGTCGAGCGGCGTGGAAGTCACCGCCTACATTCCCGGTGAGGGCCACAACCTCCAGGAGCACTCGATCGTCCTCGTTCGTGGTGGCCGTGTCAAGGACCTCCCCGGTGTGCGCTACAAGATCGTCCGCGGTTCCCTCGATGCCCAGGGCGTCAAGAATCGCCAGCAGGCCCGCAGCCGCTACGGCGCGAAGAGGGAGAAGAAGTAATGCCTCGTAAGGGACCGGCCCCCAGGCGGCCCGTCATGAACGACCCGGTCTACTCCGTCCCCGTCGTGACGCAACTGATCAACAAGGTTCTCAAGGAAGGCAAGAAGTCCGTCGCTGAGTCGATCGTCTACGGTGCCCTCGAGGGCGTTCGCGAGAAGGCGGGTCAGGAACCGGTCGGCGTCCTCAAGCGCGCTCTCGACAACGTTCGCCCGTCCCTTGAGGTCCGCTCCCGCCGCGTCGGTGGCGCGACCTATCAAGTCCCGGTCGACGTGCGGCCCGCGCGCGCCAATACCCTCGCCCTCCGCTGGCTCGTCGACTTCGCCCAAGCGCGTCGCGAGCACACCATGACGGAGCGCTTGACGAACGAAATCCTTGACGCCTCCAACGGCCTCGGTGCCGCGGTTAAGCGTCGCGAAGACATGCACAAGATGGCGGAGTCCAACAAGGCCTTCGCTCACTACCGCTGGTAAGCGGTCCAGAGACTTAAGGGGAACAGCTGTGGCGCAGGATGTGCTCACCGACCTGAGCAAGGTCCGCAACATTGGGATCATGGCTCACATCGACGCGGGCAAGACGACGACGACCGAGCGAGTCCTCTACTACACGGGGATGAACTACAAGATCGGCGAGGTCCACGACGGCGCCGCGACCACGGACTGGATGGAGCAGGAGCAAGAGCGCGGTATCACCATCACGTCCGCCGCGGTTACCTGCTTCTGGAACAAGCACCAGATCAACATCATCGACACCCCCGGGCACGTCGACTTCACGGTTGAGGTCGAGCGTTCGCTTCGCGTGCTCGACGGTGCGGTCGCGGTGTTCGACGGCAAGGAAGGTGTCGAACCCCAGTCCGAGACCGTGTGGCGCCAAGCCGATAAGTACGACGTCCCCCGCATCTGCTTCATCAACAAGATGGACAAGCTTGGCGCGGACTTCTACTTTTCGGTGCAGACGATCATCGATCGCCTCAAGGCGCGGCCGCTCGTGATCCAGCTCCCCATCGGCGCGGAGGCCACGTTCGTTGGCGTGGTCGACCTGGTGACGATGCGCGCGCTCGTGTGGCACGGAGAGACGGAGCTCGGCGCCAAGTACGACGTCGAGGACATCCCCGCGGACATGCTCGATAAGGCTCAGGAGTACCGCACGCAATTGCTCGAAGCGGTCGCCGAGACCGACGAGCACCTGCTGGAGAAGTACTTCGGTGGCGAGGAGTTGACGGTCGAGGAAATCAAGGCCGGCATCCGCGCCATCACGGTCAAGGGTCAGGCGTATCCGGTACTGTGCGGCTCCGCGTTCAAGAACAAGGGCGTCCAGCCGATGCTCGACGCGGTCGTCGACTACCTTCCCTCCCCAACCGACGTGCCCTCGATCATGGGCCACGAGGTCGGCGACCCCGAGAAGATGCTCGAGCGCCACTCCGACGCCAAGGAACCCTTCTCCGCGCTCGCCTTCAAGATCGTCGCGCACCCGTTCTTCGGGAAGCTCACGTACATCCGCGTCTACTCCGGGCACCTCGACGCCGGGTCCGAGGTCCTCAACGCGACCAAGGACAAGAAGGAGCGCGTTGGGAAGATATTCCAAATGCACGCCAACAAGGAGAACCCCGTCGACAGCCTGACCGCCGGCCACATCTACGCGGTCATCGGCCTCAAGGACACGACGACGGGCGACACCCTGTGCGACAAGACCAAGCCGATCGTCCTCGAGTCGATGACGTTCCCCGAGCCTGTCATCTCCGTCGCGATCGAGCCGAAGACCAAGGGTGACCAGGAGAAGTTGGGAACCGCGATCCAGAAGCTCGCGGAAGAAGACCCGACGTTCCGCGTCAAGCAGGATGAGGACACCGGTCAGACGATCATCTCCGGCATGGGGGAACTTCACCTCGACATCCTGGTCGACCGCATGCGACGCGAGTTTAAGGTCGAGGCGAACGTCGGCAAGCCGATGGTCGCCTACCGCGAGACGATCAAGTCCACGGTCGAGAAGGTCGAGTACATCCACAAGAAGCAGACGGGCGGTAAGGGCCAGTTCGCCAAGGTTCAGGTCACCCTCGAGCCACTGCCGATCGAAAGCGGTGTGCACTACGAGTTTGTCAGCGCCATAACGGGTGGCCGGATCCCGCGGGAGTTCATCCCGCCGGTCGACGCCGGTATTCAGGCCGCGATGGAACTTGGTGTACTCGCGGGTTACCCCGTGGTCGGCATCAAGGCGACACTTGTCGACGGTCAGTATCACGACGTCGACTCGTCGGAGATGGCGTTCCAAATTGCCGGTTCGATGGTGTTCAAGGAAGCGGCCCACCGGGCCCATCCTGTGCTCCTCGAGCCCATCATGGCCGTCGAGGTGCGTACGCCGGAGGAGTATATGGGCGACGTCATCGGCGACCTCAACTCTCGTCGTGGGCAGATCCGTCACATGGGTGAGGCTCACGGTGTGAAGGTCATTGACTCCCTCGTCCCGTTGTCTGAAATGTTCGGGTACGTGGGTGACCTCAGGTCACGGACCCAGGGTCGCGCCGTGTACACGATGCAGTTCAGCAACTACGCCGAGGTGCCTCGGAACATCTCCGAGGAGATCATTGCCAAGACCCGGGGCGAATAGTCCCACCGGTTGACAACAGGAAAACAAACGACCAGTAGGGGCGCGGAGAATTCCGAGTCGCTACCCGAGTCTCGATCAGGAGGAAGTCCCCATGGCTAAGGCCAAGTACGAGCGGAGCAAGCCGCACGTGAACATCGGCACCATCGGCCACGTCGACCACGGCAAGACCACGCTGACGGCGGCGATCTCGAAGGTGCTTCACGACAAGTATCCGGATATCAACCCCTTCACGCCCTTCGACGATATTGACAAGGCGCCGGAGGAGAAGGCCCGCGGTATCACCATCAACATCGCCCACATCGAGTACCAGACGGAGAAGCGCCACTACGCTCACGTCGATGCTCCTGGTCACGCCGACTACATCAAGAACATGATCACCGGCGCGGCTCAGATGGACGGTGCCATCCTCGTGGTCGCGGCGGACGACGGCCCCATGGCCCAGACCCGCGAGCACGTGCTTCTCGCCAAGCAGGTGGGCGTTCCCTATCTGCTCGTGGCGCTCAACAAAGCCGACCTGGTCGACGACGAGGAGATCCTTCAGCTCGTCGAGGTCGAGGTTCGTGACCTTCTCAGCGCCCAGGGCTTCGATGGCGAACACGCCCCCGTGATTCGCGTTTCCGCGCTCAAGGCCCTTGAGGGCGATGCCAAGTGGACGGCGACCGTTCAGGAGTTGATGGACGCGGTCGACGAGAAGGTGCCGGAACCGGTGCGTGAACTCGACAAGCCGTTCCTGATGCCCATCGAGGACGTCTTCACCATCACCGGCCGCGGCACCGTCGTGACCGGTCGTGTGGAGCGCGGCAAGCTCAAGCTCAACTCCGAGGTTGAGGTCGTCGGGATTCGACCGCCGCAGAAGACGGTCGTCACCGGTATCGAGACCTTCCACAAGTCGATGGACGAGGCGCAGGCGGGCGACAACACCGGCCTCCTGCTTCGTGGCACCAAGCGCGAGGACGTCGAGCGTGGTCAGGTTGTGGTCGCCCCCGGCACCACGACACCCCACACTCAGTTCGAGGGCAAGGTCTACATCCTCAACAAGGACGAGGGTGGTCGCCACAACCCCTTCTACTCGAACTACCGTCCGCAGTTCTACATCCGCACCACGGACGTCACCGGCGTCATCACCTTGCCCGAGGGTAGGGAGATGGTCATGCCCGGCGACACCACCGAGATGACGGTCGAACTCATTCAGCCCATTGCCCTCGAACAGGGTCAGGGCTTCGCGATCCGTGAGGGTGGCCGCACCGTCGGCTCCGGAACGGTGACCAAGATCATCAAGTAGTGCGGGGCGGGGCCCGGGTGACCGGGCCCCGCACCTCCGCGCCGGACGCCAGTTGGCTTCGGGCGCGGAAATCTGGCAGAATATCGGGGTTGCCCGGACAGGGCGACCTTCGATCTCAACCCGAATCCCACCATCTGTTTTGGGCTGAGCGTGCCGCGAGACGCGACACGCCCGAGCGCGGGGGTCGGGAAGAGGCACCTGAGTCGTTGGAGAGGCAGGACCACGCCATGGCGGGACAGAAGATCCGCATCAGGCTGAAGAGTTATGACCACGAGGTCATCGACTCCTCGGCTCGCAAGATCGTTGAGACGGTCACGCGCGCCGGTGCCACGGTTGTCGGCCCCGTGCCGCTCCCGACGGAGAAGAACGTGTTCTGTGTGATTCGCTCCCCCCACAAGTACAAGGACAGCCGCGAGCAGTTCGAGATGCGGACCCACAAGCGCCTGATCGACATCGTTGACCCGACGCCCAAGGCCGTTGACTCGCTCATGCGGCTCGACCTTCCCGCAGACGTCAACATCGAGATCAAGCTCTAGGGCCGCAGAGGGACATTGACCATGACTACTTCCACCGCCCAGCGCGATGTCACGGCGCTGCTCGGCACGAAGCTCGGTATGACCCAGGTGTGGGACGACGCCGGTCGCGTCGTGCCCGTGACGGTTGTCCAGGTGGACACCAATGTCGTCACGCAGGTCAGGACACCGGAGAAGGATGGCTACTCCGCCATTCAACTCGCCTTCGGGGCCGTCGACCCTCGTAGGGTCACCAAGCCGCTCAAGGGTCACTTCGAGAAGGCCGGGGTTACTCCCCGCCTCCACCTTGCGGAGATCCGTACGGCGAACGCCGAATCCTTCAACCTGGGTCAAGAGATTACTGCCGAGGTCTTCCAATCGGGCCAGACGGTCGATGTGACGGGCACGACGAAGGGCAAGGGAACGGCGGGGCTCATGAAGCGCCACGGGTTCCACGGCGTCAGCGCCTCCCACGGCTCACACCGCAATCACCGCCATGCAGGATCCATTGGCTCGTCCTCAACCCCGTCGCGAGTGTTCAAGGGCCTCAAGATGGCCGGCCGTATGGGGCACGCCCAGAAGACCGTGCTCAACCTCATCGTCCACTCGGCGGACACGGAGAAGGGCCTCCTCCTCATCAAGGGGGCCATCCCCGGACCCCGCGGTGGCACCGTCCTCGTTCGTTCCGCAGTGAAGGGGGCGTGACATGGCCACCGCGATAACCGTTGACGTCGTCGACGCGACCGGCAAGAAGTCCGGAACGGCCGAGTTGCCGGCCGAGGTATTCGGCGTCGAGGCCAACATTCCGTTGATTCACCAGGTCGTCGTCGCCCAACGCGCCGCGGCCCGCCAGGGAACGCACGCGACGAAGACTCGCGCCATGGTGGCCGGTGGCGGCAGGAAGCCGTACAAGCAGAAGGGCACGGGTCGCGCCCGCCAGGGCTCCATCCGCGCGCCGCAGTTCGTCGGTGGTGGAACGGTGCACGGCCCCCAGCCCCGCGACTACTCGCAGCGCACCCCCAAGAAGATGAAGGTCGCCGCCCTCCGGGGTGCGCTCTCCGATCGGGCCCGCGCGGCGCGCGTGCACGTCATCGAACGGCTCGTGGGGGAAACCCCGTCCACCAAGACCGCCCTCGCGGCGCTCACGGTCGTCACGGAAGGGCGCTCCGCTCTCGTCGTGCTCGAACGCTCCGATGAGGTGGCGTTCGCCTCCCTCCGAAACGTCGCCGACCTTCATGTGCTCTCGGTCGACCAACTCAACACGTACGACGTGCTCATTCACGACGATGTGGTTTTCACCACCGGAGCCCTTGCGGTGTTCCTGGCTGGCCCGGCGACCGGAGGTTCGGTCAAGGCGGTCGCGACGGAATCCGACGTCGCGGCGGAAGGCGAGGAAGCGAAGTGACCACGGCAGGAAAGAATCCCCGCGACATCCTCATCCGGCCGATCGTGTCGGAGAAGAGCTACTCGCTCATGGACGAGGGGCGGTACACCTTCGAGGTGGATCCCCGTTCGAACAAGACGGAGATCAAGATCGCCGTCGAACAGATCTTCGGAGTCACGGTTGTCTCCGTCAACACCATCAACCGCCAAGGCAAGGCGCAGCGCACGCGCGCGGGCGTCGGCAAGCGCAAGGACGTGAAGCGCGCGATCGTTACGGTGGCCGAAGGCCAAGCGATCGATGTCTTCAGCGGCCGGGTTAGCTAGAAGGGGCGCTCGAGACATGGCCACTCGCAAGTACAAGCCCACGACGCCGGGTCGTCGCGGTTCGTCCGTCGCCGACTTCGCGGAGATCACACGGTCGACGCCGGAGAAGTCGCTCGTGCGTCCGCTGACGAACTCCGGAGGCCGGAACACGAACGGTCGGATCACCATCCGACACCAGGGAGGCGGGCACAAGCGCGCGTACCGGGTCATCGATTTCCGTCGTCACGACAAGGATGGTGTTCCCGCGAAGGTTGCGCACATCGAGTACGACCCCAACCGGACCGCACGCATCGCCCTCTTGCACTACGCCGACGGCGAGAAGCGGTACATCATCGCGCCCAACAACCTCAAGCAGGGCGACGCGATCGAGGCCGGCGCGTCCGCTGACATCAAGCCGGGGAACAACCTTCCCTTGCGCAATATCCCCGTCGGCACCGTGATCCACGCGATCGAAATCAAGCCCGGAGGTGGCGCGAAGATCGCCCGCTCCGCCGGAGCTTCGGTCCAGCTCGTCGCGAAGGATGGGCCGCACGCCCAACTCCGTATGCCCTCCGGCGAGATTCGCAACGTCGACGCGAGCTGCCGGGCGACCGTCGGCGAGGTCGGTAACGCGGAGCAGTCGAACATCAACTGGGGCAAGGCGGGCCGCATGCGCTGGAAGGGCAAGCGTCCGACCGTCCGCGGTGTCGCCATGAACCCGATCGATCACCCGCACGGCGGCGGCGAGGGCAAGACGTCCGGTGGCCGCCACCCCGTCAGTCCGTGGGGCAAGCCCGAGGGTCGCACCCGCAAGCCCAACAAGGAAAGCGACAAACTCATCGTGCGTCGCCGCCGTACTGGCAAGAAGCGTTAAGGAGCCCCTGAGATGCCGCGGAGTTTGAAAAAGGGTCCGTTCGTTGACGGCCACCTTCAGAAGAAGGTGGACGGTCAGAACGAGGCCGGCACGAAGGACGTCATCAAGACGTGGTCGCGCCGGAGCGTCGTCACGCCGGACTTCCTCGGTCACACGTTTGCCGTCCACGACGGTCGCAAGCACGTCCCGGTGTTTGTCACCGAGTCGATGGTCGGGCACAAGTTAGGCGAGTTCGCCCCAACCCGCACGTTCAAGGGTCACATCAAGGACGACAGGAAGGCTCGTCGCGTCTAGCGCGACGACCCCACCACAGGAAGGTATGGCAACCATGGAAGCCAAGGCGCAGGCGCGATACGTTCGCGTCACCGCCCAGAAGGCTCGACGCGTGGTCGACCTTGTCCGCGGGCAGAAGGCCGTCGACGCCATCGCGACCCTCAAGTTCCAGCAGCAAGAGGTCGCGGAGAACGTTCGCAAGCTCGTCGAGTCCGCCGTGGCAAATGCCCGCGTGGCCGCCGACGCCGCGGGTGAGCGGTTCGTCGAGGGGGAGCTCGTCATCAAGGAGATCTTCGTCGACGAAGCGCCGATGCTGAAGCGCATTCGCCCGCGGGCTCAAGGCCGCGCGGCGCGGATCCTCAAGCGCTCGAGCCACATCACCGTCATCGTGGCCAGCGAAGAGGCCGCCGTCAAGGAAGGGGCCCGCTAGTGGGACAGAAGGTCAACCCGCACGGATACCGCCTCGGGATCACCACGGATCACCGCTCGCGGTGGATCGCGGATTCCACCAAGAAGGGTGAGCGGTACCGCGACTACATCGCCGAGGACGTCAAGATCCGCGATCTTATGTCCAAGGGCCTGGAGCGTGCCGGCATCTCCAAGGTGGAGATTGAGCGTACACGGGAGCGTGTCCGTGTCGACCTCCACACCGCGCGCCCCGGCATCGTTATCGGTCGTCGCGGCGCCGAGGCAGACAAGTTGCGCTCGAACCTGGAAAAGCTCACGGGCAAGCAGGTGCAACTGAACATCCTCGAGGTGAAGAGCGCCGAGACGGATGCCCAACTCGTAGCCCAGGGCATCGCGGAGCAACTCGCTTCCCGCGTCTCCTTCCGTCGCGCCATGCGCAAGGGCATGCAGTCCGCCCTTCGCGCCGGCGCCAAGGGCATCCGTGTCCAGTGTTCGGGGCGGCTCGGTGGCGCGGAGATGTCGCGCTCAGAGTTCTACCGCGAGGGTCGCGTTCCGCTTCACACCCTGCGCGCGAACATCGATTACGGTCTCTTCGAGGCCAAGACGACGTTCGGTCAGATCGGCGTCAAGGTGTGGATCTACAAGGGCGACATGACGGAGAAGGAGTACGCGGCCGAGCAAGCCAAGTCCCCTCGCGCGCAGCGTCCTTCCCGTGGCGGTGGGGCCGGAGGCTCGGGAGAGCGTCGTGGTCGCCAGGAGGGTTCCTCGAGAGGAGCCTCCGCGCCAACGGACGCCCCTGGGGCGGAAGCCGTTCCCGCCGAAGCGACCCCCGTACCCGAGACCGGGACGGAGGGCTAGCCATGTTGATTCCGCGTCGCGTCAAGCACCGCAAGCAGCACCATCCCGGGCGCTCCGGCGCCGCCACGGGTGGCACTGCCGTCGTCTTCGGGGACTACGGGATCCAGGCGATCGAGCCCGCCTACGTCACCAACCGGCAGATCGAGGCCGCCCGTATCGCCGTCACCCGCCACATTAAGCGTGGTGGAAAGGTGTGGATCACCGTCTACCCCGATCGACCGCTCACCAAGAAGCCCGCCGAGACCCGCATGGGTTCTGGAAAGGGCTCGCCCGAGTGGTGGATCGCCAACGTCAAGCCCGGCCGCGTGCTCTTCGAGCTCGGCGGTGTGGACGAGCCGCTCGCTCGCGAGGCGTTGCGTCGCGCCCAGCACAAATTGCCCATGAAAACCCGCTTCGTGACTCGCGAGGGTGGTGAGAACTGATGGCTATCGGTAGCAAGGAACTGGCGCCTGACGAACTCGATGGGATGGAAGACGATCGTCTCCTCGACGAGTTGAAGAAGGCGAAGGAAGAACTCTTCAACCTCCGCTTCCAGTCGGCCACCGGCCAATTGGAGAACCACGGCCGCCTCAAGGCCGTCAAGCGGGACATCTCCCGGATCTACACGATTCTGCGAGAGCGCGAACTTGGCATCAGGACCGCCCCGACCTCGCAGGCCGAATAGGAATGGACATGGCGACTAAGCAGAGCACACCAGAGGCCACGGCCGATTCCCGCGCGTACCGCAAGACGCGTCGCGGGTACGTCACCTCGGACAAGATGGACAAGACCATCACCGTCGAGATCAAGGACCGCGTCAAGCACCCTCTCTACGGCAAGGTCATGAGTCGCAGTACCAAAATCAAGGCGCACGACGAAGCTAACACCGCCGGAATCGGCGACCTCGTCCTCGTCATGGAGACCCGCCCGTTGTCAGCGACCAAGCGCTGGCGCCTGGTGGAGATCCTCGAAAAGGCCAAGTAACACGTTCGATCAGGCGCGCGGGAGCGCGAACCCCTCGACAGGAGCAGAGACATGATTCAGCAAGAGACGCGACTGAGTGTCGCCGACAACACGGGCGCCAAGGAACTTCTGTGCATCCGCGTGCTCGGCGGCTCGACGCGTCGCTACGCGGGTATCGGCGACACCATTGTCGCGACCGTCAAGGACGCTATCCCCGGTGGCGGAGTGAAGAAGGGCGAGGTCGTCAAGGCCGTCGTCGTTCGGACGGTCAAGGCAAGACGGCGACCCGACGGCTCCTACATTCGATTCGACGAGAACGCGGCTGTCA
>Ga0307418_1000691_pt1 | contig 10457 bp, 11 predicted proteins | sample SalMarWE160220MG_2_FD_202160 | JGI IMG/M metagenome (GOLD analysis project Ga0307418, IMG submission 202160) | Salt marsh sediment microbial communities from the Plum Island Ecosystem LTER, Massachusetts, United States - WE1602-20 | ecosystem: Environmental > Aquatic > Marine > Intertidal zone >...
AAGAGCAGGATCTTCGCGCTACGCCAACCAGGAACGTGATTTCCGAGCCTGCCACCGCTAACGCGGTAGAGGGCGACATGAAATTTGCTCGAGCGTCGGCCAAGATAGAGCCCGCGCTTGTTTGCGAACTCCGAGACTGAAGCGGTGATTTTTCCCAGGACCGTCAATTGGCGATCTGAAGCCGCACTCGTTCTCAGCCAATACTCGGCGAGTATCCTACTCGATGTGCGGCGCATGGGCGCGGCGACATGCGCTGGAGGCGCGGTACGCTGAGGTCTGGCTCGTTTGTCTCTATGGACATCCGCAGTACTTCACCTACTACGCCGACTCCGCGACGCTGCGCGAGGTCCCGGTCGTCGGCGAGGAGGGCTACCACCGCGACGACTGGGAGGGGGTCGAGATCAGGATCGAGCCCGACGGGCAGGTCTCCGAGAGGGCCTCCTCCCACCACGGCTACAGCTACTCGCGGGAGGACTTCAATTGGGCCGCCGACGCCGGTCTCGGCCCGCTCAGCGACCTCGCCGAGCTGCTCGACGCTCGCCCCGAAGGCGGCTGGGGCCCGGAGACGCACCTCCTCCTCGTCTCCGGCGGCAGCCACGCCGGCAACGCCAGCGGCCACCATGAGCTCGCTCGTTTCACCCCCGGCCGCCGCGTCCACCTGCTCCCGCTCGAGCCGATCGCCGTCGGGGCGAGGGCCGAGTTCGCGATCAGCCCGCCATGGCGGAAGAAGGTCTGGACCGACCCCGAGACCTCGGGGACGAACTGATCAACCGAGCTTGTAGGTGACCAACCCGGTGGCGACGAGCTTGCCGTCGGCGGCGCCGTGGACCTTGACCTCGCAGAAGCAGAGGGAGGAGCCGCGGCGCAGGACGACAGCCTCGGCGTTCAGTTCCTGGGCGCGCGCCGCGGCGAGGAAGTCGACGCTGAGGCCGACGGTCGTCCCCTTCGGCGGCTCGCCCTCGAACTCGATCGCCGACCAGGAGGCCGCCATCGCGGCGGTGTCGACCAGGGTCGAGACCGCACCGCCGTGGACGACGTCGCCGATCGTCACCACCTCCTCGCTGAACGGCAGCGAGAGGACGGCGCGGTCGTCCTCGATCTCGCGCAGCTCCATCCCGAGGTGGCGCACGAAGGGCGAATGCTGGAGGAACTCGGCGATCAGCTCGGCGCCGCGCATCGGACTACTTGGGCGGCATCCGCAGGGCGCCGTCGAGGCGGATCGTCTCGCCGTTCAGCATCGGGTTGGCGACGATCTGGCCGACCGCGAGCGCGTACTCCTCGGGCCGGCCGAGGCGGGAGGGGAAGGGGATCCCGGCGCCGAGCGCCTCCCGCGCCGCCTCGGGCAGCGCCGCCAGCAGCGGCGTGTCGAAGAGGCCCGGGGCGATCGTCACCACCCGCACCCCCTTGGAGGCCATGTCGCGCGCCGCCGGCAGCGTCATGCCGACGATCCCGCCCTTGGAGGCCGAGTAGGCGACCTGGCCGATCTGGCCGTCGAAGGCGGCGATCGAGGCGGTGTTGATGCAGACGCCGCGCTCGCCCTCCTCGTTGGGCTCGTTTTCGATCATCGCCGCCGCGGCCAGGCGCAGCACGTTGAAGGTGCCGATCAGGTTGACCTTGACGACGTTGGAGAACGGTTCGAGTTGGTGCGCGCCGCGCGCCCGCGCCAGCCGCTCGGCCCAGCCGATCCCGGCGCAGCAGACCGAGATCCGCAGCCCGCCGTCGGTCTTGGCGGCGGTCTCGACCGCGGCGCCCACCGAGTCGCCATCGGTGACGTCGGTCGCGACGAAGCGAGCCCCGATCTCCGCCGCGAGCGCCTCGCCCTTCTCGGCGTCGAGGTCGGCGATCGTGACCGCGGCGCCGCCCACCGCCAGCGCCCGCGCCGTAGCCGCGCCGAGCCCGGAGGCCCCGCCGGCAACCAGTGCGCCGCTTCCCTCGACCTTCATCGCCGGGAGACCCTATCGCCGTGACGAAAGAAACGTGCCTGTTCACAAGTCGGTAAGCGAACCTGGGTAGTGTTTCCCCATCGCCACCGAGGTGACCGCAAACTCCAAGGCAGCGATAGCGGAGCTTCTCGCCGAAGCGAGGGAGCGAACCCTGGAGCTGATCGAGCCGCTCAGCGACGACCAGCTCAACCGGGTCTATTCGCCGATTCTCAGCCCGCTCGCCTGGGACCTCGGCCACATCGCGAACTTCGAGGAGCTGTGGCTGGTGCAGACGATCGGCAACCGCGAGCCGCTGCACGGCGACCTCGGCCGCTTCTACGACGCGATCGAGAACCCGCGCAAGATCCGCGGCCAGCTGCCGATCCTGCGCGACGCCGAGCTGCGCTCCTACATGGCCGACGTCCGCGCCCGCGCGCTCGAGGTGCTCGACTCGGTCGAGATCGGTCCCGACGCCGAGGACCCGCTGCTGCGCGACGGCTTCGTCTACGAGATGCTGCTCGCGCACGAGCACCAGCACAACGAGACGATGCTGCAGCTGCTGCAGCTGGTCGACGGCTACGAGCCGCCGCGTCCGGTCGGCACCGAACCGCTCCTCGTCGACGGTCCCGCGACCGTGCTGGTCGAGGCGGGCAGCCACGAGATCGGGGCCCCCGACCGGGGCTTCGCCTACGACAACGAGCGCCGCCGCCACGCGGTCGAGCTTGCCGCTTTCGAGATCGACCGGCTCCCCGTGACCAACGCTTCCTACATGGCGTTCATCGACGAGACCGGGGCCGAGGCGCCGAAGTACTGGGCGCGCGACGGCGCCGGCGGCTGGGTCGACACGGCGATGGGCCGGCACGCGCCGGTCGAGCCCGACCACCCGGTGATCCACGTCTCCTTCGAGGAGGCCGAGGCATTCGCCCGTTGGGCCGGCAAGCGCCTGCCGACCGAGCAGGAGTGGGAGGCGTCCCACGAGTGGCTCGACGGCGTCGGCCAGGGCTGGGAATGGACGTCCTCGCACTTCCTCGCCTACCCGGGATTCGAGGCGTTCCCCTACCGCGAGTACTCCGAGGTCTTCTTCGGCGACACCTACCGGGTGCTGCGCGGCGGCTCCTGGGCGACCCACCCGCGGGTCGCCCGTCCCAGCTTCCGCAACTGGGATCTGCCGCAGCGCCGCCAGATCTTCTCCGCGATCCGCTGCGCGAGGGACGCCGCGTGATCGCGATCGACGTCCACCTCGACGCCGACGCCGCCGCGGCGATGGCCCGCGACGTGCGCGAGGGGCTCACCGCCTCGCCGAAGGAGCTCTCGCCGAAGTACTTCTACGACGAGCGCGGCTCGCAGCTGTTCGAGCAGATCACCGAGCTGCCCGAGTACTACCCGACCCGCCGCGAGCGCGAGATCCTCCAAGACCGCTCGGCCGAGATCCTGGCCGCGGCGGGCACGCCGGGGACGCTGGTCGAGCTCGGCTCCGGCTCGGCGTCGAAGACGCGCCACCTGCTTGACGCGATGCGCGACGCCGGCCGCCTCCGCACCTACGTCCCGGTCGACATATCCGAGGAGATCACCCACGAAACCGCGCGGACCCTGGTCGACGAATACCCCGGCCTCGAGGTCCGCGGCCTCGTCTGCGATTTCGAGGTCGACCTCGAGCGGATCCACCGCGACGGATCCTCGCGCCTGATCGCCTTCCTCGGCGGCACGATCGGCAACCTCTACCAGGGCGAGCGGCGCGAGTTCCTGACCCGGATCGCCGGCCTCTTCGGGCCCGGCGACCACATCCTGCTCGGCACCGACCTGGTCAAGGAGGCGGCGCGGCTGGAGGCCGCCTACGACGACGCGGCGGGCGTCACCGCCGAGTTCAACAAGAACGTCCTCCAGGTCCTCAACCGCGAGCTGGCCGCCGACTTCGACCTCGACGCCTTCGAGCACGTCGCCCGCTACGACGCTCGCGAGGAGCGGATGGACATCCGCCTGCGCTCGCTCGCCGACCAGACGGTCCGGCTCGGCGAGCTCGACCTCAGCGTCGACTTCGCCGCCGGCGAGGAGATGCGGACCGAGATCTCGACCAAGTTCACCCGCGAGCGCCTCGAGTGCGTCTACACCGAAGCCGGGCTGGAGCTGTGCGGCTGGTTCACCGACCGCGCCGGTGACTACGCCCTCAGCCTCGCCCGCGCGGCGTAGGGGCCCCGCCGAGGGCGAGGGCTCTCGGACTTCCCAAACCAATCGCAGGACGAACTCCCTTCTCCACGTCCCGTGGTTCCTTTTGGACGTATGCCGTCCAAAAGGAACCACGGCTTGGGAAGCGAGGCCGGGGCCTCCCATCCCGTGGTTCCTTTCGGACCTTCTGCGTCAATAAGGAACCACGGGACCGCCGCCGTCCCTGGGAAGCTTGGCGGGAGAGGGTGGGGCCCCCGTCCCTCTCCCAGAATCCTGGACGGACCCTGACCTACGGCGCCAGCGCCTCGATCAGCTGCGCCGCCTGCTCCGGCGGCGCCACCGGCATCAGCACCGGCAGCGTCACGCCGCCGTCGACGAAGGCATCCAGCCGCTCCCTCATCTGCTCCGGGCTGCCGAGGACGAACATGTCCTCGATCAGCTCCCACGGTGCCGCCGCGGCCGCCGCACGGCGGTCGCCCGCTCGCCAGGCCTCGACCATCGGGTCGATCCGCTCGCCGTACCCGAGCCAGCGGTAGAACGCTTCGTAGACGGGGACCGTGATGTAGGAAGAGAACATGAAGCGGGCCAGCGGCTCGACCTGCTCGCGCTCGCCGGGGATGCAGAAGAAGCGGCAGAGCAGCTCGAACTGCGGCGGCGCATCGGCGAGCTGCGCCGTCACCTGCGGCAAACCGTCGAGCGGGAGGAAGTTGGTGAAGGCGCCGTCGGTGCGCTCGACCGCGAGCCGCAGCATCTTCCCTCGCAGCGCCGCGAGCATGATCGGGACCCGGTCCGCCGGTGCGGTCTCCAGCTTGAACCCGGTCTCGGTCCGCTCGCCGGCGAGCGCCGTCTGCAGGAAGTCCACCGTTTCCCGCACCTTGCTCAGCGGCTTCTCGAAGGGGATCCCGTTCCAGCCTTCGACGATCCGGTCCGAGGAGGCGCCGATGCCGAGCACGAAGCGCCCGCGCGAGGCGCTGGCCAGCGCCGCCGCCTCCTGCGCGAGGAGCGCCGGCCCGCGCTGGAAGACGCCGACGATGCCGGACCCGAGCCGCGCCCGCTCGGTCCAGGCGGCGGCCAGCGCCAGCGGCGTGAAGCCGTCCGGGCCGTTGGTCTCGCCGCTCCAGAAGTCGGTGTAACCGACCGCCTCGGCGCGCTTGACGAGCTCCTCGTGGTCGGCGAGCGTCAGCCCGGCCAAGGGCAAGGTCAGACCCCAACGCCTCTCCATGCGCTGACCCTATAGCCTGCCCGCAGATGGCCGACTCTTCGCAGGTCAAGCCGGACCGGAACCTCGCCCTCGAGCTGGTGCGGGTGACGGAGGCCGCGGCGCTTGCCTCCGCCCGCTGGGTCGGGCGTGGCGACAAGATCGCCGCCGACGGCGCCGCCGTCGACGCGATGCGGCACGTCCTCGAGTCGGTCTCGATGGACGGCATCGTCGTCATCGGCGAGGGCGAGAAGGACGAAGCGCCGATGCTCTACAACGGCGAGCACATCGGCGACGGCACACCGCCGAACGTCGACATCGCCGTCGACCCGCTCGAGGGGACCCGCCTCTGCGCGCTCGGGATGCCGAGCGCGATCGCGGTCATCGCCCTCGCCGAGCGCGGCTCGATGTTCGACCCCGGTCCCTGCGTCTACATGGAAAAGATGGCGGGCGGGGAGGAGATCGCCGACCTGCTCGACCTCGACCGGCCCCTGCCCGAGACGCTGCGGCTGATCGCCGAGCGCAAGTCGGCGAACATAGGCGACGTGATCGTCGTCATGCTCGACCGGCCCCGCCACGAGGACGCGATCCGCGAAGTCCGCGAAGCCGGCGCCCGAATCAGGCTGATCACCGACGGCGACGTCTCGGCGGCGCTGCTCGCGGTCAGCGAACGGTCGCCGGTCGACCTGCTGTGGGGGATCGGGGGAACGCCCGAGGGCGTGATCTCGGCCGCGGCGCTGAAGTCGATGGGCGGCCAGCTGCTGGGACGACTGTGGCCGCGCAACGACGAGGAGCGCCAGGCGGCCCTCGATGGCGGCTACGACCTCGACCGAGTCCTCACGGCCGACGATCTCTGCTCCGGTGAGGACGTCTTCTTCTCCGCCACCGGCGTCACCGACGGCGACGTCCTCCAGGGCGTCCGCTACCGCGGCTCCGGCGTAACCACCGAATCGCTGGTGATGCGCTCCCGCTCCGGCACCGTCCGCCGCATCCACGCCCGGCACGACCGGGCGAAGCTACGCGAGATACTCGGCGATTCCGCCGAGCGCTACGGCTGAGCCGCCGAGGCGTCCGCGAACCGGCGCCTGACGGCGTCCTTGTCCAGCTTGATTTTCGCCGCCTCAGACCGGGGAGAACGTACTTGTTCGTTTATAAAACTAACCTGTTCCAATAAAGAACTCCTGATAATCTCTGGCTCGGTCGGAGAGGGGAGAAAGTGGCCGGTATCGGAGATCGGACGAATGGCGACGAGGTCGAGGTCGCCGAGGCCAGCCCGGATACCGAGTCGGGTGGAGAGGCCGGGGCGGTCGGCCTGCGGGTCCTCTCGGTGCTCGCGACTCCGCTCAACTACCTGATCCTCGCCGCGCTCGGGGAGCGCCCGATGCGGCTGGCGGAGGTGCGCCGGGCGACCGGCCTGCCGGCCCAGACGACGCTGCGGGGACACCTGGCGAGCCTGGTCGAGATCGGCGCCCTCGAGAAACGGCCGACCGCCCAGCTGCCCTACGCGGTCGAGAACGAGCTGACGCCGATGGGGCGCGAGATGCTCGACGTCGCCCGCGCCCTCGAAGCCTGGCTGGACGACGCTCCGGGCGGTCCTGTCTCGCTCGCCGACGGCAGCGCCAAGGGGGTCGTCAAGGCCTTCGTCGACGGCTGGGGGTCGACGATGATGCGGGGCTTGGGGCGGGGCCCGATGTCGCTGACCGAGCTCGACCGGGACATCGCCGACCTCAGCTACCCGGCGCTGGAGCGACGCCTTTCGAGCATGAGAATGGCGGGGCTGATCGAAGCCTGCGAGACCCGCGGCGTCGGCACCCCGTACACCGTCACCGAGTGGGCCCGGCGCGGGGTCGCGCCGCTGGTCGCGGCGGGGCGCTGCGAGAGACTCCATATGGGGGAGAGCTCCGCGCCGCTCGCCCGCGAAGACATCGAGGCGGTCTTCCTCCTGGCGCTGCCCCTCGTCGGCCTGCCGGCCGCGACCAGCGGCGCCTGCCGGCTCGAGGTCGAGGCCGAGCAGGCCCCCGCCTGCGAGCCGGCCGAAATCCGGGTCACGATCGAGCGCGGCAAGGTGGTCGCCTGCGAATCGGACCCGGGGCGGGCGGAGGTGGACTTCGCCGCCGGCTCGGCCGGCGAATGGTTCGAAGCCGTCAGCAGCGGCGCGCCGGAGCGCCTGCGGCTCGGCGAGGGCGGCGTCGCGGCGGGCGTGGTCGGCGGCCTGCACGCGGCGCTGGCGAAGTGCTGCTAGCCGCTCTGGGCGGCGACGCGGTCCTCCTCTGCGCGGGCAGCTTCTTCGCCGACGAAGGGAACGAGGAGCTCGAAGGTGAGCTCCGGCAACAGGCCGAGGAGCCGGTCTGTTCGCTCGTGGACGACCTCCTCGTAGACACGGGCGAGCGCGCCGCTGATCGCCAGGCTCGTCGCCTGCGGCAGGTCGGGACTGCGCCCGCCGCCGTCGAGGCCGGACTCCATCAGGTCGACGAAGCGCTTGAACTCGGACTGGAAGCGCTCGCGCGCCGCTGGCCCGACCGCGCTCAGCTCGATCAGGACGAACCTGCCGAGGTCCGGATCGGCCGCGAACCACTTGAGCGCCGCCGCCAGCCCGGCGCTGACACGGTCGGCCCAGCGGCCGGGAGCCTCGTAGGCGGCTCGCACGCGCGCCTCGAGGTCGTCGATGAGGAGCGCGTGTGCGGTGAGCATGCACTCGCGTTTGTCTTCGAACAGTTCGTAGAAGCTCTCGCGGCCGACGCCGGCGACTTCGAGGATGTCGGCCACGGTCGTCGCCTCGTAGCCCTTCTCGGCAATTACCCGGACCACCGCCGCCAACAGCCGCTCGCGCTGGGAGCGTGTGACGATCTCGCGCGGCAGCCCGTGGCGGCCGCGCGGCAGGCGCCACTGGCGCAGGTCGCCGCCGTCGTCGATCGCGCTCATCCGCGAACGGCGGAGTCGGGACGGATGTCTTCGGCCGCGAGGCGCGATTGCTGGACCGCTTCGCGATGGCCGGCGAACGGGGCGAGGGCCAGGTACACGACCTCGGGGTGCAGCTCGGGAAGCCGATCGGGGCGGCCGGCGGCGATCAGGCTGAGGACGAGCAGCTGGGCTCGGCCGAAGGCGAGCGCCGGGCTCGTCCCGGCAGGCGAGGGGCGGCCGCGCCAGAGCCCTTCCAGGGCCGGCACGAGGAGGGCGCGGTAGCGCGCCGGCGCCGTCGGGTCGACGGCGATCGCCTCTGCCGCCAGCAGCTGCGCGATCTCGGGCCGGGCGGTGAGCGCTTCCAGCAGCGCGGCGCTCACCTTGCGCACCGCCTCGGTCGGCGAGTCGGCGCCGGAGACGGAGACGGCGGCGATCCCGCGCAGCTGTTCGAGACAGAACTCGAAGCTGGCGTCGAAGCAGGCGCGCTTGTCGCGGAAGTGCTTGTAGAACGTCGTGCGCGAGATGCTTGCGCGGCTGACGATGTCGCTGATCGTGGTCGCCGCGTAGGTCTTCTCGGCGCAGCTGGCGAGCATCGCGTCGATGATCCGTTCGCGTTGAGCGCGGGGACCGACGTCAACCGGGATGCTTGGTTCGAGAACTTCGCGCCCAGTTTCAGAACTCGGCTGTTTTTGCATCAATTCGATTGTTTCATTCTGCGCGGCGTTTCGCTCTGCTGAGCGGAATCCTTGCCGCAGTCCCCGCACGGCGCCTGGCGCCGGTAGGGCAACTCGCCGGTGTCGTGGACCTCGTGGCGCAGCGAGTTGATCACCGCCCCGATCATCAGCGCGAGGCTGAGCACGTAGAACCAGAGCAGCGCGATGAGGATGAAGCCGAGGGTCGAGCCGAAGCGGGCGAGGCTCGAGACGTTCACGAGGTAGATCGGGAACAGCCAGTTGGCGAGTCCGGCGCCGACGGTGACGAAGAGGGCCCCGGGCCAGACCGCGCGCCAAGGCATGTGCCCTTTCGGCACCGCCCAGAAGATGACGACGCAGATCAGGAAGGTGACGAGCAGCGCCCCCGCCAGCAGCAGGATCGTGTCCAGCGCCTTGATGTGGGAGAGGCCGAGGGGCAGTTTGTCGGTGCTCGAGAGGACCGCGCTCTCCAGCGTCGGCGCGAAGATGCTGGCGGCGATGAAGAGGAGGACGACGCCGAGCATCGCGAACGAGAAGCGCTTCTGCTCGACCCAGCCGCGGCACTCGACGTGGTAGATCCGGCAGAAGGCGGTGTCCATCGCGCCCCAGAAGGAGGCGCCGATCCACAGCGATCCGAAGAAGGCGGCGATCCCGATCGTCGTCGAGTTGTCCTGGATCCGGTTGAGGACGTCCGTCAGCGTCTGCTGCTCGACGTTGGGGAAGAGCCGCTGCAGGTCGTTGACGACGCCTTCTTCGACGCCCCCGATCCGCAGCACCTGGCCGAAGACGAAGAGGACCAGCAGGGCGAACGGGAACACCGCCAGCATCAGGTTGTAGGCGACCATCGCCGACAATCCGGTGACGTTCTCGCGGTACGCGCGCTCCCAGAAGGCACGGAGCCAGGAGACGGTATGACGGTCTGGTTCGGTCATTGACTTTACAAACTGAAGCGACTACCATCCGAGCAGGCGTCTGACGAGTTTGACGCCTGCCTGATTGGGCAAAATGATGTGTGGCCTTGATTCGCGGACCGGGTCGTTGGTCCGCTTTTTCGTCGTCCGGCGCGACTTTCTGCCCGCGACGGCATTTAATCGCCCAGGACTAAACAGCAAGCGCGAGGGAAACGAGTAGACACGGATGCTGGTAGCAGAGCTTCAGGAGTTGGAGGAGGTCAAAAACCTCATCAATCGCGGTCAGCAGCTTGGCGTGCTGACCTTCGGCGACATCGCCTCGGCGGTCTCCGAGGTCGATCTCGACGAGTCTGACGTCGAGGACCTCTACGGACACCTCGAGAAGTCGGGGATCGAGCTCGTCGAGGACATGGACCCGGCCCAGAAAGCGGCGGCGGAAGCGCTCCCCGTCGACACCGGGAAAAAAGGGCGCCGGCGCCAGAAACAGACGCTGGACCTGAAACCGGACATGACGACGGATTCGCTGCAGTTGTTCCTCAAGGACATCGGCAAAGTCCGCCTGCTGACCGCCCAGGAGGAGGTCGAACTCGCGAAACGGATCGAGCGCGGCGACCTCGACGCGAAGCAGAAAATGGTCGAGTCGAACCTGCGGCTCGTCGTCTCGATCGCG
>Ga0307418_1000695_pt1 | contig 10434 bp, 7 predicted proteins | sample SalMarWE160220MG_2_FD_202160 | JGI IMG/M metagenome (GOLD analysis project Ga0307418, IMG submission 202160) | Salt marsh sediment microbial communities from the Plum Island Ecosystem LTER, Massachusetts, United States - WE1602-20 | ecosystem: Environmental > Aquatic > Marine > Intertidal zone >...
CGACCTTTGGGTAGGCACCTATCAGGGCGGCCTCAATCGATTCGACCGCGAGAGCGGCAAGGCGACGCGTTACACGCACGACCCTCGCGACCCGGAAAGTCTGAGCGACGACCGCGTGATTGTCGTCGCGCAAGACTCCCTTGGGATGCTCTGGGTTGGCACGGACGGTGGCGGACTGAACCGCTTCGACCGGACCACAGGGCGATTTCATCCTTATCGGCATGACCCCGCCGATCCCAATAGCCTGTCCGACGACCGCATTTGGGCACTTCATGAAGGGTCGGACGGCAGCCTGTGGATCGGGACGCAGGGCGGTGGGCTCAACCGCTGGAGTGCCGCGGACCGGGAAGACGGGCGCCCCCGCTTCTCTCATTACGGTCAAAGGGATGGTTTACCGAGTGCTGTCGTTAACGGTATCCGCGAGGATGATCTCGGCAATCTTTGGCTGGGCAGTAATCGTGGTCTCACACGCTTCAACCCCATTTCGCGCACCGCCAAGACCTTCGACGCGAGCAACGGACTGCCGGGAAACGATTTCACGCAAGGCGCCCACTTCCGTAGTGCTGACGGCCGATTGTATTTTGGCGGCGGCAAGGGATTCGTCGCCTTCGATCCGTCGGCGATCCGGGACAACACCCATGTGCCGCCGGTCGTCCTGACATCCTATCTGCGGTTCAACCGCGAGGTCATGTCCGGTATTCAGCTCGCAAAGCTGACCCACCTGGAGCTGGGGTACGAAGACTATGTCGTTGGCTTCGAGTTTGCCGCGCTCGACTACAGTGCCCCCGAGGCCAACCGATACTTGTACAAGCTGGAGGGGTTCGACCCGGATTGGGTCGACTTCGGCTCTGTCCGTCGCGCGACCTACACGAACCTCAACCCGGGCACCTACCGCTTCCGCGTCCGAGCGGCGAACAACGACGGCGTCTGGAACGAGCAGGGTGCCATGCTGAACATCCGGGTCACGCCGGCACCCTGGCGAACCTGGTGGGCGTATCTTCTCTATGCGCTGGCGGCCATCGTCAGCCTGCTCACTTACACCAGGGCGCGCCTCAAGCGGATGGAGGAGGTGGCCGAGCGCAAGCGGGCGGAGGCGGCGAGCCGCGCCAAGAGCGAGTTTCTCGCGACCATGAGCCATGAGATTCGTACGCCCATGAATGGCGTGCTTGGCATGATTGCCCTGCTGCTCGACACCCCCCTCGATGACCGGCAGAGACGATTTGCAGATACAGTCAAGCGTTCCGCCGAGGCACTGCTGGGGGTCATCAATGACATCCTCGATTTCTCGAAGATCGAAGCCGGGAAGTTGGAGCTGGAGGCAGTCGATTTCGATCTGCGGAACGAGGTCGAGGACACACTGGAATGGCTCGCTGTGAGCGCCCACTCCAAGGGGCTCGAATTGATCGGCCGCTTCCCCCCCCAGATGCCCTTCAGTGTGCGCGGCGATCCGCTGCGTCTCCGCCAGATCCTCGTCAACCTGGTGGGTAACGCCATCAAGTTCACCGAGAAGGGAGAAGTGACTGCCAAGCTATCCGTCGAGGAGCAGGCGGGGAGTCGCGCGCGGTTTCGGTTCGAGGTGGCGGACACGGGTATCGGCCTCAGCAAGGCAGATGCAGACAGGATCTTCGCGTCATTCAGTCAGGCAGACAGCTCAACGACCCGACGGTACGGCGGCACAGGCCTCGGGTTGGCCATCGCCAGGCAGCTCACCGAGCTCATGGGCGGCGAGATCGGGGTCGAGAGCAAGCTCGGCGTCGGCTCCGTGTTCTGGTTCACGGCCGTTCTCGATGTCGCCGAGAGCGCCCTTCGCTCGGCCAGCCACGAAGATTTCCCGGGACGACGTGTGTTGATCGTCGACGACAACCCTGCGGTCCGGGCAGCACTCGCAGACGAGTGTGCCTCGATGGGCATAGAGGTCAGCGCCGTCTCGGCCGGACCCGAGGCGCTCGATCGTCTCTACGGCGCGCTTGCTGAGCGGCGTCCCTACGATCTCGCTCTGATTGATTCCGACATGCCGGGAATGAACGGCACCACCCTCGTCCGGATCATGCGCGCGGACCCTGAGCTCAGGAGTCTTCCCGCCATCCTGCTGAAGTCGATGGCCTGCGGGGGCGACAACGGCAGCGATCAGACGGCAACCACCTCGCTCGTGAAGCCCATTCGCCACGCCGAGCTGCGTGCTGGGCTCGCCGCCGCCCTCTCTGGACGCAGGTTGAATGGGCCCCCCTCGGGCAGCGGTCAGCCGGCATTGCTGAGCGGACGAATCCTCGTGGTCGAAGACAACCGCACCAATCAGGCGGTGGCCGAGGCCACGCTCAGCTCCCTCGGCTGCGCAGTCGACATTGCCGAGAACGGCAGAGCAGCCCTCGAGGCCATCGCGAAGACGGAATATGACCTTGTCCTCATGGACTGTCGGATGCCTGAAATGGACGGTCTCGACGCCACGCGGAGGCTGCGTGCAAGCGAAGAGGGTGGGACGCGCCGGGTGCCCGTTATCGCTCTGACCGCCGACGTGACCGCGGAATCCGGTCAAGCCTGTGCCGCTGCGGGGATGGACGGATACCTGAGCAAGCCGCTGCGCCCAGACGCCCTCCGTCGCGAGCTTACGCGCTGGCTTGGCGGGGACGTCCGGCAGGAGCAGTTGCCGGCCGAGCCGGAGTCCCAGGACGCCGAGTGCTCAGAGCTTGAGGCGGAGGCTCAGCTAGACGAGCGCGTCCTCGACAGTATCCGCAGCCTCCAGCGTCCGGGCAGGCCCGACCTGTTCGCACAGGTGGTGGAAGTCTATCTGCGCGATACACCGGGCTTGATTGCAGCGATCAAGAAGGCCGTGGCCTCCGGCGACACCAACAGCCTGACTGACGCGGCGCACTCGCTGAAGTCGAGCAGCGCTCACGTCGGAGCCACCCGGCTCGGGGATCTCGCGAAGGAGCTGGAAGGCCGCGGCAAGGCCGACAGGTTGGACGGGGCCGAGTCCGTCGTCGCGGACGTCGAGCGGACATACGCCGCAGTGAGGCTGGCCCTGCGAGCCAGGCAGCGCGGGGCCCAGCACGCCGTCGGGGAGACGAGACCAGACCCTGATCGCCACCTGTCCGGGGGACTGAGTGGCTGAAGCGGAGAACGAGACGATGCAAGAGGACCATCGAGTGACAACGACTCGCCGCGCCCTGGTGGTCGACGACGACGTCATGGTGCGCCTTCTGACCCGCGAGGCTCTGGAGGGGCTGGGGGTGATGGTCGAGGAGGCCAGTGACGGCCTGGAGGCCGTGACCCGCTTTTGGGAGAGACCCTTCGACCTGGTCCTCCTGGATCTGCGCATGCCCCACAAGGATGGGTTCGCCGCTTGCTCCGAGCTCAAGGCCCTGCCGGGCGGCCAAGAGGCGACGGTTGTGGTAATCACTGGCCTCGATGATCACACTTCGATCCGCAAAGCCTGCGAGCTGGGGGCCGCGGATTTCATCACCAAGCCGCTCAACTGGCCGATACTGGTCCAGCGCCTCCGGTACATCCTGCGGGCGCAGGAGGCGTCCCGCGAGCTCCGCGACAGCGAAGCGAGGTTGTCCGAGGCCCAACGCATCGCGAAGCTCGGAAGCTGGGAATGGGACATCGCCTCCGGGGTCGCCCAATGGTCCCACCAGACCTTCCGCATCCTCGGGAAAGATCCGGCGACCTTCCCGCCGTCTTACAGCGCATTGCTGGAGTCCGTGCATCCTGAGGACAGGGCTTCTGTCACCCAGGCGCTGGTCGAAGCCGTACAGAAGAGCGGCGCGTTTGCCATTGACCATCGTGTCATTGGGAACGACGGCAGTGTCACGGTCGTGCATTCCCAGGGATTCGTCGTCGTGGACGATCTCGGCAAACCCGCGCGCGTTCGCAGCGTCATGCAAGATATCACCCAACGCAAGCGCAATGAGGAGCGTATCCACCGGCTTGCCTATTATGACGAGCTCACCGGGCTGCCCAACCGGGACCTGTTCTTTCAGCATGCCAAGAGCATGATCGCCGGGGCCGAGCGTGATGCGACCAAGGTGGCTCTCGTCTTCCTGGACCTCGACCGCTTCAAACGTATCAACGACTCGCTGGGTCACTCCGCGGGGGACGAGCTGCTTCGGGCGATTACCAGTAGGTTCACGAATGTCGTCCGTCGGTCAGACGTAATCGGGAAGTGGGACCGCGAAGAGGCAGCACCCTCCCCTCTCGCACGGGTCGGTGCCGACGAGTTTGCGATCCTGGTCCGCGGGCTCAGGCGCGCGGAGAGCGCAGGGAATTTTGCTCAGCGCCTGCTGGAGGATCTGTCGGAACCGTTTGACAGTTTCGGACAGGAGATCTTCCTCACGGCGAGCATCGGTATCGCCCTCTACCCGAACGACGCGGACGAGGTCGATGGCCTGTTCAAGCACGCAGACGTCGCCCTCGAGCATGCGAAGCGGGCCGGCGGCAACTGCTTCCGCTTCTTCGCCTCGGCGATGAATGCAAAGGCGCGCGAGCGTCTCAGCCTCGAGACCCGGCTCAACCGGGCGTTGGAACGCAATGAGCTCAGCGTCTATTTTCAGCCGCAGACGAGCATCAGCACGGGCCAGTTGATGGGCTTGGAGGCCCTGCTTCGCTGGTTTCCGGCGGACCGTCCGCCGATTTCTCCGGCAGAGTTCATTCCGGTCGCCGAAGAAACAGGTCTCATCGCGCCGATCGGTGCCTGGGTGCTTGACACCGTGTGTGCGCAATTGGCCGCTTGGCGCAGGGATGGGCACCGCACGGTCCCCGTCGCCATCAATCTGTCGGCCCGGCAGTTCGACGAGAGGGATCTCGCCCGAAACGTGCGAAGCGCGTTGGACAGCAATGGAATCGAGCCCTCCAGCATCGAGCTGGAGCTCACGGAAACGGTCATCATGCGCGATGCGGAGGAGACGCGCCGCCGGCTGGAGCTGTTGAAGGGCACCGGCGTGAGGCTTGCCGTGGACGACTTCGGGACAGGATATTCGTCCATGAGCTACCTGAAGCGCTTCCCCCTCGACACGCTCAAGATCGACCGGATTTTCATCAAAGACCTCAGCGTCAGCGCGGTCGACGCAGACATCGTGAAGGCCATCATTGCCTTGGCCAAGAGCCTGCGGTTGACGACCATCGCGGAGGGCGTGGAAAACGACGCTCAGCGGGCCATGCTGGCCAAGCTCGGGTGCGACTGGTGCCAAGGCTTCCTCGTCAGTCCGGCGGTCGCGGCGTCGGAGATTGCATCGTTGCTCCCGGCAGACCGCGCGGTGGCCGTATAGAAGGGGGTACAGGGGCTTATCTCGCGCTGAACGGAAAGGACTGTCCTGCACAGACGACAGCTGAAGCCGCGGGCGTCCGAGCCCGTGGCCTGGTGCAACGGCCCCGTATCACTCCGTACCCTCTGAATTGCAGGCTATTTTGTCCGTGTTCAGGACCCAATGGCGGCCATCCCTTTCCATGGCACGTTGCCTGCTGCTACTTGGTCGACCTTACCGAAGACCGTGAGGGTGCCCGGACAAGCGCGGGCCCAGGGTCCAACCAAGACGAGGCCGACCATGTTTGCAGACCATCCTGGCCGCAAGGCGATGGGCGCGGGATTCTTGGCGCTGCTGCTCGCGGCGGGCATGGCGAGGATCGACCCGGGCGCGGAGGGCGTCCGAACGGCCTCCGCCCATGGAGAGTCTGACCGAATGACCAGCGATGTTCGTGTCTCCGCACCGTCGGATGGGAATCGCCGAGCGGACGGGGCAGCCACCCAGGTAGCTGCCGCCGCCGGTGAGGCCCTGTACCCGGCGTGGATTGCCCCCCATCCGTCGTGTGCGCCGGACTTCATCAGCGGCATTCAACGGGGTCTTTGCCCGCCACGCGGAAACCCGGAACGCTTCGCGAGGAGAGAGCGCTAGTTGAATGTCCCATCCGTTATCCCGTTGCGCCATGACCGTCCCCTTGGGGAGCCCCTCGCCAGTGGCTTCGTCCTTCTCCGCGCCAGCGGCTTTGCCCAGCACGGTCTTAGGGCAATTCATCGTCTTTCGGAGGCGTTGGCGCGAGACGCAAACTTTGGATGGAGCAGCCCTTGCTCGGTCGCGGAGCTAGGCCCTCCTCAGGCAGAACGAAGAAACCGTAGATTACCGCTGGTCGACCACCGTATTCCCTCCGGCACCGCGTCCAGTGTGTCAGATAGGCAGCACCGCGGGGACAGGGCGCGCCGTCTGGCGATCTTGGCGGCAACCACGCAGATCCCGCCGATGCGCCGAAGAGCGTAAGAACTCAATCAAGACGCCGGCCCGCTACCGGTGCCCCTAGACCCCCTTCGGAACCATGCCCCTCGGAAAGGGTGGGGGCGGCGCGTCGCCAGCACAGGGACTATGCGTCCCGCCTCGCTAGTTCGAGAGCAAGTCGACGACGCACTCACCCTGGTTGGCATACCCAAAATTCTCCAGCAGACCCATTTCTTTCAGCAGCTGGCACGCGTCGGCCGGCTGGGTACGGAAAAAGCTTATGCACTGCCCTAGGTTGCCGAAATCGGCATCGAAATATGAATCAAGGTCGCGGAGAGACTTGCAGTCCGCCACCACATCGGACGCGGCGAGGAGCGCCGGTGAGGCTCCGGCCATCATGCCCGCAAGCACCAACGCCGTTGCGAGCTTATTCATCAGCAAGTTCATCATCCCCCTCCCTACGCTTACAAATTACCTGAGACTGGCCTGCGCCCCGGCCCTGACCCGGCAGCGCGTGCAGAAATTAACAGAACACGGTTTGCGGGGAACTTGTGGTGTGTCACGATCCTCCTCTGTTTCAGATCACCCATGGCTACAGCAAGGACAAGCGCCCAGACCTCAAGCAGCTTGTCCTCGCGATGCTGTGTGGCGATGCCAATGTGCCCATCCTCGGCAAGCTCGAGGACGGCAATGCCTCGGACAAGGCGATCAACCATCGCCTGCTTAGCAACGTCCCCGGCGAGGGCGAGGATCATTACAGCGCCGAGCAGATCCTGCGCACCTACAAAGAGCAGAACGGGATCGAGAAGAACTTCGGCTTCCTCGAGGATGATCAGATCGTCAATGCCCTGTTCCTCAAGCGCCCCGAGCGCATCGAAGCGCTCGGCTTGATCCTGCTGGCCTCCCTGCTCATCTGGCGGCTCATCGAGCTGGTGATGCGGACGCAGCTCCACGCCCGTCAGGCCACCGTCCCGGGCTGGGACAACAAGCCGACGGCGCGCCCCAGCGCCTAGATGGTGACTGGAAGCTCCGAGGCATCCTCATCCTTTGTGTCGGCGGGGAACGACGCTTGGCCAAGCCACTCACCGCCATCCAGCTGGCGTTTCTCGCTGCTCTACAGGTGCCGCCAAGCTGCTTCACGCGGCACCCGCGCGATGGATAGGATGGTGGAAAAATTCACGGCGCCGTTGACGCAGTCGTCATTTGCAGCGCCTGTCTGCCGCAAGGCATCACGCCGCAGACCCTAGTGCCGCACTCCGACAACGGCTCACCGATGATGGGCGCCACCCCGCTTGCGACCTTGGGGCGCGTAGCACCGAGCAAGGAAGTCCGCAAGGCCGCTCAACAGCCCATCCCCAAGCGATGGAGCTGCGACACCGGCGGGTGGACGCAGGTTGGCGAACTGTGGCCAAACCCCGACAACTTCGCGGCGGAGGATGTCGAAATTAGCCGCAACGCGGCTCAGCAGACGCGACAACTATCACCACAAACGTCTGGATGCTTGCGCCGCGTCCAGCTCATGTCGCGCGATTCCTAGAACCTCGTCACACGGCGCGGTTGTGCCCATGCACATCCGCCTCGCCAGGCATCGCCCTTGCCTCACCGCCAGCGTGCCCACAATGCCGTTCTGGCACGATTTCCTGGTTAAGCGGAGGGACAAGTTTGTGAGCAAATCATCGACCTCGACGTTCAGGCCCGCACGGGCGATCGCCACGATTTCACTCGCCCTGGTGGCGCTCAGCGCTCTCGCTGCGCTGCACTATCCCGTTCAGGCCCCGACCAATTCATTCATCGTCCAGGGTACGGATCTCGCCACCGTAAGCGCCGCCGTGCAGGCCGTCGGTGGCAAGGTGACCCACAAGCTCGGCATCATAGACGCCGTCGCCGCCGAGCTGACGGCTGCCGAGCGGGCTGCCCTGGCCAAGAACCGGGCCGTTCGTCGCATCGCGGCGAACTACGCGCTCAACAGTGCCGCCAAAGGCGGCAAACCAAGCAAGCACACCCCCAACGACGAGCCAGTTACCGAGGGCGATGCCCAATATACCGCGCTCGTCGATGCAGACCGCTTGCAACAAGAAGGGGTCACCGGGCGCGGCGTCACAGTCGCCGTGCTCGACACGGGGCTCGAGCCGCTGATTCCCTTGCTGTTCGATACGGCGAACGTCGCCCGAGTCCCGGTCCAGTATGACGCCATCGCCGACAGCCTGCTCGGCGGCATCAGCGACAGCGATCAGAGCGGACACGGCACACACGTCACGTCGATCGTTGCAAACGGCAGCACGGACGCCGCGGGCTATTATCGCGGACTGGCCCCCGACGTGGATCTCCTCCCGGTCAAGGCCTTCGACGCCAATGGCCAAGGGACCTATGCCGATGTGATCCGCGGACTCGACTGGATCGTCGCTCACAAGGACCAATACGGGATTCGCGTCCTGAACTTGTCCTTCAGCGCGCCGCCCCACTCTCGTTACTGGGACGATCCCCTGAACCAGGCCGTCATGGCGGCCTGGCAGGCGGGCATCGTGGTCGTGGCCTCGGCGGGCAACCGGGGCCCCGACCCCATGACGATCGGCGTCCCCGGCAATGTCCCCTACATCATTACCGTCGGGGCGATGACGGACAGCTACACCCCGAACGACCCCAGCGACGACGTCCTGGCCTCCTTCTCCGCCGCGGGTCCGACCGCCGAGGGCTTCGTCAAGCCGGAGGTCGTGGCGCCTGGCGGCCACCTGCACGCCATGATGGATTTCTTTGACCGCATCGCGCAGGACCACCCGGAGTTTTACGAGGACGGCTACTACTTCACCATGTCGGGTACCTCGCAGGCGACGGCAGTGGTCAGCGGAGTCGTGGCGCAGATGCTCCAGGCCGACCCCTCGTTGACGCCGGATACGGTGAAGTGCCGCCTGATGGCATCGGCGCGCCATGCGACGGCTGCGGACGGAAGCCCCGCCTACGGTATCCTGCAGCAGGGCGCGGGCCTGGTAAACGCCTATGATGCGGTCTACAGCACCGCCGCAGACTGCGCCAACCACGGGCTGGATGTCGCCGCCGACCTGGCCGACACCCAGCACTTCGCCGGACCGGCCCGGATAGACTCGGACGGCAACTTCTACATCGTAGGTCCCGACGGTACCCTCTATAGCGGCAGCTTCCTGTGGGCGGACAGCTTCCTCTGGAGCGACTCCTTCCTGTGGGCGGACAGCTTCCTCTGGAGCGACTCCTTCCTGTGGGCGGACAGCTTCCTCTGGAGCGACTCCTTCCTGTGGGCGGACAGCTTCTTATGGAGCGATGCGCTGACCGAAAGCGTCGGGATCAATGTCTGGGTCCCGCAGGAGTAAGCCCACAAGTTGGCGCCGGGGCATCGCAACCAGCCCCGGCGAACCGCCCCCTCAGTGGTACCGCCCACCGGCAACGGAGAGCCTGTCCATCTCCGCGATCAGCGCGGCCGGGACGATGAAGGTGCCGTGGATAATCACGTGCCGCGGCCGCCCGAGCCGTGCCGCATCGCGCAGCGCAGCGAGGCCCGGAATCAAGCCCCCCGGGTCAAGACGCCAGACGTTCTCCACAACCCCCCAAGCTGCCGCCAAGCCCCCTCTTGCCCACCCAGCCCTCTCCTTGCGTGCGCCGCCGACACGACCACTCTGCCCGGACGGCGGCGGTCGCGTTATTGCGGGGCCTAAGCAGCTGGCAACAGGAAGCGCACCATCAGCGATAGGACCGCATCTGTCCCACCAGCACACCCTGTATCTCAACCTCGCGGGGATCGAGCTCCAGCGCCTCCATGGCGCTGTTCTCCGGGTAGAGAATCGTGCGCCCCGGGTGCTGCAGGATCCTTTTCAGCGTGACCTCCTCGCCCCGCACCAGGGCGACGACGATCTCCCCGTCGCGGGCGGTCTTGCGCTGCTCGATGACCACACAGTCACCGTCCAGGATATCGGCCTCGCACAACGAGCAGAGAACGCATTCTCCGCGCGAAGTTGCGGAAGATGGTCGCGGGAGTCCCCCATGCAGAATGTCGCCTACCTCTGGATGCTCGGCGGCAAGGGCGCGCCATCGCCCGCCGTGGCCCCCGACTTCGACGACGACATCCCGTTCTGAGCGCGCGGACACCGACAGCTCACCTTACAACCCCGAGGGGGCACCCGCTGCCCCCGTGCGGGGTCATGGTGCCCCCTTCCTGACCGGAGCACCCCATGACGACACGCAAGCGCCGAGACCTTCGGCGTGA